>Ga0136617_10002032_pt1 | contig 18022 bp, 16 predicted proteins | sample AntDrymUQ3222106_2_FD_129672 | JGI IMG/M metagenome (GOLD analysis project Ga0136617, IMG submission 129672) | Polar desert sand microbial communities from Dry Valleys, Antarctica - metaG UQ322 (21.06) | ecosystem: Environmental > Terrestrial > Soil > Desert | place: Antarctica: Dry Valley... | reverse complement strand
GCGCCGACCTCTCCAACCTCGTCAACGAGGCCGCCCTCCTCGCCGCCCGCACGGGCAAGAAGGAGATCACCCAGGTGGAGCTGGAGGAGGGGATCATGCGCGTCGTCGCGGGCCCCGAGAAGAAGACCCGGATCATGGGCGAGAAGGAGCGGCTGATCACGGCCTACCACGAGATGGGCCACGCGATCGTCGGTCACTACCTCGAGCACTCCGACCCCGTCCACAAGGTCTCGATCATCTCCCGCGGCCAGGCGCTCGGCTACACGATCTCGCTGCCGTCCGAGGACAAGTTCCTCACCACCCGCGCGGAGCTGACCGACACGATGGCGATGACCCTGGGCGGCCGCGCCGCCGAGGAGATCGTGTTCGAGGAGATCACCACGGGCGCCTCCAACGACATCGAGAAGGTCACGGCGACCGCGAAGCAGATGGTCATGCGCTTCGGGATGTCCGACAAGCTCGGGCCGCGCGTGTTCGGCCACGACCACTCGATGCCGTTCCTCGGTCGCGAGTTCTCCGCGGAGCCCGACTACTCCGACGAGATCGCGCGCGAGATCGACGACGAGATCCGCCGCATCGTCGAGTCCGCCCACCAGCAGGCCAAGAACATCCTCACCGAGCACCGCGAGATGCTCACCACGATCTCCGAGATCCTGCTCAGGCGCGAGACGATCGAGCGTGACCAGTTCGAGGCTCTGCTGTCCGGCAAGACCGAGGTCGACGTCTTCGGCGCCGACGAGCTCACCGACGGCGGCACCCCCGAGCGCCCCGAGCTCCCGGCCTCCCCGGCAGAGCGCGCCCGCGAGACCCCGCGCCCGCTCCCGCGCCCCGGCCTCGCCGGCGGCGCCGCCGAGGCCCGCGGACTCGACCTGCCCGAGAAGCCTGAGCTCGCGTAGCCGCCCCCTCGACGTCGTCGTCTTCGGCGCGTCGGGCTTCGTCGGCCGGCTGATCGCGCGCCATCTTGCCGACCACGCGCCTGCCGAGGCGCGGATCGGGCTGGCCGGGCGCACCGAGGAGCGGCTCGCAGCGGTGCGCGCCGACCTCGGTCCGCGGGCGGCCGGCTGGCCGCTCGTGGTCGCGGACTCCGCCGACCCGGCGTCGCTGGCGGCGATGGCGGCCGGCGCGCGCGTGGTCGCTACCACGGTCGGCCCCTACCGGCGCGACGGGCTGCCGCTGGTCGACGCCTGCATCGAGGCGGGCACCGACTACGCTGACCTGACCGGCGAGGTGCTGTTCGTGCACGAGTGCATGGAGCGCCACGAGCGCGCCGCCGAGCGCGGCGTGCGGATCGTCAACTCCTGCGGCTTCGACTCGATCCCCTCCGACCTCGGCGTACTGCTGCTGCACGAGGCGGTGCGCGCGGACGGCGCCGGCGAGCTCGGGGAGACGACGCTCGTCGTCACCGCGATGAAAGGCGGCTTCAGCGGCGGCACGGTCGCCTCGCTCAAGGGCCAGGTTGACGACATGAAGGCGAGCGGCGCGGCGCGCAAGCTGGTTGGCGACCCCTACAGCCTCAGCCCCGACCGCGCCGGCGACCCCGACGGCCGCGGCGAGCGCGACACGCGCGGCGTGGCGCGCGACGCCGCGCTCGGCCAGTGGATCGGTCCGTTCGTGATGGCGAGCTTCAACACGCGCATCGTGCGCCGCTCGAATGCGCTGCAGGACTGGGCCTACGGGCGCAGTTTCCGCTACCGCGAGGTAACCGGGCTGGGCAGCGGGCGGTTCGCGCCGCTGATCGGCGCGGGGATGGCCGGCGGGATCCTCGGGCTCGCCGGCGGCCTCGCCGTCAAGCCGTCGCGGATGCTGCTCGACCGCGTGTTGCCCGATCCCGGCGAGGGACCGAGCGAGAAGGCGCGCGACGCCGGGCTGTTCCGGATCGAGATCCACACCACGACCTCGACGGGCGCGCGCTACGTGGCCCGGGTCGCCGCCACGGGGGACCCCGGCTACAAGGCGACCGCGGTGATGATGGGCGAGAGCGCGCTGTGCCTGGCGCTCGACCGCGAGCGGCTGCCGCAGCGCGGCGGCGTGCTGACCCCGGCGAGCGGCATCGGCACGGCGCTCGCCGACCGCCTGCGCGCCGCCGGCATGACGCTCGAGGCCGGACCCGCCTAGCCCGGTGCCTCGCCAGGTCGCACTGCTCCGCGGCATCAACCTCGGCGCGCGCAACCGGGTGAGCATGCCGGAGCTGCGCGCGTTGCTGGAGGGGCTGGGGCACGCGGACGTGAAGACGCTGCTGCAGAGCGGCAACGTCGTGCTTACGAGCGAGGAGTCCGGCGCTGAGCTCGAGCGGGGACTCGAGACGGCGATCGCCGGCCAGCTCGGCGTCGAGTCGCGCGTGATCGTCCGCACCGCCCGCCAGCTCGCCGCCGTGGTCAAGCGCGACCCGCTCGGAGACGTTGCCGACGACCCCAAGCGCTACCAGGTGTCCTTCCTCGCCGACACGCTCGCGCCGGCGGTGAGGAAGGAGCTCGAGGCCGCGGACGTCGTCCCCGAGCGGGTCGCGGTCCACGGCCGCGAGATCTACGCCTGGCATCCCGCAGGCATCCAGCGCTCGCCGCTGGTGAAGCTGCTGACCGACCGCAAGCTCGGCGTCACGGCGACGGCGCGCAACTGGAACACGGTCACGAAGCTGCTCGAGCTGGTGCGGTGAACCGCACCGACACGACGCCTGCCACCCCCAGTGCCCGCCGGCCCGGGTGGCGGCATAGTCCTGTCCTTGCTCAACCCCACGTCACACAGCCGCTCCCGCCGCACGATGGATCACTCCCATCGCGTGGCAGTGGTCCGCGAGCTCCCCCGCCCCGCGGCCGCCCTCGGCGGCACGGCGTGGTGAGCTGACGCTCCCTCCTCCTCCCTGACCGGCGCCCGCCCCGCTCCTCCCCCGAGCGAGGCGGGCGTCGGAGGTTAAAGGGCGGCCGAAGGGGGGCTGCCCGCACCCCCAGACACGCGGCACCCCCCGTACCCGGGCCCCGCGCCGCTGGGATGCTTCTCAGCACGATGACGACGCATTCCCACCCCAGCCGCTCCCGCCGTGCCGCCTCCCTCGGCCCGGCGCCCCGCGTTCAGCGGCTCGGCGTCGCGAGCTCGCTCATCTGAGCCTCCGACCGTCGCCCGCCTCGCCACACCTTCCCCCGGCGAGGCGGGTGCCGGCACCCTCCGGCTCGGTTATCGTCGGCCCGGAGGATGGTCGGGACCACTGAAGCGCACGCTGCCACGCTGACCGACAGCTGGCTGCACGACACGCTGGAGCAGCTGATCGCGCAGATCCGCGCGCTGCTCGACGTCACCGGCGTCGCCTTCGTGACCGTCGACGCCGACCGCGCCGCGATCCGCCCGGCGGCCGCCTGGTTCGCGACCGAAGAGGCCTCGCGCGCCTTCACGCCGCTCCTCCAGCGGCCCTACGACCCCACCCGCGCCGGCGTCACCGAGGCAGCGGTCGAGTCCGGGACCGCGGTGCTGATCCCGAGCGTGGCCGAGTGGCCGGGCGCGGAGGGGCTGCGGGCCCGCCTGGTCGAGCGCCTGGACGCGCCGCTGGCCGAGCTGGCGTGGGACTTCTACCGCACCGCCTCGTTCATCTCAGCTCCCGTGCGCACGGCCGGCGGGCGCACCTTCGGCGTGCTCGCGATCTCCTCCAACCCGCCGCTGCCACCCCTCGACGCCGAGGACCTGCGCACGATCGAGGTGTTCGCGCGCCTCGCTGCGCTGGCGCTCGAACGCTCCGAGCTGCTCGAGCGCGAGGCCGGCCTGCGCCGTGAGGAGGGGCTCGTCAACCGTGCGCTGCGCGCCGTCGCCGCCTCGATCGACCTCGAGGCCGTGTACGCCGCGATCGTCGAGCAGGCGGCCGAGCTGTCGGGCGCCACGCAGGTGCTGCTGACGCGCTACGACCAAGGCGGGGGCGAGCTGCGCGGGGTGGCCGCGCGCGGCGTCTCCGAGCGCCTCATGCTCGCCCGCTTCAAGCTCGGCGAGGGGATGATCGGCCGCGCCGCGGCCGCCGGCGAGGCCTACGTCTCGACGGTGGAGGACAGCGAGCGCTTCCTGCGCTGGGTGGTCGAGTCGGAGAACGTCAGCTCGTTCATGCACATCCCGATCGCGCTCGGCGGGCGGCTGTTCGGCGTCCTGAGCGCCATGCACCCGGCGTCTGGGCGCTTCGGCGAGGCCGACCTCGAGCGGCTCGCCTCGCTGGGCGTCGGCGCAGCCGGTGCGATCTCGCACGCGCTCGAGTTCGAGCACGAGCGCCGGATCGCCCGCGCGCTGACGCGCGGCTACCTCCCCGGCCCGCCCGACCCGCAGACCGGCCTCGAGCTCGGTCTGGTCTACGAGCCCGTCGCCCACCAGGTCGGCGGGGGCGACGTCTTCGGCGTCTGGACCCAGCCGAGCGGCGCGGTCGCCGTGCTCGTCGGCGACGTCAGCGGCAAGGGCCTCGAGGTCGCCGCCGCAAGCGCGATGGTGCGCTTCTTCGTCGAGGCGCGCGCGTGGGACTCCGAGCACCCGGCGGAGGTGCTCGCACAGGCCAACCGCATCTTGCGCATGCGCCTCCACAGCGGCGGCTTCGCCACCGCGTTCCTCGCCATGGTCGCCGGCGGCCGGGTGCGGTACTGCAACGCGGGCCACCCGCCGCCTTGCCTGTTGCGAGCCGACGGTGGCGCCGAGTCGCTCGAGGGCAGCGGGCTGCCGCTCGGGATCGAGGAGGACGGCCGCCACGAGGAGCGCGAGGTCGAGATCGGGCTCGGCGACGTGCTCTTCGCGGCCACGGACGGGCTGCTCGAGACGCGCCGCGAGGGCGCCTACTTCAGCGACGAGCGGCTGCCCGGGCTGCTGTCCGAGTTCGGCCGCAGCGAGCCCCCGCAACGGTTCGCCGAGCGCGTGTTCGCCGCGGCGCAGGAGTGGGCGCCGGTGCTCCACGACGACGTCGTGGTGCTCGCGCTGCGCCGCGCGCCGGAGCTCGAGCTGCGCGACGAGCCCGCTTCCGGCGCAGCCGCGCAGGCGCTGTACGGGGAGTACATGGGGCTCGTGCGCGAGCGCCTCGGGCCCGGCTTCGTGCCGGAGGAGTCGATCTTCGCCACCGAGCGGGTGTTCGAGGAGGAGCGGGCGGCGTTCGTCGTGCTCTACGCCCGCGGGCGGCCCGTGGGCTGCGGCGGCGTGCGCTCGCTCGGCCCGGAGCTGGCCGAGATCAAGCGCATGTTCGTGACGGCGGACGCGCGCGGTTGCGGTCACGGCCGGCGGCTGCTCATCGAGCTCGAGCGGCGCGCGGCCGCGACCGGGGCGACGCGGGTGCGGCTGCTCACGACCGAGGTGCTGAGCGAGGCGATGGCGCTCTACGAATCCGCCGGGTACGCCGTCGCCGAGGCCCACGAGCGGGCGGGACGGCACGACATCTGGCTCGAGCGCCGGCTAGGGGACTAGAACCCCTCAGCGGTGTGGCTGCCACCACTCCACGACTCATGCCTTCCCCCGTAGAGCCGCCGCGCGCTCGCTGCGAGATTGTCGGACATGAACACGATCGAGCTCCGCACCCAGCTCCTGGCCCTCGAGGCCGAGCGGTCCGCCGCCTTGGCGTGGGGGCTCGCCGACCTGCCGGCCTACCGCGACGATCTGCAGGACGAGATCGACGTCACGCGCGCTGCGTACACCAGCGCCGCGATCACCGAGATCGCCTCGCTGCGCTCCGCCCTGTCGGGCCCGCAGGTTGGGTAGCTTCACCCGAGTGAGCTTCACGATCATGGGCGTGGTCAACGTCACGCCCGACTCGTTCTCCGACGGCGGCCGCTTCCTCGACCCGCAGGCCGCCGTGGCGCAGGGCCGCCGGCTGGTCGAGGAGGGCGCGCGGATGCTCGACGTCGGTGGCGAGTCGACGCGGCCGGGCGCGGACGCCGTGCCCGCCGAGGAGGAGCTGCGGCGGGTCGTGCCCGTCGTGGAGGGTCTCGCCGGCGCCGGGGCGACGATCTCGATCGACACCTCCAAGGCCGCTGTCGCCACGGCGTCGCTGGACGCCGGCGCGAGCTACGTCAACGACGTGACCGCATTCCGGGGCGACCCGGAGCTCGCGGGCCTCGTCGCCGATCGCGGCGCTGACTGCTGCCTCATGCACATGCTCGGCACGCCGCGCACGATGCAGGACGACCCGCGTTACGACGACGTCGTCTCCGACGTCAAGGCGTTCCTGGAGGCGCGGCTCGCGTTCGCCGTCGCCGAGGGCGTGGCCGAGGCGCGGGTCATGCTCGACCCCGGGATCGGGTTCGGCAAGACGCTCGAGCACAACCTCGAGCTGCTGGCCCGCCTCGGCGAGATCGTCGCGCTCGGGCGACCGGTCGTGATCGGCCTCTCGCGCAAGGCGTTCCTGGGGAAGATCACGGGCCGCAACGCCGCCGGCCGGGCCGTCGCGACCGCCGCCGCGAACGCCCTCGCGCTCGAGCGGGGGGCCTCCGTCTTCCGCGTCCACGACGTGCCGGAGACCCTCGATGCGCTCGCTGTGGCGGCTGCTACGTTGGCGGGCGGATGGCCCCTGACTCCGAGGACTACGACGACGACCTGACCGAGGACGACGACGACGAGCGGGAGGGGCCCGAGGTCGGCGTCACGATCGAGATCGTCGGCCTCTCGCTCTTCACCCACCACGGCGTCACCCCGGCGGAGCGCGAGGTCGGCCAGCGGCTCGTGCTCGACGTCCGCTTCGACGTCGGCGAGCCGGACGCGCTCGTCACCGATCGCGTCGAAGACACGGTCGATTACGGCGAGGTCTGCCAGGTGATCGCGCTGATGGCCCAGCAGCGCTCCTACAAGACGCTCGAGCGCCTGTGCGCGGTGATCGCCGAGCGCCTCGCCTCACAGTTCGGCGCCGAGAGCGTCACGGTCAAGGCCTCCAAGCCCGAGCCGCCGATCCCGCTGACGCTCGAAGAGGTCTCCGTCGAGGTGTGGCGGGAGGAGCACAACTGACCGACGGCAGCGGCCCGCGCTGGGGCCGCCGGCCGGTCCTGGCGGGGCTCGCAGGGGCGCTGGCGATCGCGTTCTCGGCCATCCTCGTCCGCCTCGCCGACGAGAGCCCGAGCACCGCGGCGGTGTTCCGCTGTGCCTACGCCGTCCCGCTGCTCGCCGTGCTGGCCGCCCGCGAGGCGCGCCTCTACGGGCCGCGGCCGTCGCGCGACCGCTGGATCGGCGTCGCCGCCGGCTTCCTCTTCTCCGCCGACCTGATCACCTGGCACCACTCGATCGCCAACGTCGGCGCGGGCCTCGCGACCGTGCTCGGCAACCTCCAGGTCGTGCTCGTCGCCTTCGCGGCCTGGGCGGTGCTGGGGGAGCGACCGGAGCGGCGGATCGTCGTCGCCGTGCCGGTCGTGTTCATGGGCGCGGTGATGATCTCGGGCGTGCTCGAGGCCGACGGCTACGGGCGCGACCCGGCGCTCGGAACGCTGTTCGGCATCCTCACGACGATCGCCTACACCGGGTTCATCCTCGTACTGCGCCAGATCAACCGCGACCTGCGCCGCCCGGCCGGCCCACTGCTCGACGCGACCGCCACGGCGGCGGTCGTCTCGGCGGTGGCGGGCGCGATCATCGGCGACGTCGACCTCGTGCCGAGCTGGCCGTCGCACGCATGGCTGGCGCTGCTCGCGCTCACGTCGCAGGTGATCGGGTGGCTGCTGATCTCGGTCTCGCTGCCGCGGCTCCCGGCCGCGCTCACCTCCGTGCTGCTGCTCGTGCAGCCGGTGGGGGCGGTCGTGCTCGCGGTGATCATCCTCGGCGAGGACCCGTCAACGCTGCAGCTCGCGGGCACGGCGGTGGTGCTGGCGGGGGTGTGCCTGGCGACCGTCACGGTGCCGATCAGCCGGCGGTTGACACTAAAGTAAGTAGTCACTAACCTGCGCGTCATGACGCCCACCGGAACCCGCAGATCGGCCGCGGAGCGCCGCGGCGAGATCATCGAGATCGCGATCGAGCACTTCGCGCTCAAGGGCTACAACGGCACCTCGACCGACGTCGTCGCGAAAGAGGCGGGGATCTCGCAGCCCTACCTGTTCCGGCTCTTCCACACCAAGCGCGAGCTCTTCCTCGCCTGCCATGAGGTGATGCACGGGCGCATCGCCGAGACCTTCGCGAAGGCGGCGCGCGGCCTGCCGACCGAGGAGCGGATGCCGGCCATGGGCCAGGCCTACACGGACCTGCTCGCCGACCGCACCTCGCTGCTGTTCCAGATGCAGAGCTACGCCGCGTCGGCGGACCCCGAGATCCAGACGCGCGTGCGCGAGCGCTATGCCGAGCTCGTGCGCCAGGTAGCGGAGGCGACGGACGCCGAGCCGGTGCAGCTGTGGAGCTTCTTCTCCACCGGGATGCTGCTGAACGTCATCGCCGCGCTGAACCTCGAAGAGCTGGCGCCGAGCGAGGAGTGGGCCGCCTGCTGGGTCGATCCGCACGCGATGCTCGCCGACGAAGCGGCGCGCCAGGCCTGACGATGCTCGACCGCCTCGCGATCCTGATCTACCGCCGCCGCCGCCGCTTCCTCTGGGGCTCGCTCGTCATCGTGCTCGTCGCCGGTTTCTTCGGCGGCCCCGTGTTCGGGCTGCTCGACTCGGGCGACGACTTCGACGACCCGCAGGCCGAGGCGGTGCTCGCGAGCCGCGACATCGAGCGCGCCACCGGCGCGAGTGCGTCGCCGGACCTGATCGCGCTCATCCGGCTCGGCGCGCCGGCGGACTCCGCGCGGGCGCAGGACAAGCTCGCACGGGTGGAGACGGCGCTCGAGGATCGCGGCGTCGCGGGCGTCGCGCGCTACGAGCGCGGCGGGGACCGCGCGCTGGTGTCGAAGGACGGCCTTTCGTCCTACGTGGTGGCCACGTTCCGCTCGGACGCCGCGGGTGCGCTCGACCGCGTGCAGGAGCGCCTCGAGCGCATACCCGGGGTGACCGTCGGCGGCGGCGAGCTCGCCGGCGAGCAGATCGGCGATCAGGTCTCCGAGGACATCGCGCGCGCCGAGCTGCTCGCGTTCCCGATCCTCTTCCTGCTCTCGTTCTTCGTCTTCCGCAGCCTTGTCGCCGCGCTGCTCCCGCTCGCGGTCGGCGGTGCGACGATCATGCTGTCGTTCCTGGGGATGCGGCTCGTCAACGGCGCGATCGAGCCGATGTCGATCTTCGCCCTGAACCTGATCACCGGCCTCGGGCTCGGGCTCGCGATCGACTACTCGCTGTTCATGGTCTCGCGCTTCCGCGAGGAGCTCGAGCGCGGCCTCGACACCGCCGCGGCGCTGCGCAGGACGATGGCCACGGCGGGCCGCACCGTGCTGTTCTCCTCGATCACGGTGGCGGCGGCGCTCGCCTCGCTGCTCGTGTTCCCGCTGCGCTTCCTGTACTCGATGGGCGTCGGCGGGGTGATCTGCGCGCTGGCCGCGGCCGTGGTGTCGCTGACCGTGCTGCCGGCGATCCTCGCCGCGCTCGGCCCGCGGGTGAACGCGCTCAGCCCACGGCGCTTCCAGGCCGCGCTGCACCGCGAGGCCTCCGACGAGCGGGGCGGATTCTGGTATCGGCTCTCGCATCTGGTCATGCGCCGGCCGGCGCCGATCGCCGCCGGCGCCGCCGCGCTGCTGATCGCCCTCGGGGTCCCGTTCCTGGGCGTCAAGTTCACCGGCGTGGACGTCAGCGTGCTCCCGCGCGACCAGTCGGCGCGGGTCGTCGACGACGCGCTCAATGCCGAGTTCCCGCCCAGCCGCACGAGCCCGATCTTCGTCGCGGCGCCGGGCGATGCGGGCGACCGTGCGGCGATCGAGCGCTACGCGCAGCGGCTGGGCGCGCTGCCGGGCGTCGTGGTCGAGCCGCAGGTGCAGGGCGCCGACGGCCTCTATCGGATCGATCTCGTCGGCACCGGCCCGGCGCTGGGCGAGCAGGCGAAGGAGCTGGTGCGCGACGTCCGCGCGGTCGACGCGCCGGTCCCCGTCCGCGTGGGCGGGCAGACCGCCGGCTTCCTGGACCAGCAGAAGGCGATTTCGGACTCGCTGCCGATCGCGCTCGCGATCCTCGCGACGACGACGCTCGTCATCCTCTTCCTGATGACGGGGTCCGTGATCCTGCCGGTCAAGGCGCTGGTCATGAACCTGCTGACGCTGAGCGCCGCCTTCGGGCTGCTGGTGCTGATCTTCCAGGACGGCAACGGGGAGGGGCTGCTCGGCTTCACGAGCCAGGGGGCCTTGGAGTCCAGTCAGCCCGTGCTGCTGTTCGCGGTCGCGTTCGGGCTCTCTACCGACTACGGCGTGTTCCTGCTCACGCGCATCAAGGAGGCCCACGACGCCGGCGCGCCCAACGAGGAGGCGGTCGCGCTCGGGCTCGAGCGCACAGGCCGGATCGTGACGTTCGCGGCGCTCCTGTTCATGATCGCGATCGGCGCCTTCGCGACGTCGCAGATCATCTTCATCAAGCAGCTCGGCGTCGGGACGGCGCTCGCCGTGCTGATCGACGCCACGATCGTCCGCGCGCTGCTCGTGCCCTCGCTGATGCGGCTGCTGGGCGACTGGAACTGGTGGGCGCCGAAGCCGCTCGCACGGCTGCACCGGCGGATCGGGTTGTCCGAGAGCGGGCCGGCCCCCGCGTGACGAATCCGTTCGACGCGGACACGGCGCTCAACGGCGCCGATGGGCGCTGGCGGGCCCAGGTCAAGGAGCACTGGTTCGTCCAACGGGGCCCGAACGGCGGCCTGGTCGCCGCGCTCGCGACGCGCGCCCTGATCGAGGCGGCCGGGGGCGAGGGCCGTGCGCCGCGCTCGCTGACGCTGCACTACCTGGCGCCGCCGGAGGCGGGGGAGCTCGAGGTCCGGGCGGCGGTCGAGCGCGCGGGGCGCACGACGACGTTCGCGTCGCTGCGCGTCCTCCAGCACGGCGTGACGGTCGCCTACGGGCTCGGCTGCTGCAGCGCCTGGCGCGAGGGGCAGCCGGAGTGGGACGAGCTCGAGCATCCGGACGTCCCCGCCCCGGGAGAGATCGCGAGCGTCGATACCGCTGGGGAGTTCCCGTTCCTCTCCAACTACGAGATGCGCCCGCTGGCGGCGCCGCACGCCGGCGCGTGGATGCGCTCCGCCCGGCCGCGCCCCGCTGACCCGGTCCTCCTCGCGGCGCTCACCGACGCGTGGATCCCGGCCGCGTTCGAGTACATGGAGCAGCCCACGTTCGTCCCCACCATCGACCTCACCATCCACTGGCGTGCGGCGCCGGGCGTGCCGGCGGGCGAGCACCCGTGGGTGCTGGGGACGTTCACGACCCGGCTCGGCGCGGGCGGGACGTGGGAGGAGGACGGGCTGCTGTGGAGCGAGGACGGCATCCTGCTCGTGCAGTCGCGCCAGCTCGCGATCGTCCGCAACCCGCGGTGACGCGCACGGGCCACCTCGGCCTCGGCTCCAACGTCGGCGACCGCCACGCGCATCTGCAGGCGGCTGTGGATGCGCTGCCGGGTGTCGGGGTGACGGTGGTTGCGTCGTCGGCGGTCTACGACACCGAGCCGGTCGGCGAGGTGCTCGACCAGCCGGAGTTCCTCAACGCGGTGGTGCGTGTCTCGACGGCGCTCGAGCCGGAGGCGTTGCTGGATGCGTGCAAGGCGGTCGAGGCCGTGCTCGGGCGGGAGGCGGGTGGCGTGCGGCACGGGCCGCGCCCGATCGACGTCGACGTGCTGTTGCTGGGGGAGGTGGTTCTTGCTTCGACGCGGTTGCGGCTGCCGCACGCCGAGGTCACCTCGCGGCGGTTCGTGTTGGTGCCGCTGCTCGAGGTGACGCCCGATGTCGCGCTGCCGGACGGGTCCCTGGTCGCCGATGCCCTGCGCGCGCTGGGCCCTGGCCAGGCGGTGCGCCGCTCGGGGCCGCCGCTCGACGTGTGATGCGGTCGGGAACGGCGGCTGGGTAGGAGGGGGTCCGGAGGGCCGCGGCGGCACGAGTGTCGTCTCGACCGCGGTATGCGCGGTCGAGATGACACTCGTCGCGCAATCCGGCCGGAACCCGCCTCCCTACCCAGCCGCTCTTGACGTTCGCTACGACAACCAGGCGGCCGGGAGCGCTCCACTCGGGACGTGCCCCGGATACCCCGGGAACCACCGCCTCGCCAGCTCCGTCGCCGGCCGCGACCCGGCAACTCCGGCCACGTCCTCGACGGTGAGCAGCAGCGCCAGCCCCGAGCCGATCTGGAGGTCGGCGGCGTTCGGCGCATCCCCGCCGATCACCTCGTGCTTCATCCACCGGTCCACGCGCGCGAGGTGGTTCTCGAGGTGCGCGAGGTCGGCGCGGACGTTGAGGTCGGAGGCCCCACTGAAGCGCTGCTTCGCGCGCGCGATCAGCGGTGCGCTGAGTCGTGCGAGGGGCGCGGGGATCGGCAGCTTCGAGCCCTCGCCGTAGGACGCCAGCGCGCCCGGCGCGCGACCGAGCGCCGCCCACAGCACGCGCCGCACGAGCGGCTGGAGCACCTCGTCGCCCCAGCCCTCGGCCAGCTCGACCGACTTGCGCTCGTTGGGATCCGAGGGCAGCAGCGGCGGCTCGGGCGTCGTCGCCTCGAGCGCGCGGATGATGGGCCGCGAGCCGAGGACCTTCTCGCCGTCGAGCACGAGCCCGGGCACGGTGCCCCCTCCGAACCGCGCCTTCTGGACCGCCTTGTGCGCGATCGGCGGCAGGTCGATCCTCCGGTACTCGACCGCCTTGAGCTGGAGCGCCCGCTCGACGCAGGCACACGGGTGCGACGCGGGGACGGCATAGAGGGTCGCGGCCACGGCGGCGCGAGTCTAATGTGCCGCGACCATGCTCCTCGCCGTCGACGCCGGCAACACGCAGACCCACCTCGGCACCTTCCGCGACGGCGAGCTCGTCGAGCACTGGCGTTTCGCCACCGTGCGCGAGTCCACCGCCGACGAGCTCGGCGCGGTGCTGCGCAACCTGCTCGCGCTGCGCGGCATGCACCTCGAGATGCTCGACGGCATGATCGTCTCCTCGACCGTCCTGCAGCTCCGCCCCGAGTGGGTGGCGATGGGCGAGCGCTATCTCGACGGCGAGGTGCGCGTCGTCGGCCCCGGCCTCAAGACGGGCATGCCGATCCGCTACGACAACCCGCACGAGATCGGGCCGGACCGGCTCGTCAACGCGGTCGCGGGCTACGACAAGATCGGCGGCCCCTGCGCGATCGTCGACTTCGGCACCGCCGTCACCTACGACATCGTCTCGGCCGAGGGCGAGTACCTGGGCGGCATCATCTTCCCCGGTGTGGAGATCTCCATGGAGGCGCTGACCGAGCGCGCCGCCGCGCTCCCGAAGATCGAGCTCGGCCGCCCGCGCGCGCTGATCGGCAAGACGACGATCGACGCGATCCGGGCCGGCGCGGTCTACGGGTTCGCCGGCATGGTCGACGGCATCCTCGCTCGCCTGCGCGCCGAGCTCGGGGAGGAGATGAAGGCGGTCGCCACGGGCGGGCTCGCGAAGGCGATCGTGCCGTACTGCGACTCGATCGACGCCGTCGACGATCTGCTCACGCTCACCGGCCTGCGCCTGATCTGGGAGCGCAACCAGTCCTAGACTCCCAGGAGTGCGCTCGCTCCGCGACCCCTGGACCCTCGGCGGCCTGACGATCCCCAACCGGGTCGTGCTCGCGCCGCTGGCCGGGATCGGCAACTGGTTCGTGCGCCTGCAGGCCAAGCGCTACGGCGCCGGGCTGGCGGTGTCGGAGATGGTCTCGAGCTTCGCCGTGCACTACGGCAACCCGAAGACCTGCACCGAGCTGCTGCGCATCGAGCCGAGCGAGCGCGACGGCGGGCCGGTGTCCGTGCAGCTGTTCGGCCACGACCCCGAGATCATGCGCTCCGCGGCGGCGACGGTCGCGCGTGCGGGCGCGGACATCATCGACCTCAACATGGGCTGCCCCGTGCCCAAGGTCTGCAAGACCGGCGCGGGCGCCGCCATGCTCGGCGACCCCGACCTCGCGGTGGCGCTCGCGATCGCCGCGCGCGAGGGCTCCGGCCTCCCGGTCACCGTCAAGCTGCGCGCCGGCCGCAAGCCAGGGGAGACCGAGGGCGTCGACGTCGCGCGCCGGCTCGTCGAGGACGCGGGCGTCGCGGGCCTGAGCTTCCACCCGCGCTCCGCCGCCGCGCAGCACAAGGGGGTGCCCGACTACGACCTCGCCGCCGAGCTCGTCGCATCGGTGCCCGTCCCGGTGATCGTCTCGGGTGGCATGGACGACCCGGATCACATCCGCTGGGTGCTCGCGCACACCGGCGCGGCGGCGGTCATGCTCGCCCGCGGATCGCTCGGCAATCCGTGGCTGTTCGACCAGCTGCTGGGCGACCACGAGCGCGCGCCCACGCGCGAGGAGGTGCTCGACGAGCTCGACTGGGTGATCGATCGCGCGGTCGAGCACCTGGGCCCCGAACGCGCCGCGCGCTACCTGCGCAAGTTCCACCCCTGGTACCTCGCGCGGCTCGCGGCGCCGCCCTCGGCGCAGGCCGCTCTCCAACGCGCGGAGGATCTTGATCAGCAGCGCGAGATCCTCCGGGAGCTGCGCTACCATGCTGCGCCGCTCGCGACCCGAGCCGCCTGACTCACCGCCTCCGCAAAGGACGCCTCGGCATGCAGAAGGACGTCATCCTCACCCCAGAAGGACTCGAGAACCTCAAGAAGGAGATCGCGTACCTCTCCGTCGACAAGCGCAAGGAGGTCGCGGAGCGCATCAAGGAGGCCCGCGACTTCGGTGACATCTCCGAGAACTCCGAGTACGACGACGCCAAGAACGAGCAGGCCATGCTCGAGGGCCGCATCGCCACGCTGGAGGACAAGCTGCGGTCGGCCTCGGTGATCGACTCGTCCGAGCTCGACAACGACATCGTGCGCGTGGGCTCGCTCGTCAACGTGAAGGACGAGGGGTCGGGCAAGTCGCTGAAGTACACGATCGTCGGCTCGACCGAGTCCAACCCGTCCGAGAACCGGCTGTCCAACGAGTCGCCCGTCGGCAAGGCGCTGGTCGGCAAGAAGCGCAACGACGAGGTCAACGTGCAGCTCCCGAACGGCAAGGCCCGCAAGCTCAAGATCACGAAGATCGAAGTCGCCTAGTGGCCGACGAGCAGCCCTCTGAGCTGCTCGCCACCCGGCGGCGCAAGCTCGAGGCGCTGCGCGAGGAGGGCATCGACCCGTTCCCCCACGCTTACCCGGGGGTGCGCCCGATCGCCGAGGTGAAGGCGCCCTACGACGCGCTGCCCGACGGCGAGGAGACCGAGGACCGCGTCCGCGTGGCCGGCCGGCTCGCCGCCCGCCGCGGCCAAGGCAAGGCGGCGTTCCTCGATCTCGTCGACCGCAGCGGCCGGATGCAGCTGCACGCGCGCGTCGACGTGCTCGGGGAGGAGTCGCTCGAGCGCCTGCTCTCGCTCGACCTCGGCGACCTGATCGGCGCCGACGGCACGGTCTTCCGCACCCGCCGCGGCGAGCTCTCGCTCAAGCTCGGCGACTACGCGCTGCTGGCCAAGTCGCTGCGCCCGCTGCCCGAGAAACACCACGGGCTGACCGACGTGGAGACGCGCTTCCGCCAGCGCGAGCTCGACCTGATCGCGAACGAGGAGACGCGCGAGGTCTTCATGACCCGCGCCAAGATCGTCACCGCGATCCGCGCCTGGCTCGACGAGCACGGCTTCATCGAGGTCGAGACGCCGGTGCTCCAACCGATCTACGGGGGCGCCGCGGCGCGTCCGTTCACGACCCACCACAACGAGCTCGACCGCACGCTCTACCTGCGCATCGCCACCGAGCTCTACCTCAAGCGGCTGATCGTCGGCGGCCTCGAGCGCGTCTACGAGATCGGCAAGGACTTCCGCAACGAGGGCGTCTCCTTCAAGCACAACCCCGAGTTCACGATGCTCGAGTGGTACGAGGCCTACGCCGACTACGAGGACGTCGCGCGGCACGCCGAGGAGCTCGTGCACTTCGTCGCCACGCAGGTCGGCCAGGACCGCTTCAAGCCGCCGTGGGCGCGCATCGCGCTCGGCGAGGCGATCGCCGAGCGGACCGGCGGGATCGACGTCTACGCGCACCGGTCGCTCGAGGCGCTCGCGCAGGCCATGCGCGAGCGCGACCTCGAGGTGCCGGATGAGGACACGTGGGCGCAGTTGGTCGACCACCTGCTCTCCAAGTACGTCGAGCCGAACCTGCAGGCGCCAACTTTCCTCCTGGACTATCCGGTCGAGCTCTCGCCCTTCGCCAAGCGCCACCGCTCGAAGGAGGGGCTGGTCGAGCGCTGGGAGGCCTACGTCGACGGCATGGAGATCGCGAACGCGTTCACCGAGCTCAACGACCCCGACGACCAGCGCCGCCGCTTCGAGGAACAGCGCGCCGCAGCGGCCGCCGGCGACGCGGAGGCGCATCCCTTCGACGAGGCCTACATCCAGGCGCTCGAGCACGGGATGCCGCCGACGGGCGGGATCGGCATCGGGATCGACCGGCTGGTTATGGTCCTGACCGGCCGCCGCTCGATCCGCGAGGTCGTGCTGTTCCCCGCGATGCGGTAGCGCACAAGCCCGCATGCCGTCCTGCCGCCGTTGGTAGACTGCCTCATGGCCGTCAACCCTTGTCGACCTCGTTCATCCACTCCGGCCGGCCAGCCGAATACGTGGGTGACACCACAACGTCCTCGTCCCTCCGACCCGTCCGGAACCTCTTCACGACCCAGCGCTAGGGCTCAGCGTACTTAGCAGGAAGGAAGCTCCCAACCACCATGTTCGAGCGATTTACAGAACGCGCACGCCAGGTGGTCGTTCTCGCCCAGGAGGAGGCGCGGACGCTCAAGCACAACTACATCGGCACTGAGCACATTCTGCTCGGGCTCCTCCGCGAGGAGGAAGGCCTCGCCGCCCGGGTGCTCGAGAGCCTTGACATCACCGTCGAGCGTGTGCGCGCGCAGGTCGTGCGCATCGTCGGCTCCGGTGAGGAGGTGACCTCGGGCCAGATCCCCTTCACGCCGCGCGCGAAGAAGGTGCTCGAGCTGGCGCTCCGCGAGGCGCTGTCACTCGGCCACAACTACATCGGGACGGAGCACATCCTGCTCGGCCTGGTGCGCGAGAACGAGGGCGTCGCCGCCCGCATCCTGCTCGACTTCGACGCGGACTCGGAGAAGATCCGCAACGAGGTCATCCGGATGCTCTCGGGCCCCGGCGGCCGCCGCTCGGGCTCTGGCTCGGGCCAGGGCGCCGCGTCCGGCGCCGCCGCCGGTCCCGGTGAGGGCAAGAAGTCCTCGAAGCTGCTCGACCAGTTCGGGCGCAACCTGACCAAGCTGGCCGCCGACGGCAAGCTCGACCCGGTCGTCGGCCGCGAGGTCGAGATCGAGCGGATCATGCAGATCCTCTCGCGCCGCACGAAGAACAACCCGGTGCTCGTGGGCGAGCCCGGCGTCGGCAAGACCGCCGTCGTCGAGGGCCTCGCCCAGCGCATCACGAACGCCGACGTGCCGGAGCTGCTCAAGAACAAGCAGATCTACACGCTCGACCTGGCGGCCCTGGTCGCCGGCTCGAAGTACCGCGGCGAGTTCGAGGAGCGCCTGAAGAAGGTGATGAAGGAGATCACCCAGCGCGGGGACATCATCCTGTTCATCGACGAGCTCCACAACCTCGTCGGCGCGGGTGCCGCCGAGGGCGCGATCGACGCCGCGTCGATCCTCAAGCCGGCGCTCGCCCGTGGCGAGCTGCAGACCGTCGGCGCGACCACGCTCGACGAGTACCGCAAGTACCTCGAGCGCGACTCGGCGCTGGAGCGTCGCTTCCAGAAGATCACGGTCGACCAGCCCTCCGTGGAGGAGACCGTGCAGATCCTCAAGGGCCTGCGCGACCGCTACGAGGCGCACCACAAGATCAACATCACGGAAGAGGCGCTGGAGGCGGCCGCCGAGCTGGCGGACCGCTACATCTCCGACCGCTTCCTCCCCGACAAGGCGATCGACCTCGTCGATGAGGCCGCCTCGCGCATGCGCATCAAGTCGATGTCCTCCCCGCCCGTGTACCGGGAGCTCGAGGAGGAGATCGAGACGACGCGGCGCGAGAAGGAG
>Ga0136617_10002031_pt1 | contig 18023 bp, 18 predicted proteins | sample AntDrymUQ3222106_2_FD_129672 | JGI IMG/M metagenome (GOLD analysis project Ga0136617, IMG submission 129672) | Polar desert sand microbial communities from Dry Valleys, Antarctica - metaG UQ322 (21.06) | ecosystem: Environmental > Terrestrial > Soil > Desert | place: Antarctica: Dry Valley... | reverse complement strand
GAGGCGATCCTCGTCGGACGCCTGGAGCCCGGCCGACGGCTTCCGATCGAGGAGTTGGCGACGGCCCTCGACATGAGCCCGATGCCGGTTCGCGAGGCGCTGCGACGGCTCGACGCCGTCGGCCTCGTCGAGCACGTGCCGCATCGGGGCGCGCGGGTCACGCGGCTGTCGGTCGCCGACGTGGTCGAGATCTACGAGGCGCGGCTCTCGCTCGAGCCGCTCGCCGTACGCCACGCGACCGTGCGACTGAACTCCGAGGACGGCGCGCGCGCGCGTGCCGCATTCGAAGCGCTGACGCGAGTCGCGCGGCGGACCACCGTACGCACGTGGCCGGCCCACACCGACTTCCACTTCGCGCTGTATCGGGCCGCCCGCTCGCGCTGGTTGATGCGCCTCATCCTCCCCCTGTGGCAGAGCGCCGAGCGCTACCGGATCGCCACCTGGCCCAAGGGCCGGCTCGACATACGCCAGGCGGAGCACGAGGCGATCCTGGAGGCGGTCCTCGCCCGCAAGGCCGACACCGCCGCCACGCTGATGCACCGCCATCTGGCGACGACCGCCAACGAGCTGGCCGCGCGCCTGGGCGAGGGTGACCTCTTCCCGCTCGAGCACGACCAGCTCGATCAGCGGTAGGCGGGCGGAGCCGGTCGCTGCGGCGCTTGACGTTGACGCGAGAAATCTGATCAAATATCCAGCCATGGCACCACCCTTTCGCATCGGCGTCATGCAGCTCACCATGGAGCCGCTCGACGAGATCCTCGCTCACGCCCGGCAGCTCGACGAGCACGGCTTCGACACGATCTGGCTCGCCGAGGCGTACCCTTGGTGGCGCAAGCACCAGATGGAAGCGCGCTCCTCCACGGCGCTCTCACCGCTGATCGCGCGCGAGACCTCGAGCCTGACCGTCGGCTGGGGGATCATCTCGCCCTACACGCGCCATCCGATCCAGGTCGCGATGGAGGCGCGCGTGACCCAGGAGGCCGCCGGCCCCGGCCGCTTCCTGCTCGGCTACGGTGCGTCGAAGATCTTCATGAAGGAGATCGGCGAGGGTGACGGCCGCCCGGCCCGGCCGCTGACCGCGATCCGCGACAGCGTCCGCATCGTCAAGGGCGTGCTCGGGGGAGAGGCGTTCTCCTACGAGGGCAAGGAGTTCAGCGCCGTCGTCCCGCCGCTCAGCGCGGAGGCCGACGCGCCGCGCACGGACGTGCCGATCTACGTCGCCGGGACCGGCCCGAAGATGCAGCGCATGGCCGGCGAGGAGGCCGACGGGCTGCTCCTCGCCAGCATCACCACGCCGGCGTTCGTCCGCTACTCGTACGAGAACATGGCCGAGGGCGCGCGGGCGAAGGGGCGCGATCCCGGCGAGCTCGACCTCGGCTGCACGATCGTCGCCAGCATCGACGAGGATCCCCGCACGGGGCGCGAAGGCGCCCGGGAGATCGCCGGCATGTACCTGGCCAACAAGGTGCAGAACATCCAGGGCAGTGCAGACGTGCTGCTCGAGAAGGCCGGGCTCGGCCAGGACGAGATCCTGCCGATCGCTGAGGCGATGGAGAGTGGCGGGCGCCGCGCCGCCGCCGCGGCGGTCACCGATGGGATCCTCGAGAAGTGCAAGCCGATCGCCGGAACGCCGCAGGAGTGCATCGAGCGCATCCGCGAGTACCGCGAGGCCGGCTGCACGCACGTGATGCTCGAGCTGTGGGGCGAGGACCGCGACCGCCAGATCGCGCTGTTCGGCAACGAGGTCCTTCCGCACGTCAGGGACTGACCGTGGCCGTCGACGCCATCCCGACCGTCGCCGAGCGGGTGTCGGAGCAGCGCCTGGTCGAGACTGCGTGCTCGCTCGTGGCCGTACCGAGCCCCACCGGGGACGAGCAGGCGATGGCCGAGCGCATGCGCGAGATCCTCGGCGCGATGGACCTCGAGGTCGTCTGGCAGGAGGTCGAGGACGGGCGGCCCAACGTCGTGGGGACGCTCGCGGGCGCCGGCGGCGGGCCCACGCTCATGTTCAACGGCCACATGGACACGTCGTACTCGGGTCTCGAGCCCGACGTGCGCGGCATCGGCTTCCGACCCGACCCGGTCGTCCGCGACGGCCGCATCTACGGCCTGGGCATCTCGAACATGAAGGGCGCGCTGGCCTGCTACGTCGAGGCCGTGCGCGCGGTCCAGGACGCGGGCGTGCGCCTGCGCGGTGACGTGATGATCGCCGCCGTCGTCGGCGAGATCGAGAAGACGCAGTGGGGCGATGATCGCGGCAAGAGCTTCCGCGGCTACGCGGCGGGCAGCCGCTACCTGCCCAGCCACGGCGCGATCGCCGACATGTGCATCCTCGGCGAGCCGACCGAGCAGCGGATCGTGCTCGGCCACTTCGGGTCGCTGTGGTGCCGCCTCTCGACGCGCGGCCCGTTCGTCCACACGGCCTTCAGCGCGGGGCGGCTGGGCGAGAACGCGATCGTCCGCATGCAGGACGTCCTGCATGCGGTCATGGAGTGGATCCCCGAGTGGGAGGAGCGCACGACCTACGAGGGGCTGCGCGGCGTGGTCAACGTCGGGTCGGTGCGCGGCGGCTATCCGTGGCGCCTGAGCCGCACGCCGTCGCGCTGCGACCTGTTCCTCGACGTGCGCGTGCCGCCGACGATGTCCATGCAGGACGCGCGCCGCGCGTTCCGCGATCTGGCGCGCGAGCTTGCCGGCCGCCTCCCCGACCACGGGATCGAGTCGGAGGTCTACGTGAGCGCTCCCGGCGCGGAGATCGACGAGGGCCACGAGCTGGTGCAGGCGATCGACGCCAGCCACCAGGTGGTGTTCGGTGCCCCGCCGGAGCGCGACCGGGTGCGGTGGTTCTCCGACGCGTCGGCGCTGACGCGCTACGGGATCGAGACGGTCAACTACGGCACTTCGAGCGGCCTGCCCGGCGCCGACGGCGAGAACCTCGACATCGAGGGGCTCGTCCGGATCGCGCGCGTCTACGCGCAGGTGATCGCGAGGATCTGCGGGGTGGCGTCATGAAGCTGGTCACGTATCGCGACGGCAACGGTCCGCAGGTGGGCGTCGTGCGCGGCGACCGCGTGGTGGCGCTCGACGTCCCGGACATGCGGACGCTCTTCCAGCGCGGGCTCGACGTCGCGCGCTCGGCCGACGGCGACGGCCCGGCGCTCGACTCGGTCGACCTGCTCGCGCCGATCGCCCCGCGGAAGTTCCTCCACACCGCGGGCAACTTCCGCGAGCACGAGGAGGAGTCCAAGCGGGCCAGCTGGTCGCACAAGATCGCGCCGTGGATCATGTTCTTCCAGAACGTCGACGCGATCGTGGGCCCGGACGAGCCGGTCGTCTATCCGGAGCACCTGACCTCAGAGCTCGACTACGAGCTCGAGCTGTGCGTGGTGATCGCCAAGGACGGCAAGCACTTCAGCGCCGAGGAGGCGCCCGAGTACATCGGCGGCTTCGTGATCTTCAACGACATCACCGCCCGCGACGTCCAGCGGCGGGAGATGGAGTCCGGCGTGTTCTCGTTCTGCAAGGCGATCGACACGTTCTGCCCGCTGGGGCCGTGGATCGTCACACCCGACGAGGTGCCGGACCCGCACGACCTTCGCATGGAGCTGTGGGTCAACGGCGAGCTGCGCCAGGAGTCGCACTCGAGCCGCATGGCGGTGACGATCCCGGAGATCCTGTCCCAGTACTCGGCGGTCGGCTACAGCGCCGGCGACATCGTCTCCACGGGGACCGTCTCCGGCGTGGCCGCCTTCAGCGAGGACCCGCACGCCTGGTACCTCAGGCCCGGAGACGTGATGGAGTGCCGCGTGGAGCACCTCGGTGTGCTGCGCAACCCGGTCATCTCCTGGCAGGAGGCCTACGGCCGGCCCGCCCCGCCCAAGGTGCAGTGGTGAGCCGCTGGCCGGTCGACGAGGCCAAGCTCGACCGCGTGCGCGCGCTGATGGCCGACGACGATCTCGACGCGCTGGTCGTGCGCACGCCGGACAACCTCGTCTACCTGACCGACTACTGGTGCATGAAGGGCTACGACGTGGCGATCCTCCCGCGCGAGGGGGACCCGACGCTCGTCGTCATCGAGCCGCAGCTCGAGGAGGCCGGCGGCTCGTGGACGTCCGACGTCCGGCCGTTCGCCGGCTACGACGAGCGCGATCCGCGGCCGCCCGCCGTGCGCGCCACGGACGTCTGCCTCGACGTCCTGCGCGAGCGCGACCTCACCGGGCGCGTCGGCTTGGAACTCAGCCAGGGCACGCAGGCGGTCGACCGGATGGTCGGCGAGCCGAGCTGGCCGGCGCCGCCGTTCTTCTCCGCCGTCGGCTCGGTCGCCCGCGAGACCGTCGACGCCTCCGGCCTGCTGGCCGAGGCGCGGGCGATCAAGACGCCGCAGGAGCTGGAGCGCATCCGGCTGGCGAACGAGCTGGCGCTCGCCGGGCTCGAGCACGTGCGCGAGCACCTGCGGCCGGGGATGCGCGAGAGCGAGGTCGCGGCGCTGTTCGAGGGGCACGTGCACGCGATCGGCGTCGGCTACGAGGGCCGCGTCGAGATGGCGCGCGCGTTCACGCTCGTCTGGTCCGGCCCGGGGATCCGCACCTTCACCGCCACCGGCGACCGGCCCGTGCAGGAGCACGAGCCGACGCTGCTGGAGATCTGGGTGTGCGCGGACGGCTACTGGACCGACCTCACGAAGAACCTCTGCCCCGGCCGGCTGACCGCCGACTACGAACGGCTGCTCGAGCTGCTGCTGGCGACGCTCGACGAGGCGGTCGCCTATACGCGGCCGGGCGCGAGCCTGGCCGAGCTGGACCGCCTCATCCGCGCGCGGCTCGCCGGCGGCGGCTATCCAGGCCAGCCGTCGCACCCGGTGTGCCACGGGGTCGGCGCGCGCGCCCACGAGCCGCCGTACGCGCACCAGGCGGGCGGCGGCGAGGTGCGCCAGGACATGGTGCTCGCGATCGAGCCGGGGGCCTACTGGCCGGACGGGGGCGGCCTGCGGCTGGAGGACTGCTTCCACGTGGGGCCCGAGCGCACCGAGGCGCTGTGCGGCTTCCCCGACGACCTTCGACTGGTGCAGGGGGTGGGCACGTGATCGATCGCTCGCAGGTGTGGACCGGCGACGTCAACGCCGGCGCGGGCGGCGGCCCGCCAGCCGGTCTGCGCGTCGGGCTCTACGACACCACCCTGCGCGACGGCGAGCAGACCGTCGGCGTCGTCCTCGACCCCGACGACAAGCTCGCGATCGCGCGCGCGCTCGACGCGCTCGGCGTCGACCGCATCGAGGCCGGCTTCCCGCGCGTCTCCGACGCGGACCGCGAGGCGTTCCGGCGCATCGTCGCCGCGGACCTCGACGCCGAGATCTGGGGCTTCTCCCGCGCCATGCCGGCCGACGTGGAGGCGCTCGTCGAGCTCGGCGTGCGCTTCACGGTGATCGAGGCGCCGCTGTCCGACGGCAAGCTCGCCGCGTACGGCCTGAGCCGCGAGAAGGTGCTCGACCGGATCGCGACGGCGATCCGAGCCGCCCGCGACGCCGGCATCCACGTGTGCTTCTTCGGCGTCGACGGCTCGCGCGGCGACCGCGGCTTCCTGCGCGAGGCGTACGCGCGGGCCGTCGACGCCGGCGCCGCGGAGATCGCCGTCGTCGACACCATCGGCGTGGCCACGCCCGAGGCGGCCGCCCGCCTGGTCGGCGAGGCTCGCGGCTGGGTCGGCGACGGGGTGCCGGTGCACTGGCACGGCCACGACGACTTCGGCCTCGCCACCGCGGCCGCCATCGCCGCGGTGGGCGCCGGCGCGAGCTGGGTGCACGGCACCGTGAACGGGATGGGGGAGCGCGCCGGCAACGCCGACCTCGTTGAGGTGGCCATGGCGCTCGCCGCTCTCTATGACGCCGACGTCTCGCTGCGCTTCGAGCGCGCGCGCGAGGTCTCCGCGCTGGTGCGCGAGCGCTCCGGCTACGCACTCGAGCCGTGGAAGGCGGTGGTGGGCGAGACGCTGTTCACCCGCGAGAGTGGCGCGGTGGCGAGCCAGTTCCACGACCCACCGGCGATCGAGCCGTTCGCCTCGGCGCTCGTGGGGGCGCAGCGGCGGCTGGTGCTCGGGAAGAAGAGCGGCATCGACTCGATCCGGATCAAGCTCGGAGAGCTGCGGCTCGACGCGCCCGACGAGGCCCACGCCGACCTGCTGCGGCAGGTCAAGGAGCTGGGCGTGCGCAAGAAGGGGCTCGTCACCGACGAGGAGTTCCGCGCGCTGGTGGCGGGAGCGTGACGGTGGAGCGCGTCTGCGTCGTCGGCGCGGGGGCGATCGGGAGCCTCTTCGCCGGGCATCTCGCGAGCGTCGCCGAGGTGTCCGTGCTCTGCCGTCGCGACGAGCACGCCGCGGTGCTGAACGCCGAGGGGCTGCGCGTGTCCGGCAAGTCCGGGCGCCACGCCCGCGTTGCAGCGGCGATCGAGCCGCGATCGCTGCCCGTTCCGGAGCTGGTGATCGTGGCGGTCAAGGCGACGCAGCTCGAGGCGACGGCGTCGGTCCTGCGCGGCTGCTGGCCGCGCGCCGCCGCGATGACCGTGCAGAACGGGCTCGGCGCCGAGGCGGTTCTGCACGCGGCCGGCGCGTGGCCGCTGATCTCGTCGGTGACGTTCATGAGCGGGATCCGCCACGGCGACGCCCACGTCGAGTACGAGCTCGACACGCCGACGTGGCTCGGCCCGTGGTCGGGGACGGCGACGCCGCTCGGCCTGGCCGAGGCGGCCGGCGACCTGATCGCCCGCTCGGGCCTGAAGGTCGAGGTGCTGGGAGACCTCCTGCCGGCGCAGTGGTCGAAGCTGATCTTCAACGCCGCGGTCAACGGCGTCGCGGCGCTGACCGAGCTGCCGCACGTCACCGCGTTCGCCGCCGAGGGCTTGGACTCCGACCTCGGCCATGTGCTGCGCGGGCTCGTCGACGAGGGCAAGGCGGTCGCTGCGGCCGCGGGCGTGGCGCTGCACGACGACCCGTGGGAGATGAACGTCCGAGCGGTCAGCCGGGGCACGACCGAGGCCGCCGGCGGGGACTACGCGCACGTGCCCTCGATGCTCGAGGACGTGCTCGCGCGACGGGCGACCGAGGCGGACTGGATCGGCGGAGCGCTCGTGCGCGAGGCGGCGCGCCTCGGCGTGCCGGCCCCGCTCAACGCCGCCGTATGGCGGCTGATCAAGGCCAAGGAGGCGTCATGGGCGCGGGCGGCGGAGGTGGCGGTCGCATGAGGATCGGCGTGGTCGGCTGCGGTGCGGTGGGCAGCCTGTTCGCCGCGCACCTCGCCCAGCTCGGTGAGGCGGAGGTGTGGGCCTTCGACCTGGACGCGGAACACGTCGCCGCGATCAACGAGCGCGGGCTGCGCTTGTCCGGGGTCGGTGACGTGCACGGCCGGCTGCGGGCCACCTCCGACCCGGCGGAGCTGTCCGCGTGCGACTTCGGCATCGTCGCGACCAAGGCGCTCCACACCGCCTCGGCGATCGAGGCCACGGCGGCCGCGTTCGCCGACGGGGCGGTCTGCTCGGTGCAGAACGGGGTCGGCAACGAGGAGCTGATCGCCGAGCACGTGCCCCGCGTGATCCGCGGCACGACGTTCCCCGCCGGGCGCATCCTCGAGCCCGGCCACGTCGCGTGGGAGACCGCGGGCGACACGTGGCTCGGCCCGTTCGAGCCCAAGCCGGCGGCCATGGAGGAGGTCGAGACCCTGGCCGGGGCGCTCACGCGCGCCGGCATGCCGACGAAGGCCATGCCCGACGCCCGCGGCGCGCAGTGGACGAAGCTGATCTTCAACGCGGCGTCGAACCCGATCGGCGCGCTCACCGGTCTCACCCATGGGCGCGTCTGCGAGCTGCCGGAGCTGCGGCGCCTCGTCAGCGGGCTGGTCGCCGAGGGGGTGGCGGTCGCCGGCGCCCAGGGCATCGTGCTCGACAGCGATCCCGACGCGCTCATCGACCACGCCGCGGAGGTGGCCTACGACCATCGGGCATCGATGCTGCAGGACGTCCAGGCAGGGCGGCGCACCGAGGTCGACGCGCTGAACGGCGGGATCGTGCGGTTCGGCGGCGAGCACGGCGTGGCGGCGCCGCTGAACGAGTCGATCTGGGCGCTCATACGCGGACTCGAGCGCTCCGTCCAACAACAGGAGGCGAACGCGTGAGCACCCAACCGACGACACCCGCGGGCACAGGCGAACACGATCGGCGCCACGAGCGGATCCGGGAGGCGGTTCGCGCGGCCGGCCTCGATGCCGTGGTCGTGGCGGGCAGCGAGTACACCGGCTTCGACGGCGCGGTGTTCTACCTCTCCGGCTTCCGGATCCTGCACCGCTACGCGTACGTGCTGCTGCCGGCCGACGGCGAGCCGACGAGCATCTTCCCGGGCGAGGCGCGCTGGGTCGGCGACCATTCCGAGGGAGTGATCGAGGACCGGGTGTTCGCCGACGTCCCCGGTGCGTGGATCGCCGAGCACGCGCGCGAGCGCGGCTGGCGGCGCCTCGGCCTGTACGGCGCCGACTATGTGCTGCCCGTGCGCGACTGGCGCGCGCTCGAGGCCGGACCTGCCGAGCTGGTGCCGTTCGACGAGGAGTTCGACCTCGCGCGAGCCGTCAAGTCGGCAGCCGAGCTCGAGTCGGTGCGCGAGAGCATGCACATCAACGAGGCCGGCCTCCGCGCGGTCCTCGCGGCGTGGGCGCCCGGCCGCACCGAGATGGAGCTGATGGCGGCCGCCGAGGAGGCGTTCATCGCGCGTGGCACGGGTCGGCTGACGATGAATATGGTCCTCACGGGCCCCGCCGGTGCCGCCTATCCGGAGATGCGCCATCCCAAGCCGCGCCCGGTCGAGCGCGGCGACATGCTGCTCTACGGCCTCGAGGTCGCCGGCCACGGCGGGCACTGGGTCGAGTTCTCGCGGCCGATCTGCGACGGCGAGCCCAGCGCGGAGACCCTGCGGATGCTCGACGCGTATCGGGCCTATCACCGGATCGCGCGCACGGCGCTGCGGGCGGGCGCCACCGCGCACGAGGTGCACCGCGCGGTGTCCGAGCCGTTCCGTGACGCCGGCTGGAACCTGGGCCACGTGACCGGCCATTCGATCGGCATGACGATGATCGAGCACCCCCGCGTGGGGGAGGGCATCGACGTCGAGCTGCGCGAGGACATGGTGGTTTCCATGCATCCCCACGTCATCTCCACCGATGAGCGCACCTGCCTGTACTTCCAGGACACCTGGCACGTGACCGCCGGTGGCGGGGTGCCGTTCTCGGACGTGCCGGTCGAGGTGTTCGCTCCCGACGCCGTGACGGCCTGAGCGGCGCCATGACGGCGGGGGATCACCTTGCGGAGCTGGCCTCGATCGGCCACCACCGTACCCTCGCCGAGCGCGCGTTCGCCGCCCTGCACGAGGCGATCGTCACCGGCAAGCTCGCCCCGGGCGAACGGCTCCCGATCGAGGAGCTCGCCGGCCCCCTGCAGATGAGCCCGATGCCCGTCCGCGAGGCGCTGCGGCGCCTGCACGCCGCGGGCCTGGTGGAGAACGTGGCGCATCGCGGCGCGCGGGTGACCGAGCTGTCGATCGAGGACCTGCGGGAGGTCTACGAGGCGCGCCTCGAGCTCGAGCCGCTGGCCGTGCGCCACGCCGCCGAGCGCTTCACCGACGAGGACGCGCACACGGCCGCCGCGGCGCTCGACCGCCATGTCCGCGCGTACCGCCGCGGCGACGTGAACGAGACGTTCACCGCGCACACCGACTTCCACTTCGCGCTCTACCGGGCCGGCGGCTCGCGCTGGCTGCTGCGGCTCATCACGCCGCTGTGGGAGAGCTCGCAGCGCTACCGCATGTCGCTGCCGACGCGCTACCGGCGGGCCCTGGAGGAGCGCCGGTCCGAGCACGAGCGCATCCTGCGGGCCTGCGTCGACAGATCGCCCGACGACGCCGCGCGCGAGCTGCACGACCACCTGGTGATCACCGCCAACCGCGTGTCCTCCCGGATGGGAGGCGGCGACCTGTTCGAGCGGTGGCGATGACGCGTGCGGCGCGGATGCACGCGTGGGACGCCGATCCGGTCGTCGACGACGTGTCCGAGCCGGTCGCGGTCGACGGCGAGAGCCTCGTCGAGATCGCGGCGGCCGCGGTCGCCCACATCGACCTGACCGTGGCCAGCGGCACCTTCGCCATGCGGCCGTCCTTGCCCTACGTCCCGGGCACCGAGGGGGCGGGGCGCATCGTGCGCTCGGGCCGCTTCGCCCCCGGCACGCCGGTGCGCGTCCGCGGCGCGGGCCTCGGCCTGCGCCGCGACGGCACGTGGACCGAGCTCGCCGCCGTGCCCGACGAGGCGCTCGCCGTCGTACCCGACGACGTCGACATGACGCTCGCCGCAGCCTTCTTCTCCCCCTGCGTCACCGCGCACGCCGCCCTGCACCAGGTCGGCTCCCTCCAGGCGGGCGAGCGCGTGGCGGTCACGGGGGCGGCCGGCGCCGTCGGCGCGATGGCCGTGCAGATGGCGGTCGCCGCCGGCGCGGCCGAGGTGATCGGGATCGAGCCCACCGAGGAGCGCGCGGCGCTGGTGCCCGGGTGCGCTCGCGGGGTCGCCGGCGCGGACGGCGTCGAGGACGTCGACCTGCTCGTCGACATGGCCGGCGGGGCGGGCCTCGCGGGCCTCGTGACCGGCGCGGTTCGCCCCGGCGGGCGGGCGGTGCTCGTCGGCTACGCCGCCGGGACCCAGGCGACGTTCGACCTCCCGGCGCTGCTGGCGGCGGACGTCCGGCTGCTGCCGATGAACCTCATCCGCTGGACGCCGCGGCTCGGAGAGATTGGCGGCGAGCTGCTGCGCCGGGTCGCCGCCGGCGAGCTGACGCTGCCGCTCACGGTGCTGGCGCTCGAGGACGCGGCTGAGGCGCTCGCGCGCGTGCGGGAGGGCACGGCGAGGGGCCGTGTCGCGCTCACCATGGGAGGCGGGTGAAGCGGGGCAGGATCGAGTCGCCGAACGCCTCGAGCAGGGCGCGAGGCAGCTCGTAGGAGGAGAGCCCGAGCACGTAGAAGCTCGAGATGCCGAGCTCCGTGGCGGCGGCGACGCGCTCGGCGACGAGCTCCACCGGGCCGGCGAGCGTGAAGCTCGTCGCGTAGCGATCGGCGGCCTCGTCGTCGACGTGGCGCTCGGCGACGGCGATCGCGGCCTCCCAGTCCTCGGCGTGCGTGACGTCCGGGTACACGCCCTCCACGACCGGCGGCACGTCGAGCTCGATCCCCACGGACCGCAGCGCTTCGCCGGCGCCGAGCTGCGCCGAGCTCAGGCACAGCGGCTTGACGAGCTGCGCCGCCGTGCGCTCGTCCGGCGTGATGGCGGTGTGCGCCGCGAGCCAGAGGTCGAGGTCCTGGAGCGTCCGCCCCGCGCGTGCGGCGCCACCTCTCACGTGCTCCAGCGCACGCTCGATCAGGTGCGGCGCCAGACCGGACAGGATGATCACCCCGTCGGCCACCTCGCCGGCGAGCGCGAGCGCGCGTGGCCCGCTCGCCGCGACGTAGACCGGCACGTCGCGTCCGGGCGCGTGGCGGACGCGGACGCGGCGATCCCGATAGGCCCCCTCGCCCGCGAACGTGACCACCTCGGAGCGCAATAGCGATCGCACGAGCTCGATCCGCTCGCGCATCGGCTCGAGCCGCGTCGGCGGGCGCCCGATCGTCTTGACGGCGCTGTCCCCGGTGCCGACCCCGAGCCGGAACCGGCCCGGAGCGAGCTCCTCGATCGTCGAGGCGGCGCCGGCCGTCACGGCCACGTCGCGGGTCTCGAAGTTCGTCACCGCGGTGCCCAGTCCGATCCGCTCGGTGCTCGTCGCCACGAGCGCGAGCGTCGCCCACACGTCCCGCCACAGGAACTGGGAGTCGGGGACCCAGGCGACGTCGAAGCCGGCCTGCTCGACCTCCCGGGCGAACGCCGCGACCTCCGTCGCCCGCACGCACGGCGGGCAGCGCAGCCCGAAGCGCGGCGCGCTCATGGCCCTCCCGCCCGCAGGAACTCGAGGACGGCGGCCGCGAAGCGCTCCGGAAGCTGGTCGGGGAGCGGGACCATCCCGCCCTCGATCTCCACGATGCGGCTGCCCGGCAGCGCCGCGGCCAGCCGCGGGAGGTCGGGATAGGCGACGTCCTCGGTTCCCCCGATCAGGAGCGTGGGAGCCTGAACCAGGGGCAGGCGCCGCTCCATCACGTAGCTGCGGACCGCGGCGTGGCCGATCGCCGCGCGCGGGCCCGCCTTCAGCGCGTCGAGCACGAAGGCGTTCAGCAGGTCGGGCCGGCCGGCGGGATAGAACGCCATCCGTCCCCGCCACAGCTCGGCGAGGTGCGACCCGTCATCGCTCGGTGGCACGTCGTCGACGGCGTGGCGATGGCGGCGACCCTCCTCGTCCACCATCGGCGTGCACGAGAGCACAAGCCGGTCGACGCGCTCGGGGCGGGTCGCGGCGAGCTCCACGGCGATCACCCCGCCCGTGTGATGGCCGACGAGCGAGACGCGTTCGATGCCCAGCGCGGCCAGGAAGCTGATTGCCCCCGCGGCGTAAGCCTCGATCGCGTCCTCGGCCGGGGCGGTCGAGTCGCCGAAGCCGAGCGTGTCCATGGCGATCGCACGCCGGTGGCGTCCGAGGATGGGCAGCACGTCGCGATACTCGGCCCACGAGCGCGGCGTCTGGTGCAGCAGCAGCACCGGCGCGCCGTTTCCCGCCGTGGCGTGGTGAACCACGCCGCCGGGGATGGCGGTGAAGCCGCGCTCGATCGCATCGATGTGCGCCACCAGTGCCCGCAGGTTAACGCATACTTGATCAAAAATCAGGGTAGCTTCCAGCCGGGAGGAGATGCTGCGACGAATCCTGCTCATGTTGCTTGACCATCGTCACCGTGCTCGCCGGCTGTGCTCGGTCCCTACGTCGAGGACGACGGCGACTACGTGAAGCTGGTGACGCGCCAGGAGATCGGAGACCCCGGGCAGATCGAGAGGATCGGCGTCATCCCGGGCCAGATCTCCGAGTACGGCGCCGCGAAGTTGCTGGAGGCGGAGGGCATCGACCCCGAGTCCGTGGGATGGTCGAGGTCGCGGGCCCGCCCGAGATGCCGGCGCTGCTCCAGCGCGGCGACGTGGATGCCTTCGTGCTCAACGAGCCTTGGCCCACCCGTGCAACGGAGCAGGGCGCCAAGGTGTTGATGGAGGCGAGCGAGTTCGATCTCGGCTACGCGCTCGTGCTCGCGTCGACCCCGGACTGGGTCCAGGGCCACCGTGAGGAGGCGAGGGCGCTCATGCGCGCGATGGCCGCTGCCGCCGAGCGCACCGAGCAGGACCCCGAGGCCGCCGCCGAAGCCACCGAGGAGGCGGCGAAGGTGGAGCCGGAGCAGACCGTGAAGGCGGTCGAGGACCTCATCTTCGACGTCCGCGACTTCGACTCCGAGGACCTCGCACGGCTCGAGGAGGTCGGCGACTTCCTGCTCGAGCGGGGGATCGTCGAGGAGCGCCCGCCGGTTGAGACGGTCTTCTCGCCTGACGAGGGCTACGTCCCGTGACGCGGATCCTCTGGCAGGGCTTCGTGGACCCGACGGTGCACGGGCCGTACGTCGACCGGCTCGTGGCCTACCTCGACGAGATCGCGGGCCCCGACACGACGTTCGAGTTCCGCGGCATCGACCCGCCCGACCGCTACCTGCATCGGCTCACCGAGAGCCGCTGCGCCCTCAAGGCCGTGGCGAACGTTATGGAGGCCGAGCAGGAGGGCTTCGACGCGGCGATCATCGGCCACTTCCAGGACTCCGGCCTGTGGGACGCGCGCGCGGCCGTGGACATGCCCGTGATCGGTCTCGGCGAGTGCTCGATGCTGCACGCGTGCACGCTCGGCTACCGAGCGGGCCTGGTCACCATCTCGCCGGTGTTCGTGCGCTGGCACGAGGAGCAGGTGGTGCGCTACCGGCTCGGGGACCGGATCATCGGCGTCCGCGCGATGGACACGACCGTCGAGGCGTACATGCGGGCGTTCGAGGAGGAGGCGGCCTATCGCGAGGTCCGCCGCCAGTTCGTCGAGCAGGCCGCTCCGCTGGTGGCCCTCGGGGCGGAGATCATCATTCCCGCGGGCGGTCTGCCGGCCCTGCTGTTGCGGGATGAGCGGACGCTCGAGATCGACGGCGCGACCGTGCTCAACCCGACGCCGGTGGCCGCCAAGCAGGCGGAGGTCGCCGTGGAGCTGAGGCGACTCAACGGCACGGGCACGAGCCGGCATTCGACGTTCGCCAAGCCTTCGCTGGAGGCGCGGCGCGAGTACTTGGAGCAGAGCCGATGACCGAGAGGAAGGGTGCCATGCGCGTCCTGATATGTGCGATCGCGATCCTGTCCGCGACGGCGCTCGTCGCCTGCGGCGAGGCCGAGCGAGAGGGAAGCGGCGGCGAGCCGGCCGCCTCGGGCGAGCCGGTGACGCTGTCGGTCGGGATCGACTCGATCTACACGCCGATGTTCCTGGCGCAGACCCAGGGCCTGTTCGAAGAGGCGGGCGTCGACGTGGAGATCAAGCAGTTCGCACAGGGCGGCGAGGGCGCCGACGCCATGGTCGCCGGCAGCATCGACGTCGCCGGCTCGGCCGACTCGACGATCCTCAGCCGGGCCGAGCGCACGGACCTCCGCGCGCTCGGCGTCTTCGTGGAGGACGTCGGCAACTACGTCAAGCTCGTCACCAGCAAGGACATCAGCGATCCCAGCCAGATCGAGAAGATGGGCATCATCCCCGGATCGGTTTCCGAGTAGGGCGCCTCGAAGCTGCTCGAGTCCGAGGGCATCGACCCCGAGAGCGTCGAGTTCGTGTCGGCCGGGCCGCCCGAGCTGCCCGCGCTGCTCGAGCAGGGTGACATCGACGGCTTCGTGATCTGGGAGCCGTGGCCGACGCGCGCCGAGGGGATGGGCGGCAAGATCTTGATGGAGAGCAGGGAGTTCGACCTCTCCTACGTGCTCGTGCTCGCCGCGCGCAAGGACTGGCTCGACGCCCACCAGGAGGAGGCGAAGGCGATCATGTCGGCCCTGGCCAAGGCCGACGAGATCGTCGAGTCCGACCCGAAGGCCGCCGCGGCGGCGGCGGGCGAGCAGGCCAAGCTCCCGCCCGAGCAGGTCGAGGGCGCGATCGCCGACCTGGAGTTCAAGGTCCGCGACTTCACGGAGGAGGATGTGCAGGTGTGGAACGACGTCGCCGACTTCCTCATCGAGCGGGACCTGATCAAGGAGCGCCCCGACGTGCAGGAGGTGCTCTCGGATGCCGTGGTCGGCAGCGGCTGAGGAGGCGGCGGCGCTGATGGAGCGCGGCACGGCGCCCGAGTCGGCCAAGGGCGGGGCGATCGAGCTGCGCGACGTCACCGTGCGCTTCGGCGACTTCGTGGCCGTCCACGAGGCGACGATCGACATCGCGCCCGGCGAGTTCGTCTGCCTGCTCGGACCGAGCGGCTGCGGCAAGTCCACGCTGCTCAACGTGATCGCGGGCTTCGTGCCGGTCGCCGCCGGGCATGTGCGCGTCGCGGGCCAGGACGTCACCGGCCCGGACGTCAGCCGCGGGGTGGTGTTCCAGTCCAGCGACGCGCTCTTCCCCTGGCTGACCGTGCGCCAGAACGTCGGCTTCGGTCCACGCATGCGACGCGTGAACGGCGCGCGTGCGCGCGAGCTGTGCGACCACTACCTCGAGCTCGTGGGGCTGGCCGACGCGGCCGAGCGGCTGCCGAGCGAGCTGTCGGGCGGCATGCGCCAGCGCGTGCAGATCGCCCGCGTGCTCGCGAACGAGCCCCCGGTGGTGCTGATGGACGAGCCGTTCGGCGCGCTCGACGCGCAAACGCGGGAGGTCATGCAGCGCGAGCTGGACCGCATCTGGCGCGACACGCGGCCGACGATCGTCTTCGTCACGCACGACATCACCGAGGCACTGCTGCTCGCCGACCGGGTGCTCACGATGACGGCGGGTCCCGCGGCGGCGATCAAGGAGATCTACCCGGTGCACCTGGAGCGCCCGCGCGACGAGACCGCGACCGACGCGATCGAGCAGCACCGCGTGCTGCGTCGCGACATCGGCGCCGAGGTCTCCAAGACCCTGCGCGCGCAGGGCCTCCACGACGGGGACGCCCGGTCATGACGGTCGCCGAGCAGCCATCGCGGACGGGCGGCGCCGAGCCGACGCCCGATCGTCCCCGGCGGGGGTTGCGCGACCGGCTCTCGCTCGACACGATCGGGCTGTTCGGGCTCTCGATCCTGCTCGGCCTGGGCGTGTGGCAGCTGGCGAGCATGCAGTACACGGCCACCTTCCTGCCCTCGCCTGCGGAGACCTGGGCCGGGGCGAGGGAGCTCGCCGAGGACGGCACGCTGCTCGCCTCGGTGATCGCCTCGTCGCGGCGCATCCTGGTCGGCTGGGGCCTCGGCCTCCTGGTCGGCATCCCGGTCGGCCTGGTCATGGGCCGGTTCTCGCTCGTGCGCCGGCTGCTGGACCCCTACATCGAGTTCTTCCGCTTCATCCCGCCGATCGCGTTCGTGACGCTGGCTGTCATCTGGCTGGGCGTGGGGGAGGCCTCCAAGGTCGTGCTGATCTTCTACACGACGGTCTTCATCGTGACGCTGAACACGATCGCGGGCGTGCTGGCGGTCGACGAGGGGAAGCTGCGGGCGGCGGCCTCGCTCGGCGCCAACCGCGTGCAGACCATGATCTCGGTGATCGTGCCGGCCAGCGTGCCCTACATGGTGACCGGGGCCCGGCTGGCGATGGGCAACTCGTTCCTGACCATCGTCTCGGCCGAGATCGTGGCCGCCCAGGAGGGCCTTGGGGCGCTCATCTGGACGTCGCGCAACTACGGGCGCACCGAGTGGGTGTTCGTCGGGATCGTGGCGCTCGGGATCCTCGGCTTCCTGTTCGACCGGGTGATCCGTTGGGCCTCGCGCCGGTTCCTGCGGCGGTACGCCGTCACGGTATGAGCGGCGGCCGCGCCCGGCTCGCCTTCGACGTCGGGGGGACGTTCATCGACTTCGTCCTACAGGACGCTGCCGGCGAGCTCGCGACCGAGAAGCTGCTCGCCGACCCGGCCGATCTCGTAGGCGGGATCGAGCGCGGCGTCGCCCGCCTGCTCGCCGAGGCGGGCGTCGCCGGCGAGGATGTCCGGGCGCTCGTCCACGCCACGACGCTCGGCTCCAACGCGGTGCTTCAGCGGCGCGGTCCCAGGGTCGCGCTCGTCACCACCCGCGGCTTCCGCGACGTGCTGCACATCCAGCGCTCGCTGCGCTACAGCATGTACGACGTCCAGATCGAGAAGCGGCCGCCGCTGATCCCCCGCTCGAGCGTCTACGAGGTGACCGAGCGCTGCCGCGCCGACGGGACGGTGCTGGTGCCGCTGGCCGAGGACGAGGTCGTCGCGATCGCGCGCGACCTGCGCGCCGCCGGCTGCGACGCCGTGGCGGTCTCCTACCTGCACTCCTACGTCGCCGCCGGGCACGAGCGCCGTACCCGCGAGCTGCTGCTCGAGGAGGCCGGCGAGCTCCACGTGACGATCTCCTCGGACGTCTCGCGGCAGGGCCGGGAGTACGAGCGCGCCAACACCGCGGTGGTCAACGCGTACCTGGCGCCCGTGCTCGGCGCGTACATGCGCGAGCTGGCGCGCCGGCTTCCGGGGCTCGGCATCGCCGCGCCGCTGTGGATGATGCAGTCGAGCGGGGGCCTGGCGCCGGCTGAGCTGGCCGCCGAGCTGCCGGTGCGCACGATCGAGTCCGGCCCCGCCGCGGGCGCCCTGATGGCCGGACGGCACGGACGGCTGGCCGGCTACCGCGACGTGCTCTCGATCGACATGGGGGGGACGACCGCGAAGGCCGCCGTGATCCGCGACGGGCGGCCCGCAACCGCGCGCGAGTTCGAGCTGGAGCGGGTCGAGATGCGCCGCGGCAGCGGCCTGCCGCTCGACATCCCGGCGATCGACCTCGTCGAGATCGGCACCGGCGGCGGCAGCATCGCCGAGGCGCGGCTCGGGGTCCTCGCCGTGGGACCGCG
>Ga0136617_10002030_pt1 | contig 18024 bp, 17 predicted proteins | sample AntDrymUQ3222106_2_FD_129672 | JGI IMG/M metagenome (GOLD analysis project Ga0136617, IMG submission 129672) | Polar desert sand microbial communities from Dry Valleys, Antarctica - metaG UQ322 (21.06) | ecosystem: Environmental > Terrestrial > Soil > Desert | place: Antarctica: Dry Valley... | reverse complement strand
TCTCATGGTGGTTCCTTCCTAGGGTGTTGCGGGGGTGGGAGTGCGCCTGCGCAGGACGAGGTGCAGGACGAGGGCGAGGGCCAGCAGCGAGGCTCCTGCGATCATGGCGACCGGCTCGAGGTAGAGCAGCAGCAGGGCTGCCGGCACGCAGAGCAGCCTCTCGACGACGGTGGTCGGGCCGAACATCCAGCCGGTCGTGACCACGGCGAGCGCGGCCACGGCGAGGCCGCAGACCAGGAACGCGCCGACGATCTCGAGGAACGGCCCGCGGGAGAGCAGCAGGCCGCCGTTGGCGGACACCACGAACGCCATCGGGGCGAGGAACGCGGGCAGCGTGTACTTGCAGGCCTGCATCATCGTCGGGATCACCCGGCCCCCGGTGATGGCGGCCGAGGCGACGGCCGCCAGCGCCGTGGGTGGCGAGACCTCGGAGAGCACCGCGTAGTAGAAGATGAACATCGCGACCTGCGGCCCGTCGACGCCGAGCGAGATCAGCGCCGGGCCGATGATCACCCAGCTGAGGATGAACGAGGCCGTGACCGGCACCGCCAGGCCCAGGATCAGGATCGCGACGGCGGCGAAGATGGCCGTCAGCAGCAGCAGCACCGTGTCGTTGGGTGCCAACGCGTCGGCGGCCGAGACCAGCAGGTCGGACAGGATCTGGCCGAGCCCGGTCTTGGCGATGATCGAGGTGATGATGCCGGCGGCCGCGCAGACCGCGATCACCGGCAGCGCCGACCGGATGCCGTTGCTGAGGGCCTCGTACAACCGGACGACGTAGGCGCGCAGCGAGCCCTGCAGCGACATCCGCTCGAGGTCCTCGTCGTGGTCGTCGAAGCCGCTCACCACCGGACGCCGTGACAGCAGCGCCTCCAGCAGCCCGAAGACCGCCGCCACACCGGTGGCGTAGACGACCGCGCGGAACGGCGGCACGTCGATGGCGAGGAAGAAGACGATGACGCCGAGGCTGAGGAAGTGGTAGCCGGAGCGGGCCAGCAGCCGCAGCGGGCTGTTGATCGGCAGGTCCACCCGCTTGGCGCCGAAGCGGCGGGCGTCGATCTCGACGGCGAGGAAGATGCCGAGGTAGTAGAGCAGTGTCGGCACGATCGCCCAGACCAGGACCGAGAGGTAGTTGACGCTGAGGTACTCGGCGATGATGAACGCCGCCGCCCCCAGGGTGGGCGGCGAGAGGATCGCGCCGATGCCCGAGGCGGCGAGCATCCCGCCGGCGGCCTCCTTGGGGTAGCCCGCCTTCTTCAGGATCGGCCAGGCGAAGGACCCCAGCGTGACCGCCGTGGCCGTCCCCGAGCCCGACACCGTGCCGAGCAGGAACCCCGAGGTGGCGACGGTCCGGCCGGGCGCGGTGCCGGACCGGCGGAAGAGCGAGAAGCTGAACTCGACGAAGAACCTGCCGGCGCCCATCCGGTCGAGCACCGCGCCGTAGATCGTGAACAGCACGATGTAGGACGCCGCGACGTTGAGCGGTACGCCGAAGAATCCGCTCGCCTCGTTGTAGAGGGCGTTGATGATCTGCTCGAGGTTGAGGCCGATGTGGGAGATCGGCCAGCCCAGCGGCAGGTAGCCGCCGTAGTAGCCGTAGCCGAAGAACACCACGCAGACGATCGGCAGCACCAGGCCGGTGGTCCGACGGGTGGCCTCCAGCACCAGCAGCAGCAGCAGCGACCCGGCGAGGATGTCGAGGGTGAGCAGTGACCCCTGCCGGTCGAGGAATCCCCCGAAGCCACCGCCGCCGACGCCCGAGGCGGGCAGCGGCAGCACCGGGTAGAGCCCCACCACCAGCGCGGCGGCGGCGAGGGTCCAGTCGAGGACGCCGGGGTTGTCGGGCAGCGGCGCGCCGGAGTCGTCGGTGGCCCGGTCACCCCGGGCCCAGACGCGGTAGCAGACGAAGACCAGTGGCACCGTGAGGCCGAGGAACCAGATCAGGTAGAACTGGCTGCCCTGCTCCAGCGGCCAGAAGACCTGGCGGATCACGAAGACCGAGACCAGGAAGCACCAGAGCCCGATCACCCGGTCGACACCGGGCGAGAGCCGCCGCGAGGGGCGCTCCTCGTCGTAGTCCGCGGCGAGGTCGTGGACGTCGCTGGGCCCCTGGGGGTCTCGGACGGCTGCGCGGGGGGCCATCCGGGTAACCTAGGCGTGACCGCCGTCACAGTGGCCGGTCGGGTGCGCAGGCTTTACAGAGACTTGAGGTTCATGCGGGTTCTGCTGGTCGAGGACGACGACCGCGTGGTGGCGGCGCTCGTGCCTGCGCTGCAGCAGGCCCACCTGCAGGTCCGTCGCGCGGCGAGCGCCGCGGAGGCGTGGCGACTCCACGCCGACGCCGACCTGGTCCTGCTCGACATGGGTCTGCCCGACCAGGACGGCCTGGCCCTGTGCCGCGACATCCGCGCCGCCAGCGACGTGCCGATCATCGCGGTGACCGCCCGGCGCGAGGAGTCCTCGCTGGTGGCCGCGCTGCGGGCGGGGGTCGACGACTACGTCGTCAAGCCCTACAGCCAGGCCGTACTGCTCGCCCGGATCGAGGCGGTGATGCGCCGGTTCGGCCACGCGCCGGTCACCCCGGCGGCCGAGTGGGCCGACGTACGCCTCGACCACGACACCCGGGAGGCCGTGCTCGACGGCAGCCCGCTCCCGCTGTCGCGCAAGGAGTTCGAGCTGCTGAGCATGCTGGTGCAGGCGCAGGGGGCACCGGTGACGCGGGAGGCGCTGATGCAGGGGATCTGGGACACCTCGTGGGTCGGCGCGTCGCGCACCCTCGACGTCCACGTCTCCTCGCTGCGCGCCAAGCTGGACCGCCCCGGGGTCGTCGAGACGGTGCGTGGCGTGGGCTACCGGATGGGCCGCTGAGCGGTGCGTCGCCGGCTGCTCGCGCTCGCCGTCACCCTCGTGGGGGTGGTGCTGGTCGCGCTCACGGTCCCGCTGATCACGACCTATGCGGAGGACCGCACCCAGGACCAGTTCGTCCGGCGGCTCGCCCACCTCAACCGGTTCGCCGTCCTCTCCCAGACCACCCTGGAGGCCGGCGAGGCGACCTCGCTGGCGACCGACCTCGAGCGGTACGTCGAGGTCTACGGCGGGTCGGTCGCCGTGGTCAACGCCAATCGGCAGGTGGTCGCCGCCTCGGGCACCGAGGTCGACGCGGCGCTGGCGCCGGTCGTCGACGACGCGCTCTCGGGGCGTACGTCGCCCTCGCCGCCGACCGCGTGGCCGTGGTCTCCGGGGTCGATGACCCTCGGCACGCCGGTGGGCCGGGACGCGGAGGTGCTGGGCGCGGTCGTGATGGAGGCACCCACCGATCCCGTCCAGGACGCGGTCGCCGGCTGGCTGATGTGGCTCGTGGTGGGCGGGGTTTCGGTCCTGGGGCTGACCGTCTTCGGGGTGGTCGTCCCCTTCGTGGGGTGGGTGATGCGGCCGGTCCACGACCTCGACGCGGCGGCGCGGCGGCTCGCCACGGGCGACCTCGGCTCCCGGGCCCACGAGATCGGGCCGCCCGAGCTGCGGGAGCTGGGCCGAAGCTTCAACTCGATGGCCGACAGCGTCCAGACCTCGCAGCGGCAGCAGCGCGACCTCGTCGCCGACGCCGCCCACCAGCTCGGCAACCCGCTGACGGCACTGCGGTTGCGGATCGAGAACCTCGGGCAGCCCGGCACCGACTCGGAGCGGGTCGGTGCGGCGCTGGAGGAGGCCGACCGGCTGGACAGCCTGGTCGGTGCGCTGCTCGACCTCAGCCAGGTCGGGGCGGTCGCGGTCACCCCCGAGCCGCGCGACGTGGCCGAGGAGGTCCGGGGCCGCTGCGCGATGTGGGAGCCGGTCTTCGCGTCGCTGGAGGTCGACGTGCCCGGCGGGCTGACCGCGATGAGCGCCCCCGGCCTGGTCGACCTGGTGCTCGACGCGCTGCTCGACAACGCTGCCAAGTTCGCCGCGGGCTCGGCGGTGGCCGTACGGCTGGCCGAGGTCGGCGGCGAGGTCGTGCTCTCGGTGCGGGACCACGGGCCGGGCCTGCCCGACCACGACGTGGCCAAGGTCGGCGACCGGTTCTTCCGGGGGCGCGAGCACCAGAACGTGCCCGGCACCGGCCTCGGTCTGGCGATCGTGCGGGCACGGGTGGCCGATGTCGGCGGCCGCCTCGACGTCGAGCTCGCGTCGGGAGGCGGGCTGCTGGCCTCGGTGAGCCTCAGGCCTGGGTCTCGCGGTAGTAGCGCACCGCGCCCGGGTGCAGCTCCACGGGCGAGGTGAACGTCGCGGCCGCCGCGACCGGTTGCGGGACACCGGACGCGAGCCGGTCGACCTCGTCCTGGCCCTCGAACAGCACCCGGGTCACCGCATAGGCCAGCACCTCGGGCAGCCGGGGGTCGGCGAGGATGTAGTTCTTGACGCTGAGCGTCTCCACCGCGTCCGCGAGGTCGTACGTCGAGGCCGGGATCGGGCCACGGACGTATTCGGGCCCGTGGGTCTCGACCATGCCGGGGACCCAGCGATCCAGGTCCACCAGCCGGATCGGGAGCGTGGCGGCCAGCGTCGCCACCGCGGAGTTGGGGATGCCGCTGACGAAGAAGAAGGCGTCGAGCCGGCGGTCGCTCAGCGCCTGCGCCGAGTCCTCCAGGCTCTGGTCGGTGACCTTCACGTGGGAGACACCCAGGCCGGCCTGCCGCAGGATGCGCGTGGCCAGGACCCGCGTCCCCGACCCGGGCGAGCCCAGGCCGACCCGGCGGCCGCGCAGCGCGGTCACGTCGTCGATGGGGGAGTCGGCGCGGACGACGAGGTGGACATAGCTGTCGTACGTCCGTGCCAGCGCGGCCAGCTCGTAGGAGTGGTCGAAGGTCCCGCTCCCGCGGACGGCGTCGGCGGCCGTATCGGCGAGGGACATCGCGATCTCGCAGTCGCCGTCGGCGACCAGCTCGACGTTGGCGACCGAGGCGTCGGTGGGGCGGGTGTCGACGGTCAGCGCGGGCAGTCGGCGCCGGAGCACGGCGGCGAGCGCCTCGCCGTAGCGGTCGAAGACGCCGCCGCTGTTGCCGGTGGCGATCGTGAACGTCCGGGCCGGCACCTCCTCCCACCCGCTAGCCAGACAGCCGCTCGCCCCGAACGCGGTGAGCAGCGGGACGTGCAGCAGAGCGCGCCGGCCCAGGCGGGGGTCCACCCGCCGAGCATGCCACGGGGGCGGACCCCAGTGGCGGACCCCAGTGGCGGCATGGTGGCGGCCCAGTGGCGGCTTGGTGGGCGGCAACCTCAAGTCTCTGTAAAGCCTGCCGCACCCGGTGGCGCCGCTGACCGCCCTCACGCCTACGTTGCAGGTCATGGCATCCCGCACACCGACCCCGGACTCCGCGGCGTGAGCCGGCGCTGCGCGGTCGTCGGCGGCGGGATCCTCGGCGCCGCCGTCGCCCACCGGCTGGTGTCGACCGGCGTCGCCGACGAGGTCGTCCTGTTCGAGAAGGAGGACGCGCTGGCCCGGCACCAGACCGGGCGCAACAGCGGCGTCGTCCACGCCGGGCTCTACTACCCGCCCGGATCGCTCAAGGCTCGACTGTGTCGCTCCGGGGTCGGGATGCTGCGGGAGTTCTGCCTCGAGCACGACGTCGCCTACGACGAGATCGGCAAGGTGCTGGTCGCCCTCGACGAGACCGAGGCGGGTCGGCTCACCGGGATCGAGGAGAGCGCGCGGGCCAACGGCGTGCCGGGCGTACGCCGGATCGGCGCCGACGAGCTGCGCGAGCTCGAGCCGCACGTGCACGGCGTGGCCGGGCTGCACTCACCCACCACCGCCATCGTCGACTTCCCCGGGGTGACGCGCGCCCTCGCGCGGCTGGTGGTCGAGGGCGGTGGGACCTGCCGCCTCGGCACGGAGGTGACCGGCCTGCGCGAATCGGCCACCGGCGTGGTGGTCGGCAGCCGCGGACCGGACGGCGAGCGCGAGGAGACCTATGACCACGTGGTGATCTGCGCCGGCCTGCAGGCCGACCTGCTGGCCCGCGGGGTCGGCGCGCCCGAGGAACCGCGGATCATGCCCTTCCGCGGCGAGTACCACGTCCTGCGGCCCGAGCGCCGCCACCTGGTGCGCGGCCTGGTCTATCCGGTGCCCGACCCGCGCTACCCGTTCCTGGGCGTCCACCTCACCCCGCGGGTCGACGGCGAGGTCCTGGTCGGACCCAACGCCGTGCTCGCCCTGGCTCGGGAGGGCTACGACTGGCGTACGGTCTCGCCCGCCGACCTGGCCGGCATGGTCGGCTACCCGGGCTTCCGGCGCTTCGCCCGGAAGCACTGGCGCACCGGCATCGCCGAGATGCGCGGCTCGCTGAGCACCCGGCACTTCGTCGCGGCCGCCCGGCGCTACGTCCCCGAGCTCGCCGTGGCCGACGTCGTGCCCGGCCCGAGCGGGATCCGCGCGCAGGCGATGGACCGCGACGGCGGCCTGGTCGACGACTTCCGGATCGACCGGCAGGGCCGGGTCACGGCGTTGCGCAACGCCCCGTCGCCCGCCGCCACGTCGAGCCTCGCCATCGCCGAGCACCTCGTCGACCACGCCCGCGACGCCATCGCAGGAGGACCCTGATGACCTCACGTCCGAGACCTCGCCCGCTCGACCCCGGACTGTGGGTGATCCTCGCGACCCCCTTCGACGTCGAGGGTGCGGTCGACCACGCCTCGCTGTCGCGTGAGGTCGAGCACGCGCTCGCCGCCGGTGCGGACGGCGTCGTGGCGCTCGGCGTCTTCGGGGAGGCGACGTCGCTCTCGCTCGCCGAGCAGCAGCAGGTGGCCGCCACGGCGGCCCGGACAGCCTCCGGGACCCGGCTGGTGCTCGGGGTCTCCGGGCGCAGCACCGAGGTGGTCGTCGAGCAGGGCCTCGCCGCCCTGGAGTCGGCCGCAGGCACGGGCGCGGAGCGCGACGACGTCGCACTGATGGTCCAGGTCAACTCCGCCGCGGAGGACACGCTGGTGGCCCACCTCGACGAGGTGCACCGCCGGACCGGTGCCGGCATCGTGCTCCAGGACTACCCCGCGACCAGCGGTGTCTCGATCCCGGTGGGCACGCTCGTCCGCGTCGTGGTCCGCTGTCCGTACGTCGTCGCGGTCAAGGCCGAGGCGCCACCGACCCCGCCCGCCATCGCCGAGGTCGTCGCCGGCACCGGGGTGCCCGTCTTCGGCGGACTCGGCGGCGTCGGCCTGGTCGACGAGCTCGCGGCCGGGGCCGCGGGAGCGATGACGGGCTTCAGCGCGCCCGAGGGGCTGCGCGCCGCCATCGACGCCCACCGCGACGGCGGGTTCACCGCCGCTCGTGAGGCCTGGGCGCCGTGGCTGCCGCTGGCCAACTTCGAGGGGCAGGCGGGGATCGCCCTGTCGCTCCGCAAGACGCTGATGCACCGGCGCGGCGTCATCGACCACCCCGGCGTACGTCCGCCGGCCCAGCCGATGCCCGACAGTCTCGCGCCGCTGCTCGAGCAGCACCTCGCCACGCTCCCCTCGACCTCGGCCGCGATCTCGGCCACCCACCCAGGAGGACACTGATGGATCTCGGAATCGCCGGCCGTACCGCACTAGTGCTCGGCGCCACGTCCGGCCTCGGCCGCGCCACCAGCGAGGCGCTCGCCGCCGAGGGGGCCCACGTCGTCGTCGTCGGACGCCGACAGCAGCTGGTCGAGGAGCTGGCGGCCTCGTTGCCCTCGGCCGCAGGGGTGGTCGCCGACCTGACCGAACCTGGTGCGCCCGAACGGATCGTCGCCGAGGCCGAGGAGGCCTTCGGCGGGATCGACGTCCTGGTGCTCAACGGTGGCGGCCCCAGGCCGGGCCTCGCCGCCGACCTCGGGGAGCAGGACGTCGAGGTGGCCGTGTCGTTGCTGGTGCGGCCCCACGTGGCGCTGGTGCGCGGCGTGCTGCCGGGCATGCTCGAGCGCGGCTGGGGGCGGATCGTCGCCATCGGCTCCAGCGGGGTCCAGCAGCCGCTGCCCAACCTCACCTCCTCCAACCTGGGCCGCGCGGCGCTGGCCGGCTATCTCAAGACGCTGGCGGCCGAGGTCGCCGAACGCGGGGTGACGGTCAACATGGTGCTGCCCGGCCGCATCGACACCGACCGGGTCGGCCAGCTCGACCAGGCGGCGGCCGAGCGCTCCGGGACGACACCCGCCGACGCCCGGGCGTCGTCCGAGGCGACCATCCCGCTCCAGCGCTACGGCCGCCCGGCCGAGTTCGCCGCGGTCGTCGCCTTCCTCGCCGGCGAGCCCGCCGGCTACGTCACCGGGGAGCAGGTCCGCGTCGACGGCGGCCTGGTCCGCCACCACTGATCGGAGCACTCGTGCACCTGGCCACCATCATCGACGGCGGGGCGGAGACCGCCGTGCTCGTCGGCCCGCGCGGCGTCGTCCCCGCCCGGACGCTCGCCGACTGGGCCACCGGTGACCTGCTCGCCGTGATCCGCAGCGGTCGAGTCGAGGAGCTGCGCGGCGGCGCCGCCGAGGCGCCCGACGGTGCCTTCCGGCCGCGCGAGGACGTCCGGTTCGCCGCGCCGTACCGCCATCCGCGGTTGATCTGGGGGATCGGCCTCAACTACCGCGACCACGCCTCCGACCTCGCCGAGACGGTGCCGGAGGAGCCGGCGTCGTTCATCAAGGGCGACCACACCGTCATCGGACCGGGGGAGGACATCCCGCTGCCGCGCCAGAGCGAGCGGACGACGAGCGAGGCGGAGCTCGGCCTGATCATCGGGTCGCACTGCCGCAACGTGGCGGAGGCGGAGGCGCTCGACCACGTCCTGGGGGTGGTGCCGGTGCTCGACCAGACGGCCGAGGACATCCTGCAGCGCAACCCGCGGTTCCTGACCCGCGCCAAGAACTTCCCCGGGTTCTTCTCCTTCGGACCCGAGATCGTGCCCCTCTCCGAGGCCGTCACGCATGCCGGATCGCTGGCGGACGTCGAGGTCTCGACCGTGGTCAACGGCACCGATACGAGGACCAGCACGGTCCGTCACATGCGCTTCTCGCCGGCGTACCTCGTCAGCTTCCACAGCCACGTGCTGCCGCTGCAGCCCGGCGACATCATCTCGCCGGGCACGCCCGGCGCGATCCACGTCCGGCCCGGCGACACCGTCGAGTGCCGGATCCCGGGGGTCGGCGTGCTCCGCAACCCGGTGGTGCAGGGCTGAGACCGGTCAGCGGCTGACGACGAGGTAGCGCTCGTCGGTGATTTCGCGGCCCCAGTAGACCGCCTCGGGCAGCGCCCGGAGGTCCGCCGGGCGGCCGGTCGACCGGACCAGCGCCACCGTCTGCTCGGCGGTGAGGCCCGCACCGGTCGACCAGCTGCCCTCGACGAGCACCAGCCGGCCCTCGGGCGCGAGCAGGCCGATCCAACGCGCCAGCGCGGCGGCCGGGTCGGGCAGGGCCCACAGGACGTGGCGCGAGAGCACCACGTCGTACGCACCCTGGTCGAGCGGCGGCTCGGCGGCGTCGCCCTCGTGGAAGGTCGCGACGTGGCCCGCCTTGGCACGCGCCCGCTCGACCATCGCGGGGGAGAGGTCGACGCCGGTCACGGCGTGGCCGGCCTCGGCGAGCAGCAGCGACAGCGTGCCGGTGCCGCACCCGAGGTCGGCGACCCGGGCCGGGGCGGCGGGCAGCGCGCCGACGAGCAGGTCGCGCCAGGCGGCCCGGCACCGCGGGTCACTGAGGCCGTGGTCGGCCGCCTGATCGAAGGTCTCGGCCTCGCGGTCCCACAGGTCGGTGTCACTCATGGGGCCAGCCTGCCAGACACGACTGGCGTCCGTGGGCGGTGCCGTTTGGTCCAAAACGGCACGAAAACAGTCGCTCGGCGTGCAGTTCGTGACCAATGGGTGGAGCTGTCGGGCTGGGACCATCGACCCCCGGTCGCCCTGCGGGTCGATCAGGTTGCCGGTCAGCTGCCCCACTCCTCATGCCAGCCGTCGACGTCGGTCGCCGATCGCTCGGCCGGGCCGGTGTAGGTCGCCGAGGGCCGGATCAGCCGCCCGGTCCGCTTCTGCTCGAGGATGTGGGCCGACCAGCCGCCGGTGCGCGCACAGGTGAACATGGCGGCGAACATCGGAGCCGGGACGCCGGCGAAGTCGAGCACGATCGCCGCCCAGAACTCCACGTTGGTCTCCAGCACCCGGTCGGGCCGCCGCTCGCGCAGCTCGGCGAGGGCGGCCTCCTCCAGCCGCAGCGCGACCTCGTAGCGGGGGGCGTCGAGCTCCCGGGCCGTACGCCGCAACACCCGCGCCCGCGGATCCTCCGCGCGATAGACGCGGTGGCCGAACCCCATCAGCCGCTCCTTGTTGTCGAGCAGCTCCTGGACGTAGCCGCGGGCGTCTCCGCGCCGCTCGACCTGCTCGATCATCCCGAGCACCCGCGACGGCGCACCGCCGTGGAGCGGGCCGCTCATCGCCCCGATCGCGCCCGAGAAGGCGGCCGCGACGTCGGCGCCGGTCGAGGTGATGACGCGGGCGGTGAAGGTCGAGGCGTTCATGCCGTGCTCGGCCGCCGAGGACCAGTAGGCGTCGATCGCCTTGACGTGGGCGGGGTCGACCTCGCCGCGCCAGCGGATCAGGAACCGCTCGGCGAGCGAGCTGCCGCCGTCGACCTCCGACTGCGGCACCAGCGGCTTGCCGATGCCGCGCGCCGACTGGGCGGCGTACGACAGCACCATCACCGCCACCCGGGAGAGGTCCTCGCGGGCGGCGTGGTCGGAGATGTCGTAGGTCTGCCCCATGCCGAGCATCGGTGCCAGCGTCGCGACACTCGCCTGGACGTCGGCGCGGACGTCGCCGGTGTGGATCGCAATGTTGTAGGGCTCGGCCGGGGGCAGCCCGGGCGTGTAGCTGCCGTCGACGAGCAGCCCCCAGACGTTCTCGAACGGCACCCGTCCGACGAGCTCCTCGATGTCGACGCCGCGGTAGCGCAGTGCCGAGCCCTCCTTGTCGGGCTCGGCGATCTCGGACTCGAACGCGACCACCCCCTCGAGGCCGTGGTGGACGGTGGCTGCGTCGTCGGACATGTGACTCCTTCGTCAGCGAAACGGGGCGAGTGCGCGCTCGGCCAGCGGGCGCGCACGCGCTCGGCCGGCGGGCGCTCACGCGCCGTGCGGCATTCTGCACCCGGGTCTAGGGTCGACGCCATGGAGGATCTCGCAGCGCTGCGTCGTGAGTACGCCGACGTCGGCCTGCGCGAGGCCGATCTCGCCACCGACCCGTTCACCATGTTCGACCGCTGGTTCGCCGACGTACAGGCCGCCGACCTCTACGAGCCCAACGCGATGGTGGTCGCGACGGTGGCGGCAGACGGGCGACCCTCGACGCGGATGGTGCTGCTCAAGGGTGTCTCGGAGCGGGGCTTCGTCTTCTTCTCCAACACCGGGTCGCGCAAGGGCACGGAGCTGGCCGGCAACGACCGCTGCGCGCTGCTGCTGCCGTGGCACCCGCTGGAGCGGCAGGTGCGCGTCGACGGCATCGCCTCGGAGCTGCCCCGGCAGGAGGTCGTCGACTACTTCGCCTCCCGGCCGCGCGGCTCGCAGCTCGGTGCCCACGCCTCCCACCAGTCCCGCCCGGTCGCCGGCCGTGAGGAGCTGCAGGCTGCGTACGACGAGGTCAGTGAGCGCTTCGAGGGGCGCGACGTACCGGTGCCGGAGGAGTGGGGCGGCTACCTCGTCGTCCCGGAGGTCGTCGAGTTCTGGCAGGGCCGCCCGGGCCGGATGCACGACCGGCTGGTCTATCGCCGCGAGGCCGAGGTCGAGGGCTGGCGGGTGGAGCGGCTCGCCCCGTGAGCCACGTTCCGGGATATGCCGTTGCCGAGTTCGGGGGTGGCGATCTACCGTGGGTGGACACGGGAAAGGAGGTGGTCCGGCGAATGCATTCTTCGAGGACGCGTGAGGTGGCTGCCCGCTAGCAGCCAGTAGCAACGCCAGGCCCTCCTTCGGGTACGTGCCTGGTCCGGCTGCTGACGAATCCACAGCAGTCACCCGACCCGCAGGTGATCCGGAGAAGTCCCTCCGGAGGGGTGCCGCCGAGAGGCGAGCGCCGCACCTGCGGGTCGTCCCGATTTCACTGGTAGCGGCCTGGGGAATATAGTTGCCTATGTCAACTGTTCTCGCCACGTGAATCGAGCCCCCGTGTCCCAGCCCCCCGTGCCCGCCCCGACCTCAGCCGAGCAGGCGGGCGTGATGACGCACGGCGAGGTGCTGGAGGCCCTCAGTGGCCTGCTGCTGGCGATGTTCGTCGCCATGCTCTCGAGCACCGTGGTGACCAACGCGCTGCCGGTGATCGTGGCAGACCTCGACGGCAGTCAGACCGGCTACACGTGGGTGGTCGTGGCCACGCTGCTGACGATGACCGCGACGACGCCCATCTGGGGAAAGCTCGCGGACTTGTTCAGCAAGAAGGTCCTGGTCCAGTCGGCGCTCGTGATCTTCTCCGCCGGCTCGCTGGTCGCCGGCTTCGCGCCCTCCATGGAGGTGCTGATCGGTGCCCGCGCCCTCCAGGGACTGGGGGTGGGCGGCCTGACGGCATTGGTGCAGGTGGTCATCGCGAGCATGGTCAGCCCGCGTGAGCGCGGCCGCTACTCCGGCTACATCGGCGCCACCTTCGCCCTCGCCACCGTCTCCGGCCCGCTCATCGGCGGGCTGCTCGTCGACACGGTCGGCTGGCGCTGGTGCTTCTACGTCGCGCTGCCGGTCGCGCTGCTCGCCTTCGTGGTGCTGCAGAAGACTCTGCGGCTCCCGGTCCTGACCCGCGAGGTGCACATCGACTACCTCGGCGCGACGCTGCTGGTCGGCGGTGTCTCGCTGCTGCTGGTCTGGGTCTCGCTCGCCGGCAACCAGTTCGAGTGGCTCTCGGCCACGAGCGTGTCCCTGGTCGCCGTCGGCGTGGTCGTCCTGGCCCTCGCGATCGTGGTCGAGGTGCGGGTGGCGCGGGAGCCGATCATCGCGATGCGGCTCTTCCACGACCGCACCACCACGCTGGCCACCGTCGCCTCGGTCCTGATCGGCGTCGCGATGTTCGGCTCGACCGTCTACCTCAGCCAGTACTTCCAGCTCGCCCGCGGCATGAGCCCGACCGAGGCGGGCCTGATGTCGATCGCCATGGTCGGTGGGCTGCTCGTCTCGAGCATCGTGTCGGGACGCCGGATCTCCGCCTCGGGGCGCTGGAAGGGCTTCCTCGTGAGCGGCATGGTCCTGGTCATCGCCGGGCTGAGCCTGCTCGCGACGATCGACGAGTCCACCTCGCTGGTGCGGGTCGGCGGCTACATGGCCCTGCTCGGCCTCGGCCTCGGCGCCACCATGCAGAACCTGGTCCTGGCGGTGCAGAACAACACCGCCCAGTCCGACATGGGCGCCGCCAGCTCGGTCGTCGCCTTCTTCCGGTCGATGGGGGGCTCGGTCGGCGTCTCCGCACTGGAAGCCGTGCTCAGCCACCAGGTGGCCGACACGGTGAGCGAGGGCCTGGCGCGGATGGGTGTCGCGTCGGGCGGCGGCGGGGACAGCCGTACGATCCCCGACCTGTCGACGCTGCCGGCCCCGATCCGGGCTATCTTCGAGCAGGCCTTCGGGGAGGCGACCGGCCACATCTTCCTCGTGGCGGTGCCGTTCGCCGTGCTGGCGCTCGGGTGCGTGCTGCTGATCCGCGAGGTGCCGCTGCGGACCACTATCCTGCGTGAGGACGAGCTGCAGCCAGAGGTGGCTGCCGGACTCGACGAGAGGCGGGTGCGGTCATGACCGCGACGACGACCACGAGCCGCGCGGCGGCGCTGCGCTCGATCGAGCGCGAGGTCGGGGTGCTGGTCCACCGGGTCCGCCGGGTCATCGGCGTCCGGGCCCGGGCCGTCCACCCGGACCTGCAGCCGGCGGCCTACCTCGTGCTGGCCGACCTCGACGAGCGCGGGCCGTCCCGCTCCTCGGTCGTCGTGGAGGCGCTGGGGATCGACAAGGGAGCGGTCAGCCGCCAGATCCAGCACCTGGTCGACCTCGGCCTGCTCGAGCGGTCTCCTGACCCGGCCGACGGCCGCGCGGCGCTGCTCTCGCTCAGCGACGACGCCCGCGCTCGGCTGGAGCGCGTCCGCGACGACCGCCGGGAGCGCTTCGGCGAGCGGCTGGCCGAGTGGTCGGCGGGCGACCTGTCGGAGCTGGCCGGCCAGCTGGCGCGCTACAACGCCTCGCTGGAGAGCCCCACGGGATAGTCCCGCACGGGCCGGCCGCACCACCGGCATGACGCGAAGCGGTCAGCGGAGCCAGACCGCGGTGTCGGCCGGCAGCGTGCCGTCCTCGACCGGGCCGCTGGCGAGCAGAACCTCGCCCTCGGGGAGCCGTACCGGCGCGGTGCCGCAGTTGAGGACCACCGTCAATGGGCCGCGCCGGAGCGTCAGCAGGTCGGGCGGGCCGTCCACCAGCGTCACCTCGTCGTCGAGGTGCAGGACGTGCTCGCGGCGGCCGCGCAGGGCGGCTCGATAGAACTCCAGCGTCGAGCCCTCGAGTCCCCACTGCGCCTCGACGCTGAGGTCGGCCCAGTCGTCGGGCTGCGGGATCCACGGCTGATCCTCGCCGGGACCGAAGCCGTACGGTGGCTGCGTGCCCTCCCACGGGATCGGCACCCGGCAGCCGTCGCGTCCCTTCTCGCCCGTGCGCAGCGAGGCGGGGTCCTGCCAGTCGGCAGGGGCGACGTCCACCTCCTCCAGGCCGAGCTCCTCGCCCTGGTAGAGGTAGGCCGAGCCGGGCAGCGCGAGCATCGTCAGCGTGGCTGCGCGGGCACGGGACAGGCCGCGCGCGCCGCCGCCGTAGCGGGTCGGGTGGCGCACCACGTCGTGGTTGCTCAGCACCCACGTCGGGGCGGAGCCGACCGGCTGCATCGCGGTGAGCGTGCCGTGGATGACGTCCGCGAAGGCCTGGGCGGACCACTCGGCCAGCAGCCAGGCGAAGTTGAAGGTCTGCGAGAGCTCGTCGGGCCTCACGAAGCGCACCATCGACTCCGTGGTCTGGGTCCAGGCCTCGGCCACCGCCATCCGGTCGCCGTCGTAGGAGTCGAGGATCTTGCGCCACTGCCGGTAGACGTCGTGCACCTCGGGCTGGTCCCACATCGGCTCGTCGTCGAGGCTCCGCTCGACCATGGAGCCGGAGTGGCCCGCGGTCGGCGTACCGCGCTGGTCGCGCAGGCTCCGCTCCTTGAACAGGCCGTGGGCGACGTCGACCCGGAAGCCGTCGACCCCCCGGTCGAGCCAGAACCGCAGCACGTCCTCGAACATCGCCGCGACCTCGGGGTTGCGCCAGTCGAGGTCGGGCTGGGTGGTGTCGAAGAGGTGGAGGTACCACTGGCCCATCCCCTCGCCGTCGTCCACACGGGTCCACGCCGGTCCGCCGAAGACCGAGCTCCAGTTGTTGGGCGGCTCGCCGCCGTCCTCGCCGCGACCCTCCCGGAACAGGTAGCGGGCGCGCTCGGGGCTGCCCGGCCCCGCGGCCAGCGCTTGCCGGAACCACTCGTGGCCGCTGGACGTGTGGTTGGGGACCAGGTCGACGATCACCTCGAGGCCGAGGTCGTGGGCCGTCGCGAGCAATTGGTCGGCGGCGTCGAGATCGCCGAACAGCGGGTCGACGTCGAGGTAGTCGGCCACGTCGTAGCCGTGGTCGTGCTGCGGGCTGGTGTAGAAGGGCGTCAGCCAGACCGCGTCGACCCCGAGGTCGCGCAGGTAGGGGAGCCGGCCGGTGATGCCGCGCAGGTCACCCACCCCGTCGCCGTCGGCATCGGCGAAGCTCCGGACGTAGATCTGGTAGGTGACGGCGCTGCGCCACCACGCTTCCCGGGCGATTGGATCGTTCCAAGTCATGTCGTCAAGTGTGGCGGTCGGGCCGGCGACGGGTCAATGTGGGACGTCGCCCGTCAGTCGCAGAGCCGGCTCTTCCGTACGCCGCGGCTCACGACGTCGTCGGTGTGCGTCCGGTCCTCGCCGCGCACCCGCCAGGCCACGACTGCGCGGGTGCGGAAGACGCCCCGGGCGACGCTGCCGCAGGCGACCAACGTACCGGTGGCGTGGCCACCGAAGAAGCCTTTGTTCGACGGCTCGTGGCGGGTGACCCCGACCCACCCGTCGTCGGTGCGGTACTGCAGGGCGACCGAGACCACCTTCACCCTGACCCGGGGGCGGAGCGCGTCGACCTCGGCCCGGCCGAGGATGTCGTCGAGGGAACCCTCCAGCTCGACGCAACGCTTGACCGAGGACGAGGTCTCGCAGCGCTGGCCGAGGGCCTGGGCGGGTGCTGCCAGGAGGGACAGCGCGAGGGCGGCGAGCAGGGCGAGCAGGACGGTGCGAGAGCGTGCCACGTGGGGACTCCGGGTCTTCGAGGACGAGTGCGGAGGACAAGCCTAAGGTGTGGGGCTCAGCCGCGCAGTCGGTTGAAGGCGGCGGGGTCGACGGCGATCCAGACGTGCTCGGCGACCGCGACCACCCGGCCATCGGGGTCGTAGAGGGTCGAGGACGTGTTGGTCTTGCGTCCCTCCGAGCCACGTGCGCCGCCGACGACCACGTGCGGTTCGCCGACGACCGGCAGCGTGTCGACCCGGGCGGTCATCCGGCCCAGCACGAGGGGTCGCTCCTCGAGGTCGCTGGTCCAGCCGCCGACGCAGTCCAGTGCCGCCCAGGTGATCGCGAGCGCGGCCCGCCGGTGGTCGTCGACGTACTCGTGCCAGTCCTCGGCGCAGGACGGGTCCGGCGTCCACGGCGCCGCGACCCGCACCCGGCCGCCGGCGTCCTCCCCGACCCGCCCCGGGAAGATCCGCAGGCCGTCCTCGCGAGCGGTGCCGCACACGAAGCAGCCGGGGAAGGGGTGGTGGGTCAGTCCGGCGTACGACGCGGACGCGGTCGTCGCGGCCGCCGCATCGACCGCCGCGACCGGCTCCAGCTCCCGGTCGACGACCTCCGCGACCGCCACGACCTCGCCGTCGGCGTCGGTGGCCGCCCCGTCGACGACGGGAAGCGGGACGTCGAGCGGCGGCGGCTTGCGCAGCGTCACCCGCACCGGCGGCCAGGGGGCGGCGTGGTCGGCGGGGACGCCGGCGAGCCGTCCGGCGAGAGCACCGGCGGTCCAGCCGCCGTTGCCGGACGCGCGCGGCCCGTTGAAGCGTCCGGGGACGAGCAGCTCGGTCACGTGGTTCGGGTCAGCACAGCACGCTCTTGCGGACACTCCGGCCGGTGATGGTGTCGGAACGTACGCCGGCCTGGCCACGGACCTTCCACTCGACCGTGCTCCGGGAGCGGTAGAGGCCACGCGGTGCGCCCTCGCACGGTCGGAACGCCGTCGCCGAGTGGCCACGGAACCAGTCGGAGGTGGTGAGGTCGTGCCTAGCCATTGTCACCCAGCCGTTGCCGGTCTGGCGCTGCATCAGGACCCGGGCCATCCTCACCTTGACCCTGGGGTAGCGCAGTGAGAAGACGGACCCCTTGGCGTAGAAGTTGGTGTCGTCGGTCTCCACGTTGATCATCTCAGCACACCGCTGCACCGACGCACTTGTCTCGCAGCGTTCTCCGGCAGCGTGAGCGGGCGTCGGCAGCAGCAGCGCGCCGGCGCAGAGTGCGGTTGTCAGGATCAGGCGCAGGCTTCTCATCGGTCTCCCCTGTCGTCGGTGGGCGCCATCCTAGGCCGAGCCCGGCCCGGTCACCGGCGGATCCGCTCCCAGCGGTCCAGCGCCTCCCGGCGCTCCTCGGCGTGGTCCACGATCGGGTCGACCGGCTCGTGGGGGTCCTCGGCATCTGCCAGCTCGGGCACCCAGTGGCGTACGTATCCGCCGTCGGGGTCGAACTTCCGACCCTGCGTGACCGGGTTGAAGACCCGGAAGTAGGGCGCCGCGTCGGTGCCGCAGCCGGCCACCCACTGCCAGCCGTGCTGGTTGGAGGCGAGGTCGCCGTCGACCAGCCACTCCATGAAGTGGCGGGCGCCGTGCTGCCACTCCACGTGCAGGTCCTTGACCAGGAAGCTGGCGACGATCATCCGGACCCGGTTGTGCATCCAGCCCGTCGCCCGCAGCTG
>Ga0136617_10002029_pt1 | contig 18028 bp, 17 predicted proteins | sample AntDrymUQ3222106_2_FD_129672 | JGI IMG/M metagenome (GOLD analysis project Ga0136617, IMG submission 129672) | Polar desert sand microbial communities from Dry Valleys, Antarctica - metaG UQ322 (21.06) | ecosystem: Environmental > Terrestrial > Soil > Desert | place: Antarctica: Dry Valley... | reverse complement strand
CGAACTCCCGGACGTAGGCGATCACGGTCGGATTGCGGCAGCCGATCTCGGTGTAGCTGCCCAGGCCGAAGGTGGGGTGCTGTTTGCGGACCGCGATCATCCGCCGCGTCCAGTGCAACAGGGAGTTCGTGGTGCGCATCTGGGACTCGACGTTGGTGACCTGGTAGCCGTACACCGGGTCTGCATTGATCGGCAGGCACAGCCGTTGGGGGTCGGCGGTAGAGAAGCCGGCGTTGCGGTCCGGTGTCCATTGCATGGGGGTACGGACACCGTCCCGGTCCCCGAGCCAGATGTTGTCGCCCATCCCGATCTCGTCGCCGTAGTACAGGACCGGTGAGCCGGGCAGGGACAGCAGCAGCGCGGTGAACAGTTCGAGGGTGTTGGTGTCGTTGTCCAGTAGTGGCGCCAGCCGGCGGCGGATCCCGATGTTGGCCTTCATCCGGGAGTCCTTGGCGTACTCGGCCCACATGTAGTCGCGCTCGTCGTCGGTGACCATCTCCAAGGTCAGCTCGTCGTGATTGCGCAGGAAGATTCCCCACTGGCAGTTGTCCGGGATCGACGGGGTCTGGGCCATGATCTCCGAGATCGGAAACCGGGACTCTCGGCGTACAGCCATGAAAAGCCTTGGCATCACCGGGAAATGGAAGGCCATCTGGCATTCGTCGCCGATCTTCGGGTCACCGAAGTACTCCACGACGTCGGCCGGCCACTGGTTGGCCTCGCACAGCAGCACCCGGTCCTTATAGTCGCTGTCCACAAAGGATCGAACCTCACGCAGGAACTCGTGGGTACGGGGCAGGTTCTCGCAGTTGGTGCCCTCCTCCTCGAACAGGTAGGGAACCGCGTCCAACCGGAATCCGTCGATACCTAGGTCCAGCCAGAACCGCAGCGCGTCGATCATCGCCTCGCGTACCCGTGAGTTCTCGAAGTTCAGGTCCGGCTGATGGCTGAAGAACCGGTGCCAGAAGTACTGGTGGCGGACCGGATCGAAGGTCCAGTTGGAGTTCTCGGTGTCGACGAAGATGATCCGGGCATCGGAATAGCCGGAGTCGTCGTCGGCCCAGACATAGAAGTCCCCGAAGGGCCCGTCAGGGTCGTTGCGGGAGGCTTGGAACCACGGGTGCTGGTCGGAGGTGTGGTTCATGACGACGTCGATGACGATCCGCATTCCTCGGGCGTGGGCCTGCTCGACGAGTTCGGCGAAGTCGTCGATGCTGCCGTACTCCGGCAGGACCGCGTTGTAGTCGGCAACGTCGTACCCGCCGTCTCGCAACGGCGAGACGAAGAACGGCGGCAGCCAGAGGCAGTCGACCCCGAGCCAGGCCAGGTAGTCGAGCTTGCTGATCATCCCGCGCAGATCACCGGTGCCGTCGCCGTTGCTGTCGGCGAAGCCGCGTACCAGTAGCTCGTAGAAGACCGCCCGCTTGTACCACTGCGGGTCGGTGGACTCGGTCGCGACGATCGGGTCGGCGGTCACCGTCGCATTCCCTGGGGCACCCGGTCACGCTACCGATCCTCGGGATTTCGTTCAGCGGGGGCCGATCCTCGCGAGTTTGCTTCAGGGGGAATGCAACCTTCTTCCGCGGGCTGGCGTATTCATCGCACGACAGCACCTCCGCTGTCGCTCGCATCGTTCGGTCGGCCCGGAAAGGGGTCATGCTATGAAGAGGTTGCTCAAGTGGATTGCGGTGGCGGCGACCATCGCTGCGATGGCGGTACTAGCCCCGGCTACGGCCCAGGCTGCGCCCTACTGCGGGATCACCTGGGGTTCGCTCCCCAAGGACGCGGGCCCCGGCTCGTCTGCCCTGATGACCAACGTGCGCGTCGGACAACAGGCCTGCTACGACCGGCTGGTGCTGGACATGACCGGCGACGTGCACGGCTACTCAGTGCGCTACGTCGACCAGGTCAGGTTCGACGGCTCCGGCCAGCTGGTTCCGTTGCGAGGTGGGGCGAAGCTCGAGGTCGTGGCGAGGTCCGGAGTGGTGCCGACCGACTCCTGGTTCCTGCCCAACGGTGAGCTCGCCGACGTTTCCGCGTACCGGACGTTCCGGCACGTCGCTTGGGCCGGCAGCTTCGAGGGTCAGACCACCATCGGTCTCGGCGTCCGTGCCCGACTGCCGTTCCGGGTGTTCATCCTCGATGGGCCTGGCAGCGGATCGCGGCTGGTGATCGACGTCGCGCACCGGTGGTGACGTGTTCGTTCCGATCGGGCGGTCTGGTGTCACCAGGCCGCCCGGTTACGAACCCCCAGAGCGACCTCGGGACCCACCGATCTAGTCGAGATTTCCGAGCCTGGTGACCAGCCTGCGGTCAGCCGTCACGAGTCGATGGCCGAGCCGCTCAGCGAGTGCCACGTAGACCATCTCGTAGACCGGCCAGTTGTCGTATCGCCGGGACAGCCCCAGGCGCGGTCCCGATCTCGGGTCGTGTCGGCGACCCGCACCGGCAGGTCTGCCAGCAGAGCTGCGCCTGTGTCAGCAACGACTGTGCTCCACCTGCCGCGCCGAACGCCGAACGCCGAACGCCACAAGGGAAGACATCGATGCAGCGATGCGGCTGGGCTGCGGGCTGCGGATGGGCCCGCTGGCCCTGATGGATCTGATCGGGATCGACACCGCCTACGAGATCCTCGACACGATGTACCGGGCAACAAGGCGGAGACATGATTCTCAGTGAGGTAATCGAGAGCATCGGGAAGATCATCGACGGCCTCGGCGTGGCAGTCATCGTGCGTCGTACGGGTCAACGACTGGACACCTCACGGCGCTGTCGGCCATCGTCCTAGAGCCGGACGCCGAGCAGTGCGTCCACGATGGAAGCGACCTGACTCGCCGCGTCGGGGTCGGACCCTTCCCGGTGGGCGCTCATCGCGGCCCAGCGGTGCTTCGCGTTCGGTCTGCTCGGGGTTGCATTGGGGCCCGCCGAGTGTAGAGGATGCCCCGCTCGACCTGCACATCGTGGGCAGACCCCGCCGCCATGCCCCGGCGGAGCTTGACAATGTGACAAAGTAAGTCTGTACTGTCACGACGTCAAACTCTGGGGAGAGCATGAAGGTCACGGTCAACGGCACAGCGCATGCATTGGACGGGGTGCAGGACGACACCGCGGTCACCGTGTTGCGCGACACCCTCGGTCTCACGGGTACGAAGCTGGTCTGCGGGGCTGGGGTCTGCGGAGCCTGCACGGTGCAGGTGGATGGCAAGCCGATGGTGAGCTGCCTGCTGCCGTCGGCCGCGCTCGAGGGCCGCTCGGTGACCACCGTCGAAGGACTGTCCGGCAACCATCCGATCCAGCGTGCGTTGGCCGCCCACGACGGGCTGCAGTGCGGCTACTGCTCGCCGGGCTTCGTCGTCGAGGGGGCAGCCTTCGTCGATCGTTGGCGCGCTGAGCACGGGAATGTCGCCCCGGATCGCGCAGAGATCGCCGACGCGCTGGCTGGTCATCTGTGCCGCTGCGGTGCCTACGCCGGCATCTATGCCGCGGTCGCTGCAGCCTGCACCGGCGCCCACGACGGGATCCAGGTGTCGCCACCATCGCGGGTCGAGGCGATGGACAAGCTCACCGGCCGGGCGCGCTACACCACAGACGTACGCCTGGACGACCAGCTCGAAGGCGTGATGATTCGCTCGACGAGCGCGCACGCAGTCATCGGGAAGGTCACGCCGCCGGCTGGGAGCACCCTGGTCGAATTGCTTCCCGACGACCGCACCGTCCGTTTCGTCGGCCAGCCGATCGCCGCGATCGCCGGACCGACGCTGGCCGCGGCGCGATCGGCAGCCAGCCAGGTCGTCGTGGACTACGACGAACGGCCGCCCGTACTGGACATCGCGCAGGCTCAGCGGCCCGACTCTCCGGTGATCTACGGATCGAAGGTCACCCGAAAGGACGCCCCGGTCTCGGCCGAGGGACCGGTTCTGCCGACGAAGTGGAACGGCAACGTACGCGGTCCCGCTTCCCTGAGTTGGCGCGGCGGCATTGCCGCGAAACGGATCGAACGGGCGTGGAACGAGTCCGATCCCAGACTGGTTTCTGGCACGTTCAGCACCGCGGTCCAGGTGCACACCACTCTGGAGCCACACGGCTGCGTCGCGCACTGGGACGCTGACGTCGATCTGCACCTGTACGTCTCTGCTCAGGCGATCGGTGCGATCACCGAGGCCGCCGCCAAACGCTGGAATCTAAAGCCGGACAAGGTGCACGGGTACGCCGAGCATGTAGGTGGCGGCTTCGGGGCGAAGAACGCGCTCACCCAAGAAGTGGATGCCGCGGTCGAGCTGGCCGGCGCCACGGGCGTCCCGGTCCGGGTGATCCTGGACCGCTCGGCGGAGCTGACGGCAGCCGGCAACCGGGCCGGAACGCAGTCGAAGGTGAGCCTGCTGGCTGACGCGGACGGCGACCTGGCAGCCATGACCGTGGACGTGCACGGCGAAGGCGGCGTCTCCATCGCCTCCGGAGTGGCTGCGCTGGGGCGGTTCATGTACGGCAACTCCCCGCGGCGGCTCCGGGACTACGACGTCCTCACGAACCATCCGCCGGCTACCCCGTTCCGCGGGCCAGGAGGTCCGCCGCTGGCCTGGGCGTTGGAGCAGGCTGTCGATGAGATGGCGCTGCGGCTCGACGAAGACCCCATCGCCCTTCGCCGTCGGTGGGACGGCAACCCCAAGCGCCGCGCGCTCTACGACTGGGCTGCAACACTCCCGGTCTGGGCTCAGCGTCCCGCGCCGGGGTCGCAGTCCGGCCGGTTCCGCCGTGGTGTGGGTGTGGCGGCGGCCAACTGGTTCTACTTCCTGGATCCCGGAAGCGAACTCGAGCTCACCGTTGACCACGGAGTGGTCGTGGCCCGCACGGGGACCCAGGATGTCGGCACCGGTATCCGATCGGTCATCACCGGCATCCTGTGCGCTGACCTGGGTCTGCCGGCTGACCGCCTCAGGGTGCTCGTCGGTCAGACCGACACCGTCCACGGACCGATGGCCGGTGGTAGCCGCACGACACCGTCGCTGGCGCCGGCCGCCAGCGATGCCGCGGTTCGGTTGCGTTCGGCGCTCGGCGACAAGGTCGGCACTGGTTCGGTGCTCGATCGCCTCGATGGCGCCGACGGGCTGAAGGTCGTGGGCAAGCGTGCGCGGGATCGCCGCGGTTACGTCACTCCCATGGCGCTCAACGACCTGGCAGTCGGCCGCGGATTCAGCGGTGCGGTGCACGTCACCGAGGTCGAGGTGGATACTCGGCTCGGCAAGATCCGGGCCACCCGGGTTTGGGGCGGAATCGCGGTGGGGCACATCTACGCCGAGCAACTTGCCCGCAGCCAGTGCGAGGGCTCGATCATCCAGGGCGTCGGCTTTGCCCTGTACGAGCAGCGCCATGCCGACCCGAACACCGGCGTGGTACTCACCGACAACCTCGAGGACTACCGGATCCCGGGCATCGGTGACACGCCAGAGATCGAGATCCATTTCCATCGCGAGGGCTGGGAGCACGTGAAGGGCCAAGGCATCGGCCTCGGCGAGATCGCGACTGTCGGCGTCGCCGCATCGGTTGGCAACGCCGTACATGCTGCGACCGGCTGGCGACCACGCGATCTGCCCATCCGGCCGGACCGCCTCCTCGAAGGGCTCAACCCATGACCACCCTCGATGCGGTCACCCGCGCCATGCAGGTCAACGGCGGCGAGCTACGCGCCGGCGGCACCGACGTGACGGCGCGGCAGCGCTCCGGGCAGGCCGCAGGTCCGTACATCGACCTGCACCTGGTTCCGGCTATGCCGGTGGGGATCGAGTGGTCGGCCGACGGTTCGGCGCGCATCGGCGCGCTGACCACGATCGCTGAGATGGTCGCTGACCCCCGGCTGCGCGCCGGTTACCCAGCCCTCACTGCGACGGCCGGCGCTCTGGCTACGCCACAGATCCGGGAGGCCGGGACGCTAGGCGGGAACCTGTTGCAGCGCAACCGTTGTTGGTACTACCGCAACCCGCACTTCTCATGCTTCCAGACCGGCAGCGACAGCTGCCCGGCCCGGGGCGGACTGAACCTGTACTCCGCCGTGATCGAGCAGGGACCGTGCGTTGCCCCGCATCCGTCCTCGATCGCGATGGCGTTGCTGGCCTATGACGCGCAAGCCGAGGTGCACGGCCGCGGTCTGCTCCCGGTGAGCGACCTGTACGGCGACGGCTCCGACCCGACCCGCGATCATCTGCTCGCGCCGAGCGAGGTGCTGCTGACCGTCACGCTGCCGCCGCCCATGCCTGACGAGCGGGTGGCCTATCACCGGGCGATCAGCCGGGCCGAGGCCGAGTGGCCGCTGGTCGAGGCTGTTGCGCGCCTGGCCCTGGACGGCCCGAGGATCACGATGGCCGCGGTCGCAGTGGGCGGGGTCGCCCACACTCCGCTGCGACTGCCCGAGGTCGAGGCTGTCCTGGTCGGGATGAGGCTCGGTGCGGATACTCCGGCCGGCCTGCTCGCCGCGGCCGAGACCGCCGTCCAACGTTGCGAACCGCTTGCCCAGACCGGGTACAAGGTCGGCTTGCTCCGCGGCACCGTGCTGGAGGTGTTGGAGCGAGCAACTGCCCCACCGGCATGAGACGAGGCTCCGGCCGCGTGGCGCCGTGCAATATTGGTCAGCGTGTCCGACGACCGGCTTGAGCGGATCCTCGACGCTGCCTACGCGAGCTTCGCCCGGCACGGCGTACGCCGCACCACCATGGACGACATCGCGGTTGCAGCAGAGATGTCGCGAGCGGCGGTCTACCAGCACGTACACAACAAGGACGATGTCTTTCGGCGACTGACCAGCCGGATATTCGACGGCGCGCTGGCCCGAGCCAAGGCCGCCGCCGAAGGAGACGCCACGTTGGCTAACCGGCTGCACGACCTACTGGCGGCCAAGCTGGAGTTGGTGCTGCAGCTGGTCGCCGACAGCCCGCACGCCGAGGAGCTGCTCGGCGCGGGCGGCCGGTTGACCGCCGATCTGTTCCTCGCCTACGACCGTGACATGCATCAGCTGGCAACCACAGTCATCGCGGATGCCAGGGATCGCGGGGAAATCCGGCTGGTCGACATCGAACCGGCGGTTCTCGCCGATCTGCTGATGGCGCTCACCAAGGGCATCGAGATCGACCTGACCGACCCAGACCTGGTCCGACGCCGGCTCCGTCTGGGCGTTCGACTGCTCGTCGGTGGTCTAGAGACCCCGAGCTCGTCGTAGGATTCGCAGTCCGCCGGCCCTCCGTCGAAAGAGTTCTCATGCGCCGACAGATCATCTTCGCCGCCTTCGCCAGTTCGCTTCTGGCCGCCGGTGCCTGTGCCCCGCAGGACGAGGCTGCCACCGATTCATCCGGGGGCGACGGCGGGGGATCGTGCTCTCCGGCGGACCTGCAGACGCTCGAGGCAGACACGCTGACCATCGCCACCGACGAACCTGCCTACGCGCCGTGGATGGTCGACGACGACCCCACGAGCGGAGAGGGCTTCGAGTCCGCGGTTGCATACGCGGTGGCCGAGCAACTCGGCTACTCCCAGGACCAGGTGACCTGGACCCGAGTGCCTTTCAACGTGGCGATCCAGCCCGGCGACAAACCCTTCGACTTCGACATCAACCAGTTCTCGATCTCGGAGGAACGGCAGCAGGCAGTCGACTTCTCCTCGCCGTACTACACCGTGGCGCAGGCGCTCGTAGCAATCGAAGGCAACCCGGCCGCTGACGCCGGGAGCTTGGCCGATCTGCAGGATCTGCGGCTGGGCGCGCAGGTGGCCACCACGAGTCTGCAAATCCTCACCGATGTCATCGCCCCCACGACCGAACCCAGCGTGTTCAACAGCAACGACGACGCCAAGCTAGCCCTGCAGAACGGCCAGATCGACGGACTCGTGGTCGATCTGCCCACGGCGTACTTCATCAGCAACGTCGAACTCGACGGCGGCGTGCTCGTCGGCCAACTGCCCGGCGGCGAGGGTGGCGACGAGTTCGGCTTGCTGCTGGCCAAGGACAGCCCGCTCACCGACTGCGTCAGTCAGGCCGTGGACGCATTGCGGGAGGACGGCACCTTGGACGAACTCGAGCAGGAGTGGCTCTCCGACGTGATCGACGCGCCGGTCCTGGAGTGAGCGGCCAGGCCAAGCTGGGCTGACTCGTGGGTGGGGTAGACAACATCATGGATTCGCGGGCGCCGTGACGGTTGGCCTGCCGGGTCAGGTGGGCTGGACCCCCAGCGAGCTGGAACTCGGCCGCCGGGCGTACCGGCGCTCCCGAGGACGGCGCTCCACCCTGGTCGCGCTGATCAGCACACTCGCCTTTGCGGCCCTGGCCTACTTCACGGTGACCAATTCGCCCGGCTGGCCGCGTGTCCAGGCGACGTTCTTCAGCCTGGAAGTGGCCAAGGATTCGTTCCCCAAGATCCTCGAAGGGCTCTGGCTCAACGTCCAGGTACTGGTGGTCGGGGGCTTCCTGGTTCTGGTCTTCGGGCTGGCAATTGCGGTGCTGCGGACGTTGCGCGGACCGGTGTTCGCGCCGCTGCGCATCCTGGGCACGGTCTATGTCGACATCTTCCGTGGAGTTCCCCTGATCATCACGCTCTACCTGGTCGGGTTCGGCTTCCCGGCGCTGGGACTGCAGGGGGTACCGACCTCGCCGTTCATCCTCGGGACGGCGGCGATCGTGTTGACCTACTCCGCCTACGTCGCGGAGGTCTTCCGGGCCGGGATCGAGTCGGTGCATCCGTCCCAGCGGGCAGCCGCGCGATCGCTGGGCCTCACGCACCGGCAGAGCATGCGGATCGTCGTGCTGCCGCAGGCGTTGCGTACGGTCACCCCGGCTCTGCTCAACGACTTCGTGGCGCTGCAGAAGGACGTCGGGCTGATCTCCGTTCTCGGTGCGGTCGATGCCGTACGACAGGCGCAGATCCTGACCGGTCAGAGCTTCAACTTCACCCCGTACGTCGTGGCCGGGCTGCTCTTCGTCCTGCTCGCCGTGCCCTCGGCCCGGTTGGCCGACTACGTGAGCGCGCGAGCCCGGCGTCGCCAACAGGCTGGTGGCCTCCTATGACGGCCGTACTGTCCTGTATCGGCGTGGTCAAAGCCTTCGGGGACAACGTCGTGCTGCGCGGGATCGATCTGTCCGTCTCCGAGCACGAGGTGGTGGCCCTGATCGGCGGCTCCGGCTCGGGCAAGTCGACCCTGTTGCGCTGCGCCAGCCTGCTGGAGACCGTGGACGACGGCCAGATCCTGCTCGACGAGCAGGACATCACCGACCCGCGCGTCAATGCCGACGAGATTCGTCGCCGGATGGGCGTGGTCTTCCAGGCCTACAACCTCTTCCCGCACCTGTCGGTCCTGGACAACATCACGCTGGCGCCGCGCGTGGTCCACGGCCGGGATCGGGCAGACGCCATCGACCAGGCGCACACGTTGCTGAAGCGGATTGGGTTGTCGGACAAGGCCGCTGAATATCCTGACCGGCTCTCCGGAGGACAGCAGCAGCGGGTCGCGATCGTACGAGCGCTGGCCGTCGAGCCGCGGGTGTTGCTGCTCGACGAGGTCACCAGTGCCCTGGACCCAGAGTTGGTTGGTGAGGTGCTGGGTCTTGTTCGCGAAGTAGCGGCGCAGGGCATGACGATCCTGATGGCAACCCACGAGATGGGCTTCGCCAAGCAGGTCGCCGATCGGGTCGCCTTCCTGGACGCCGGCTCGATCCTCGAGCAGGGCCCGCCTGCCCAGGTCCTCGGTGACCCCGTCCAGGACCGGACTCGACAGTTCCTTTCCCGGGTGATCGACGCCGGCCGGCTCTGACGGCTGCAGAACCCCCTGACGTCGCGACGGTCAGTCGGCCGTTCCGGCTCGGGTCAGTCGCTGGCCAATGTCGCGGGCCGCGTCTCGCAGTTCGCGAGACGACACGATGCGGTACGGCGCCGCAAGCGCAGTCAGGTGGCGCGCGTACCAATGAGGATCGTCGGTGGTCCCCACAAGCCGGGTGCGGCCGTCATCGGTCGCATCCAATCGGCCGAGCTGACGGGACAGCCATCTCGCGACAGCATCCACAGGGGCGTCGATGACGACCTCCACTTCGTAGCGCCATCCCATGCTCAGGTGCTCCAGGATCGCCGCGATCGGGTCGAGGTCCTCCGGTGGGGTGAAGGTCTCATCCAGTGTGACGGCGGAAAGAACCCGGTCGACGCGAAGCACTCGCCGTGCGGCGACAGTGTGTGACCAGCACAGCAAGTACCACCGGCCGCGCCACACCGCTATCGCCCAGGGGTCGACGTCCATGTCCCGCTCCTGCCGCAGCCGGTAGGTGACGCGCACCCGGCGCCCGGCCTCCGACGCCCGTACCAGGGTTGCGGTGGTGTCCGGGTCAGGCGCCTCGGACACCAAGCCCGTCTGGGCCGTGGTCACCTCGCGAATCGCTGCGACCGAGTCCGCAATCGAAGCCGGCAAGAGCCGGACGATTTTGCCGATCGCGCTACCAGCCGGGTCAGCGGCATCGGTCGCTCCCTGCCGGCCCTCCAGTACCGCCATCACCAAACCGAGCGCCTCGGCCGAGGACAGCATCAGCGGCGGGAGCCGGCTGCCCCTGCCGAGTCGGTAGCCGCCGTACCGGCCGGTGGTGGACTCGATTGGGATGCCGGCGTCGCGAAGCAGTCGCACGTACCGGCGCACTGCCCGGTCGGTGATCTCGAGCTTGCGGGCAAGCCGCTCCGCTGAGACACCGGGGCTGTCCTGGAGGACCTCGAGGGCGAGCAGCGCCCTCGCGGTCGGGCTTGTGCTCTCCATCTCTACCTCGCATCTCGTTCCCGGACGGATGTCGTCCGGAATGGACAGTAGCGTGCGCGCTATGGACTCACTCACCTTTCAAGGGGCGCCGGTCGCCGGAGACGAGACCGAGCTGCTCCTTGGCATCCTGGACCCGTACAGGGTCGCGATCGATGCCATGTTGCTCTCAGACTTGGACGCCGCACGCAAGCAGCGCCACACCGCGACCCCGAATCTTGGCGCGGCTGATCGAGGAGCACGCCGCGGACGGCTTGTCGTACTCCTCGGTACGACGCGCGGGTAACAGCGAGTCCGCGAGAGGATCGGACACTGAGTCGAGACGGCGGCACCGCTGGCGGCACCACTGGACAGGTCCGTGGGTCGCTGCGGTCGTCCGGCCTCCTCGATGAGGTATCTATGTCACGTGCTTCAGGTCGGCGGTGGCGGTTGCATACTGCGGGCGCCCGGTGGGCCGGTAGACCTGGATCGTTACCCCCTTCGGGGTGGCTCGCGAGTCGACCAGGTCAAGCGCTGTGTCCGGGCCGGTGTCGGGGAATAGCCGCGTGCCCTGGCCGACGACCACCGGGACGGTGAGCAGGGTGATCTCGTCGACAAGCTGGTTGTCGAGCATCCAGCGGACCAGGTTGCCGCTGCCGTGCACCTGCAGCTCACCCGCCGGCTTGGCTTTCAGCTCGCCGATGGCCGCCGCGACGTCACCGGAGAGGACGGTCGTGTTCGCCCAGCGCGGTTCGGTGAGCGTGGTCGATGCGACGTACTTGGGCTGCGTGTTCAAGGCACCTGCGATGGGGTTCATGCCCGGATCTTCCACCGCGCCCCAGGAGCCGGCGAAGATCTCGTAGGTCCGCCGGCCGAACAGGAACGCGTCGGCGCGCTGGTAGACCTGGTTGAGAAAAGACATGGCCTCGTTGTCGAACAGCGGCGTGACCCATCCGCCGCGCTCGAATCCGCCGCTGCGGTCCTCGTCCGGCCCGCCGAGTCCCTGCATCACTCCGTCGACGGAGACGATCGTGGTCACTGTCAGCTTCATGTGGGTCAGACCGCCGGAGCGCGCGGAACTCATCGGTCGAGGGACAGGATTGTCGTGGTAGTCATGGCAGCCAGCGTCGCAGCGGCCCGCCGCGCCCTGAAAGGCGTAGCCAGCGCTATGTCCGTATTCCTGGGAAACCGTGTCCGACCAACCCCGCCGCAGAGTCGTAGGGTGCCTGCATGGACGTACGGCCGGTCGTCGTGGTCGCCTACGAGGGCTGGCGAGCCTCGGTGGCCGCGTCATCCGCTTGCGACTCGGGTCTTCAGCTGCGCGCCCAGGCGCGGGTCGAGGACCATCACGAGTCGATCGACACCCTTGTGATCTCCGGCGGGGTCTGCACCGGAGCGACCATCCTTGCTGCCGCCGGCCTGTTGGACGGACGCTCGGCCACCACGCACTGGATGTACGCCAGAGGTCTCGCGCAGCGCTATCCGAAGGTCGCCGTCGACGCCGGCCCGATCTTCATTCGCAACGGCTGCGTCTCGACATCCGGCGGGGTCACCGCGGCCCTGGACCTCACCCTGGCCTTCATCGAGGAGGACCACGGTAGCGCTGCGATGCAGGCGGCGCCTGCCGCCCGTCCCAGAATTCCGTAGCGGCGGGCACCCCACCCAGCGAGCGAGAGCGCAAGGGTCAGACCTCCCGCTCGGCGAGCTCGCGGAACTCGTCCGGCACACTTCTCGACCGGGACAGTGCGGCCGGCAGATAGCCGACCGAATCCTTCCCAAACCGCTCGCGCGCCCGGTCCATAGCCAGGTCGACCGCCCATCGGGCCGAACCTGTCAGCGACCCCAGGCTGACAGGATCATCGGGTCCGACCGGCAAGGCGATCTGCATGGCCCGCACGGCAACCAGATTGGACACCGAAACCCCGAGCAGGGTGATCTCGACCGTCCCGCCGCGTTGATCGTCGATCGCCTGCCAGACGAGCTGCTCGGCGACCTCCGTCAGCGTCAGGGTGGCGGCGAGCGGCGCCGGCAAGGTCCGGGACCGGGTCACCGAGCGCATCCCGGCGAAGCGAACCCGAACCGTGACTGTCCGCCCGGCTCGATACTTGACCCGCAGCCGAACGGCGACCCGATCGGCGAGGTGCGCCAGGACTTCGCGTACCAGCGCAGGAGTGGGCTGGCGCCGGCCGAGCGCGGACTGGGCGCCGACGGAACGGGCCCGCGCTGAGGTGACGATCCGGCGCGGGTCCTGATTCACGGCCAGCGCGCTGAGCCTGGCTCCGGCAGCCTTCCCCACCAGGTGCTCGACGGCCGACGAGTTCGTGCGAGCCAGGTCTCCGATGGTATGGATACCCAGACCGGCCAGCTGTTGCAGTCTCACCGGACCCACTCCCCACATGAGGCCGACCGGGAGGGGTTCGAGAAAAGCGCGTTCGGCCTCCGGCTCGACCACCACGAGACCGTTGGGCTTGGCAACCTGCGAGGCCACCTTGGCCAGGTGCTTCGTACGCGCAGCACCGACCGAGATCGGCAGGCCGACCTCGGCGAGCACACGCTGGCGGATCCGCGCACCGATCACGGCCGGCGGACCGAAGAGGTGTGTCGAACCTGAAACGTCGAGGAATGCCTCGTCGATCGAGATCCGCTCGATCGCGGGCGTGAACGTGTACAGGACCTGCATCACCGCGTCGGCCAGTCGCTGGTACTGCCCGAAATTGCCTCCGACGAACTGCAGGTCCGGGCAGAGCTGTCTCGCCCGCCAACCCGGCATCCCCCCGCTCACGCCACAGCGCTTGGCCTCATAGGACGCGGCCAGCACAACCCCACCCCGGGCGCTGCCGCCCACCGCGACCGGCTGCCCGCGCAGCGTCGGATCGAGGAGTTGCTCCACTGACGCGTAGAAGGCGTCGAGATCCGCGTGCAGCATGGTCGGCCCGACAGCCATCTGTCGAGTCTAGTCGAACATATGTTCGAGTGTCGAGGTGTGCGACCGGGCTGGTTGGGCCGTCCGGTCGGCTCGGACTCAGCTGCGGCGGTCGGCCAGGAACGGGAAGTCGGCCCGCACTTTGGCGACCAGGGAGGGGTCGACCTCGGCGATGATGGCCTGCTCCTTGGCCCCCGCATCGGCCACGGTCTCACCCGTCGGATCCACGACCATGCTGTCGCCGACGTGGTCGCTGCCGCCGCCGCTGCCGACCCGGTTTACGCCCACGACGTAGGCCTGGTTCTCGATTGCTCTGGCGATCAGCAGGGCGCGCCAATGAGCCCGGCGCGGTGCCGGCCAGCTGGCCACTACGAGATAGCAGTCGGTCTGGGCTGCCCGCTCCCAGAAGATGTCGGCGAAGCGCAGGTCGTAGCAGATGAACGGAGTGATCCGGACCCCGTCGACGTCGACGGTGATCGCCTGCGAGCCGGCGGCATAGTGCTCGTGCTCGCCGTGATAGGTGAACGGGTGCATCTTCGCGTACCGGTGTACTTGACCGGCCGGGCCGGCGAGCACGAACTGGTTGTACGGCAATCGGACTGTCGGATGACGCTGCACGATCGAGCCACCGATCCAGATGTCGTGAGTCTGGGCCTGCTCGCGGAGGAACTGTGTGCTCTGACCGTCATGCCCCTCGGCCAGTGTCGTCGAGGCCATCGAGAAGCCGGTGGCGAACATCTCGGTCAGCGCAACCAATCGAGCGCCCCTGTCCGCCGCGGCTGCGATCTGGGGGCGCAGATGCGCGAAGTTGGCGTCCTTGTCCTCCCAGACGACATCGTGCTGGATCGCGGCGATCTTCATGTCGAACTCCTGACACTCAGCGCACCCAGCTCCGCCAGGCGGCGTACGGCCTCGTCGAGTACGTCGGGACGTTTGCAGAATGCGAACCGGACGAGCGAGCGAGCAGGTCCCGGGTCGACGTAGAAGACCGAACTCGGTATCGCGACGACGCCGATCCGCTCGGGCAGGGCGCGGCAGAACGCCAGCCCGTCCGGCTCACCCAACGAAGCCACGTCCACGGTCAGGAAGTACGTGCCCTCACATGGGTGCACGTCCAGCCCCGCGGCGAGCAGACCGTCGCGCAACTGGTCTCGGCGGTCGCGCAGGTTCGTCCGGATCGCCTCGATCCTGGCCTCGGGAAGGGCAAGGCCACCAACGACCGCGTGCTGAAACGGCGCGCCGTTGACGTAGGTGAGGAACTGCTTGGTGGTGGCAACAGCATCGAGCAGGGCCGGGCTGGCACAGACCCAGCCGATCTTCCAGCCGGTGCAGGAGAACGTCTTTCCCGCCGAGGAGATGGTGATCGTACGGTCGCGCATCCCGGGAAGGGTGGCCAGGGGGATGTGCTCACGGTCGAAGGTGAGGTGTTCGTAGACCTCATCGGTGACGACGATCAGGTCGCGCTCGACGGCCAGGTCCGCGATCGCCGTCAATTCCGCCCGGTCCAATACCCGTCCGGTCGGGTTGTGTGGGCTGTTGATCAGGAGCAGGCGGGTCTGCGGCGACAGGGCTGCGCGTACGGCGGCGATGTCCAGGCGGTAGTCGGGATGCTGCAGAGTGACCGGGCGCATGACCGCACCGGCGAGCGCGATCGAGGCGGAGTAGCTGTCGTAGGTCGGTTCGAGGACGACGACTTCGTCGCCGGTCTCGCACAGGGCCAGGACGGTTGCCGCGATCGCCTCGGTCGCACCGGCGGTCACCAGGATCTCTCGGTCCGGGTCGTAGGCAAGGCCGTAGTAGCGCTGCTGATGGTCGGCGATCGCCTGGCGAAGCGCCGGGATCCCCCGACCGGGCGGGTACTGGTTGTATCCGGCCCGGATCGCCTCGATCGCGGCAGCCAGGACCTCTGGCGGACCGTCGGTGTCCGGGAACCCCTGACCCAGGTTGATCGAGCCGGTCCGGACGGCCAGCGCCGACATCTCAGAGAAGATCGTCGTACCGAACCCACGCATGCGCGTGACCAGGTAAGGCGGTGTTTCCTCCATCAGGTCACCCTAGGTCAGCTGGATCGATCGGTTAGCCTGCAGGCCACTCAACGGAGGGACGAGCCCAGATCATGGCCAGTGTCGACATCACCCGCGAGCACGACCTCGGAGCGGCCGAGGCCAAGCGACGCGCCGAGCCCATGCTGGAGGACCTGCGGTCCTCCTTCGGCGTCAGCGGTTCGTGGGAGGGCGACCAGTACGTGATCACCCAGCCGGCCAAGGGCTCACTCGACGTCAGTGACACCACCGTCCGGGTCCAGGTGGACCTACCGATGTTCCTGAAGCCAATGAAGGGCGTTGTGCAGGCGAAGATCAACGAGTCGCTCGACGAGGCCCTCGCCCCTCGTCCCTGACGCGTACCGGCCGAGGCCGCGTCGTACGTGATCCGGGATGTCGTCGAGGATCGTGTCGAGATAGGCCATCGCCCCCGGTATGGCCAGCGGTTCGATCGTGCCGACGCTCACTCGGATCGCCTGGCCGTCCACCAACCGGAACCCTTCCCTGCCGTTGGCCAGCAGGAACTGCATGGTTCGGGGATGCAGCACGTCGGTGGCGAAGCGTCGGTTGTCCGAGGTCACCCGGAACGCGCGATTGAAGTCCTCGCTTTCCAGCTGGACGTCGTCGCCGAGCAGCGCGCCCATGGCCCGGGTCACGACGCCCTCGGGCAGCACCGACAGCGTGGGCATGTCCAACTGCGCGTCGATGCAGACGATGCCGAGGTGGTGGGTCTTGGTCTCCTTGCCCGACGAAGTCTTGTACGAGTAGTCGAATGCGGTGGCCGAACGCCCGTCCCACATCCCAGTCAAGACGTTCCGGGCTCGCCCGCCGGACCCCCGGTCGAACGGATCGCCCAATGCCGTGAGGCGCTCCATGAGGCCGGGGACGGTTGGCGCGTATCGGAACCCCATCCGCGCAGCCTGAGCCGACATCGCGTCGCGCCGCTTCTTGGCGGCGTAGCGGGCGATAGCCATCGACGCGATGAACAGCATGATCATCACAGCGAAGAAATATCCGTTGGTCATTCAGTTCATCCGCTCGAGGCTGCGTCGTACGTGCTCCGGCACGTGGTCCAGGATCGCGGCGAGATTGGCCATCGCACCGGGTATGGCCAGGACCCCGATCCGAGGGCGGCTCACGCGGATCATCTGGCCATCCACCAACCGGAACCCGTCCCCGTGGGCCAACAGGAACTGCATCGTTCGGGGATGCAGCACGTCGGTGGCGAAGCGACGGTTCTCCGAGATGACCCGGTAGGCGCGATTGAACTCCTCGCTTTCGAGCTGCACGTCATCACCGCGCAGCTTGCCCATGGCCCGGTTCCATGTGCCCTCCGGCAGTACGGTCAGCGACGGCGCGCGAAAACCCGAATGGAGACAGACCACGCTGAGGCGGTGGGTGTGCGTGCGGCTGTTCGCGCCGCTGGAGCGGGTCAGGTGGATGTAGTCGAACGACACCGCAGGCCGTCCGTGCGACGTACCGGTCAGGATGTTCTCCGCTCGCCTGCCGTAACCGCGGTCGAACGGGTCTCCTAGTGCCTCGAACCGGGCCATCAGAGCGGGATCGCCTGGGGCGTAGGCGAATCCCATCCGTGCGCCCTGCTTCACCATCGCCTCGCGCCGCTTCTTGTTGGCTGAGAAGGCGAGCCGCAGCGCGATCCCCACGGTCACGATGACGACGATCGCCATGACGATCCAGGCTGTGACGACGACATCCACGGCCGCGCTCAGGTCCTCGTCGCGGGCCAGGGGGCCCGCAGTCAGAACTGCACCCGGACCGGCTGGCGTGCCTGCGGATCCTCGATCTCGAAGTAGTCGAACTGGCTGAAGGAGAACAGGCCGGCGACGATGTTGCTCGGCACCGACTCGACCCGGGTGTTGAAGGCGCGGACGTTCCCGTTGTAGAACCGACGTCCCGCAGCGATCCGCTCCTCGGTGTTGGCCAGTTCGCGCTGCAACTCGGCAAAGTTCTCACTCGCCCGCAGTGCGGGGTAACTCTCAGTCACGGCGAACAGGCCACCGACGGCCCGGGTCAAGGCATTCTCGGTGTCCAGACGGGCAGCCGGTCCCGCGCCGTTCTGGGCCCGCGCCAGCGCGGCTCCGCGCGCTGCGGTCACGTTCTCCAGCACCTGACGCTCGTGTGCGGTGTACCCCTTGACCGTCTCGACCAGGTTGGGGATCAGATCGAAGCGGCGCTCTAACTCGACGTCGATCTGCTTCCAGGACTCCTCGATCAGGTTCCGTTGCGTGATGAACCTGTTGTAGGCGATCAGGACGTACAGGACGATCAGAACGATCGTCGAGCCGAGTAACAGCAGAGT
>Ga0136617_10002028_pt1 | contig 18032 bp, 17 predicted proteins | sample AntDrymUQ3222106_2_FD_129672 | JGI IMG/M metagenome (GOLD analysis project Ga0136617, IMG submission 129672) | Polar desert sand microbial communities from Dry Valleys, Antarctica - metaG UQ322 (21.06) | ecosystem: Environmental > Terrestrial > Soil > Desert | place: Antarctica: Dry Valley... | reverse complement strand
CACGTCTGGGCTGCCGGTAACGCCGTCGATCCCGGTGCGCAGGTCGTGCACGCCGCCAGCGCCGGCTACCGGGCGGCGACCCAGATCGTCGACAGCCTGGTGATGGAGGACCTCGCGGCGACAGTCCGTGAGGCCTCGCAACGGGGATGAGGCAGCCGCGGCCGGCGTACCGATGGCGCCGACATTGCTAGGGTTTCGGCCATGAAGATCTCCGTGATCGGCCTTGGCTACCTCGGTGCGGTGCATGCGGCTGCGATGGCGAAGCTCGGTCACGACGTCATCGGTCTGGACGTGGACGCGACCCGGGTCTCGGTGTTGAGCGAGGGGCAGGCACCGTTCTTCGAGCCCGGGATGCCGGAGCTGTTGGACGAGGCGTTGTCGACCGGGCGGTTGCGGTTCTCCACCGACTACGCCGACGTCGAGGGCGCGACCGTGCACTTCGTCTGCGTCGGTACGCCACAGAAGCGCGCGGAGAACGCGGCGGACCTGCGCTTCATCGATGCCGCGTTCGCCGAGCTGCTCACGCACCTGGCCGATGGTGACGTGGTCGTCGGGAAGTCGACCGTACCGGTCGGCACCGCCGAACGGCTGGCCGAGGAGATGGCAGCGACCGCGCCCGGGGCGGCCCTGGTGTGGAACCCCGAGTTCCTGCGTGAGGGTCTCGCGGTGCAGGACACCTTGCACCCCGATCGGTTGGTCTACGGACTGGCCGCGGGAGACGAGACTTCCGAGACGGTCCTGAACGAGGTGTACGCGACTCCGCTGTCCGAGGGCATCCCGCTGGTGGTGACCGACTACGCGACCGCTCAGCTGGTCAAGGTGGCGGCGAACTCTTTCCTGGCGACCAAGATCAGCTTCATCAACGCGATGGCCGAGCTGTGCGAGACGACCGGTGCCGACGTGACCCAGCTCGCCGACGCGATCGGCCACGACGTGCGGATCGGGCGCAAGTTCCTCAACGCAGGGCTCGGGTTTGGGGGCGGGTGCCTGCCCAAGGACATCCGTGCGTTCATGGCGCGCGCGGGAGAGCTGGGGGCCGACCAGGCGCTGGCGTTCCTGCGCGAGGTCGACTCGATCAACATGAGGCGCCGGGTGCGCATGGTGGATCTGGCGCGCGAGGTCTGCGGCGGGTCGATCGTCGGTCGCAAGGTCGCCGTTCTCGGAGCGGCGTTCAAGCCCAACTCTGACGACGTCCGTGACTCGCCGGCGCTTAGCGTGGCCGCGCAGATGCAGCTGCAGGGCGCGGAGGTGGTCGTCACCGATCCCCAGGCGATCGCCAACGCCGAGGCGAAGTACCCGGACCTGACCTACGTGTCCTCGGCCGAGGAGGCCGCCGCCGACGCCGAGCTGGTGCTGCTGCTGACCGAGTGGGCCGAGTACGTGCAGCTGGACCCGCGAGCGCTGGGCAAGGTCGTCGCCGAGCCGCGCATCCTCGACGGCCGAAATGTCCTGGACCCTGCCGCTTGGCGGGACGCGGGGTGGACGTACCGCGCCCTCGGTCGCCCCTGACGCCGGGCGGCGTGTCGGCGGGCGTCGTCGATTCAGAGTGCACGCGCGGACCCCAATAGACTGACGGCCTCATGAGTGAATCCCCCGAGCACGTCACAACGGTCGAGACGACCCCTGAGGTCACCTTCGGCGACCTCGTCGAGGACGAGCGCCTCCTCGCGGCGCTGTCCGACGTCGGGTACGAGAGCCCGACGCCGATCCAGGCGGCGATCATCCCGCCCATGATGGCCGGCGATGACGTGGTCGGCCTGGCCCAGACCGGCACCGGCAAGACCGCGGCGTTCGCCGTCCCGATCCTTTCCAGGATCGATGTCCACCGCCGCAGCCCCCAGGCGCTCGTGCTCGCACCCACCCGGGAGCTGGCCCTTCAGGTCGCTGAGGCCTTCGCCACGTACGCCGCCCACATTCCCGGGCTGCACGTCCTTCCGATCTACGGCGGCCAGGGGTACGGCGGCCAGCTCGCCGGACTGAAGCGCGGCGCGCACATCGTCGTCGGCACCCCCGGACGGGTCATCGACCACCTCGACAAGCGCACGCTCGACCTGTCCGGTCTCGACCACCTCGTGCTCGACGAGGCCGACGAGATGCTCAAGATGGGCTTCCAGGAGGACGTCGAGCGGATCCTGTCCGACACGCCGGAGTACAAGCAGGTGGCACTGTTCTCCGCGACCATGCCCTCGGCCATCCGCAAGATCTCTAAGAAGTACCTGCACGATCCCGTCGAGATCCTCGTCAAGACCAAGACGGTGACGGCCGCCAAGACGAGGCAGCGCTACATCCAGGTCTCGCAGCACCAGAAGCTCGACGCGCTGACTCGCATCTTGGAGGTCGAGGTCGGTGACGCGATGCTCGTGTTCGTGCGCACCAAGAAGGCCACCGAGGAGCTCGCCGAACGGTTGCGCGCCCGCGGCTTCTCCGCTGCCGCGATCAACGGCGATCTCGTCCAGGCGCAGCGCGAACGCACCATCAACCAGCTCAAGTCTGGCGCCCTCGACATCCTCGTGGCGACCGACGTCGCCGCGCGCGGTCTCGACGTCGAGCGCATCAGCCACGTCGTCAACTACGACATCCCCCACGACACCGAGGGTTACATCCACCGCATCGGTCGCACGGGGCGGGCCGGGCGTGAGGGTGAGGCGCTGCTGTTCGTCACGCCGCGCGAGCGCCGGCTGCTCACCTCCATCGAGAAGGCCACCCGCCAGCCGCTGACCGAGATGGGGTTGCCGTCGGTCGACGACGTCAACGCCACCAGGGTCGCGAACTTCGCCGACTCGATCACCAACAGCCTCGGTTCGGACGACGTCGCGTTCTTTCGCGGGTTGCTCGAGCAGTACATCCAGGAGCACGACGTACCCGTGGTCGACGTCGCCGCCGCGCTCGCGGTGATGACGCAGGACGACAAGGCCTTCCTGCTCAGGGCCGAGCCCGCCCCGGCTCGCCGAGAGCGCGACACCGGCCGCGGTACGTTCGCCGGTGATCGGCCCGCGCGCCCCGAGCGGAGCCGCCGTACCGACAAGGAGATGGCCGTCTACCGGCTCGCGGTGGGCAAGCGTCACAAGGCGATGCCGGGTTCGATCGTCGGTGCAATCGCCAACGAAGGCGGGTTGCACCGCTCCGACTTCGGCAACATCTCGATCAGGGTCGACCACTCCCTCGTCGAGCTGCCGGCCGACCTGCCGGCTGGCACCCTCGACCGGTTGGCGCGTACCCGCATCTCCGGCCACCTCATCCACATCCAGCGCGACAGCGGTGCGCCGAAGCCGCACCGCAAGGGCGGTGGCGCGAAGGCCAAGGGCGCTGGCGCCGCACCGGACGAGAAGCTCCGAAAGCCCCGCCACAAGTAGTTCGAGCCGCGGGCCGACGAGCTCGGCGAGCTTGGCCTGTGGACAACCCAGTTCATGTTCTCTCCTGGTGCGCAAAAGTGCCCACCGGTGGACCTCCGCCCGGGCCATTCGTGAAGTCGCGGAGATGGCTGGCGCTGAAGTCGATCGTGGCTGTGGAGAACGGCGCGGATGGCGCCTATTGCGCCATCGTCAGTAGTGTGCCAGCGCCGTATCCCATCCCCGATTGTCTACGCGGTGTCCCGTTCCTCGTCAGCAAGCGCTGTCGGCAGGGCTCACACCGAAGGCACTTCGAGGCGTGCGCTTTCAACGTGTGTTCCGCGGCGTCTACGCCGAGGCACCGCTCGCGCTGACACCACTCGTGCGGTGCCATGCTGCGCTGCTGGTCGCGCCAGCCGACGCCATCGTCGAAGGTGTCACGGGGTTGCAAGCCGCCGGTCTCGATATCGGCGCGTCGGTGCCGGTCCGGCTCGCATCGACGGCGCAGGTCCGGATCGAGGGCATCAACGTTCGGCAGGTGACACAACGGGTACGCCTGCTCGTCCTCGCCGGCCTTCCCGAGCCAGCGCCGAACGTCTGGGTCGGCACCGACCATGAGCGGCTTGCGATCGGCGACATGGTCTACTCGACCTGGACGGCTGGGCGAGCTCGCTGACGCTGGGTGGGTGGTGATCAGGGTGACAAGCACCCAATTGCGATGTCCGTGGCAGATCATCCTTCGCCTATGGCGGGCCCTTCTCGCAGGTGGCTATGCCGGTCCGGCCCCTGTGATCGACGGCCAGTGGTCGACCTTGTTCGAGTGAGCGCGGTGCGTGTCGTGTTGCCACCGATCCCCTTCTCGAGCAATGCACGAACGGCCCACTTGCGGCTGTCACGGGAGGCCATTCGTGCAGACTCGGCGGTGACGCGTGCCGGAGGGGCCGTACGTGCAGACTCGTGCGGTGGCGGCGGAGCGCTAGCGGCTCTTTCGGGGGACCAGCTCCTGCAGCTTCTGCTTGATGCCGGTCCTGATCACGCCGACGGCATCTTCGTCACCACCGAAGATCGCCGCGGCCGAGTTGCGGATCTGCTCCAGCGTCGCGTGCGGCGGGATCGGCGGCACGTCGGCGTTGCAGTGCACGTCGAGCACGGTCGGACGGTCGGCGGCCAGTGCCGCGTCCCATGCTGGGCCGACCGCGTCTGGGTCGGTGACCGTGATGGCGTTGAGCCCGATGCCGGCGGCGAAGTCGGCGTACGACACCTCAGGCAGCGACTGTGACTCGGCCAGCTTGGGGTCACCCTCCATTCCGCGCATCTCCCACGTCACCTGGTTGAGGTCGTTGTTGTGCAGCACCGCGACGATGAGACGCGGGTCACTCCACTCGTGGTAGTAGCGCTTGACCGTCAGGAGCTCGGCCATGCCGTTCATCTGCATCGCGCCGTCGCCCTCAGAGGCGATCGCCACCCGATCGGGATGCGCGAACTTCGCGCCGATCGCGTACGGGACCGCGTCCATCAGCGACCATGTTCAGCTCGTACGGGTAGCGCATGCCGATGAAAGCGCCGTCGACGTCGATCTGAATAGCGCGTGCCGTGTCGAGCCCGGGCAGGAACTGCGTGTACGGGAAGTTCGAGCCGACCGTCAGCAGCGTGTCGCAGTCACGCATCATCTCATAGCTGGGCCGGGTGCCGAGCAGGCCGATCGGACCGGTGACGTACGCGAGGTCGTCGGGCAGCACGTCCTTGCCGAGCAGCGCCTTGGCGATGCCCGCACCGAGCAGGTCGGCGACCGCGAGCACCTGAGCTGCCGCGCCGCGCGCTCCCTGGCCGATCAGGATCGCCACCTTCTCCCCGGCGTTGAGGATCTCCGCCGCCCGCGCGACAGCAGCGGGGTCGGGCACTGCTGTCGGCCACGTCATCCCGAGACTGGAAGGCACCTCCTTGAACGCGTGGCCCGGTGGAGAGTACTCGAGCTCCGGCAGGTCGCTCGGCACGATGATCGCGGTCGGAGCCCGGCGGGTGGTCGCGATCCGGATCGCGCGGTCGATGAGGTTGGGGAACTGCTCCGGGACGCTCGCGACCTGGACGAAAGTCGCTGGCCACGTCCTTGAAGAGGCTGAGCAGGTCGACCTCCTGCTGGTACGACCCACCGACGGCGCTGCGTTCGGTCTGACCCACGATCGCCACGACCGGGACGTGGTCGGCCTTGGCGTCGTACAAGCCGTTGAGCAGGTGGATGGCTCCAGGACCGGAGGTGGCCAGACACACGCCGACCTTGTCAGTGAACTTCGCGTAGCCGACCGCCTCGAACGCCGACATCTCTTCGTGCCTCGACTGGATGAAGCGCGGCTTGTCGCCGGCACGACCGAATGCGCCCATGATCGCGTTGATGCCGTCACCGGGGTAGCCGAACACGTACTCGACGTCCCACTGGCGTAGCCGCTCGAGCATGTGGTCGGCGACGGTTTGCGCCATCGTTCCTCCTACCTAGGTGCGCTGGATCGTGATAGCTGGGGTCGGGCGGGGCGCTCGGTAGGGCGCCCCGCCCCGCACCGTCAGCCCTGTGGGCTGGTGTTGTCGGTCCCGCCCAGGCGTGCGAGGAACTCGTGGCACTTGCGGGCACGGGCGGAGTCCTCATCCATCACGCTGCGGAAGAAGCTCGCGATGTCGTCCTGGCCGGCATTCTCGGCGTCGCGGACGTACTGCCCGTAGTCGTGACCCGCCTTGAGAGCGTGGTACTGCAACGAGATCAAGTCGAACGTGACGTCGTCGAATCCAGTTTCACCGGTTGCCATGAGATCTCCTCCATCGTCGGACTGCCTGACGACGGGTCTGTACCCCCGTTGCGCCGTTCCATTACACACAGGGCCGCAAGTGGGTGGGGAAAAGGTCAGCTGGAGGCGTTGATCATCCCCGCACCGACCGTGTGGCCGGTGGCTTCGTCGATGAGGACGAACGAACCGGTGGTGCGGTTCTTCTCGTACGGGTCGCACATCAACGGGGCCGTCGTGCGGAGCCGGACGCGTCCGATCTCGTTGAGACCGAGCTCCTTGGTCTCCTGGTCGCGATGCAAGGTGTTGATGTCGAGCCGGTAGTCGATCTCCTTGACCAGTGCGCGCGCGGTGCGGGTGGTGTGCTTGATCGCGAGCTTCTGGCGCGGCCGCATCGGGGCGTTGGTCATCCAGCAGACCATCGCGTCGATGTCCTGGCTGGGCGTCGGTGCGTTCTTGGGCCGGCAGATCATGTCACCACGCGACACGTCGACGTCGTCCTCCAGCCGAACGGTCACCGACATCGGCGGGAACGCCTCGGTGATCTCGGTGTCGTAGAGGTCGATGCCGGCGATCTTGGAGGTCATGCCGCTGGGAAGTACCAGGACGTCGTCACCGGGCTTGAGCACGCCGCCGGCGACCTGACCGGCGTAGCCCCGGTAGTCGTGGAACTCCTCGGACTTCGGGCGTACGACGTACTGCACCGGTACGCGGGTGTCGACGAGGTCGCGGTCGGAGGCGACGTGCACGTTCTCCAGGTGGTGCAGGAGTGACGTGCCCTGGTACCACGGCATGCTGTCGCTCCGGGTCACGACGTTGTCGCCCTTCAGCGCCGAGATCGGGATGACGGTGAGGTCAGGAACGGTCAGCTTGGTCGCGAAGTCGCTGAACTCCGCCCTGATGGCGTCGTAGACGGACTCGTCGTAGTCCACCAGGTCCATCTTGTTGACCGCGAGCACCAGGTGGGGGACCCGCAACAGCGACAAGATCACCGCGTGGCGACGGCTCTGCTCGGTCAGGCCCTGACGGGCGTCGACGAGCACGAGGCCGAGGTCGGCGGTCGACGCGCCGGTGACCATGTTGCGCGTGTACTGCACGTGTCCGGGGGTGTCGGCGATGATGAACTTGCGTCGCGGTGTGGCGAAGTAGCGGTACGCGACGTCGATGGTGATGCCCTGCTCACGCTCGCTGCGCAGTCCGTCGGTCAGCAGCGCGAGGTCGGTGTAGTCGTACCCCTTGTCCTCGCTGGTGCGCTCGACGGCCTCGAGCTGGTCCTCGAAGATGGACTTGGAGTCCAGCAGCAGTCGCCCGATGAGGGTGGACTTGCCGTCGTCGACCGAGCCGGCGGTGGCGAAGCGCAGCAGGTCCATCGCGGGGGCCTTGGTGACCTCGGTGTAGGCGGCGGTCATCAGAAGTAGCCTTCTTTCTTGCGGTCTTCCATTGCCGCCTCGCTGAACCGGTCGTCACCTCGGGTGGCACCGCGTTCGGTGACGCGGGCGACGGCGATCTCCTCGATGATCTCGTCGGTGGTGCTTGCGGTGCTCTCGACGCAGCCGGTCAGCGTCATGTCGCCGACGGTGCGGAAACGTACCGTACGCTTCTCGACGCTCTCGCCGGTGCGGAGCGGGTTGCACTCGCCTGCGGACAGCAGCATTCCGTCACGCTCGAAGACCTCGCGCTGGTGGGAGTAGTAGATCTGGGGGATCTGGATCTGCTCACGGCCGATGTAGTGCCAGATGTCGAGCTCGGTCCAGTTGGACAGCGGGAAGATCCGCATGTGCTCGCCCTCGGCGACGCGGCCGTTGTACAGGCTCCACAGCTCGGGCCGTTGGTTCTTGGGGTCCCACTGGCCGAACTCGTCGCGGTGGGAGTAGACCCGCTCCTTGGCCCTCGCCTTCTCCTCATCGCGGCGCCCCCCGCCGAACGCGGCGGTGAACCCCTCGGCCTCGATGGCGTGCAACAAGGTGCCGATCTGCAGGCGGTTGCGGCTCGTCTTGCCGTCGTCGACGATGATCCCGTCGGTGATCGCCTGGTCGACCGAGGCGACGATCAGGCGCAGCCCGAGCCGCTCGGCCCAGGCATCGCGGGTGCTGAGGACCTCGGGGAAGTCGAAACCGGTGTCGACCTGTAACACGGGAAACGGGATCTTGGCGGGGTAGAACGCCTTCTCCGCCAGCCGGAGCATCACGATGGAGTCCTTGCCGCCGGAGAACATCAGGACCGGCTTGCGGAACTCTGCGGCAACCTCGCGGAAGATGTGGATCGACTCGGCCTCGAGCTGGTCGAGCTGGCTGAGGGTGTAGCCAAGGTGGCTCGGCGACGATGTCTGGTCCGTAGTCAACGGAGCCCTTCCGTAGTGCCTGGCCTCGGTGGTCCCAGGTCAGATGATGGTGTTAGGTCCGTGGGCCAGCCTAGCCACCGGCTGCGCCCGAGGTCGAATTCGCCATTTCCGCGCTGCGTCAGTGCGCGGTCAGGTCGCCGCAGGCCCGGTCCAGGAAGGCGAGCAGGCGCGTCTGCTGCCCCCGGCTCGGGGTGACCACGCGGGCGAGGGGCTCCCCATCGTCGAGACGGATCCAGACGCGGAACACGAAGGTCTGGGTGCTCTGGCTGCGACCGTGCTCATCGCAGCGCCCGGGCGACACGTCGAGCGCGATGGTGGTGCGTCGGGCGTCATCGGGCAGTGAGAGGTCGCCGCTGACTGCCAGCTCGAAGAGCACCGAGCCCTGCACCTGGTCGACCGTGACCTCCCGGTCCGTTCGCTTCCGGGTGAGCACCAGACTGGCGTGCCGGACCGCCTCGAGCTCGGTGCCCTCCTCGGTCCCGGCCAGGTCGTAGGAGATGTCCACCGTCCGTTCGATGCGGCGGGTCGTGCACTCCTCGCGCCACACCCGGCTCAGGAACCGCACTCCGTCGGCCGGCAGCACCTGGCGGACGGTGCGGTCCTTCGTGGTCGCCACGGCCTACATCTCGTCCCGGCCCGCGCGCGCTGAGCAGTCGGCCCGAGGCAGCAGGTAGGGCAGGTCGATCACCGACCGTCCAGGCACCGGGTAGTCCGCCCGCTGCAGGCCGCCCCGAAAGCCCGCCCAGTCGATCCCGATCTCCCGCACGCGGACCGGACGCTTGCTGCCGTTGAGGACGCGCACCTGCGCGCGTTGGGTGCCTTCGTCGAAGCGGTTCTGGATGAAGGACAGTCTCACCCCCGGCGGCATCACCTCCGGTGCGATCGTGACCAGGTCCGGTGAGGAGGAACTGCGCGGCTTGTTGGCCGCCTCGCCCTGCGAGTCGCAGGCGGTCAGCAGCGCCGCGAGTCCGACCAGACCGGTGGCCAGCCCAACCAAGCGCCTGTTCACGTCGCTTCCATCCTTGCTTGCAGCTGTCCTTGGGTCGATTGGCTACCTCAGATGGTACGGGACGTGACTCGTCTCACGCTGTCTACAGTTCGCATTCGCTTGCAATTGCAAGCACGACGGACGACGGTAGAGATCAGCCCGAACGTGCGGCCGGCCACCCCGCCGCAAGATCCCCTAGAAAGACCAGACGGAGTACCCATCATGTCGATCACCCGCACCATCAGCGAGAAGATCCCCACCGTCAAGGTGCCGAGCATCATGACACCCCGCGCGGTGTACGCCGCCCCGCGCGTGGTCTACACGGCCATCCGAGCGGTGCAGGGCCAGGCGCAGCAGGCGGCAGTCGGCGTCGTGGGTCAGGGGCGCACCGTGTACACCGATCTGACCAAGCGCGGTGACGTGCTCGTCGGACGTCTGCGCGGGCACGACGACGACCTAGACTCGTCGACGGCGCCTAGTAGGTCGGGCGCGAAGAGGTCCACCGCCGCGACATCAACCCCCACCGCTCGGCAGGCGGAGGCCGCTGCCAAGAAGAACCGCGCCACCGCCAAGGGAAGCACGACGCGTACGAAGAAGAGCGCGTCCGCGGCGACGAAGAGTGCGACCTCGGCGGCCAGGAGTTTGCAGACGGCGGCGTCCAAGACCGCTGAGGCCGCCAATGACACTGCCGCCGCAACCGCCTCCAACACCGCGAACAAGGCGGCCGCGTCAGTCGACGACGCCGCGGCGAAGGCCGTGGACGGGCGCTCGTCGGGCGCGAAGCGGCCCACCGCCGCGACGCCGACCCCGACCGCACGCAAGGCCGACGCGGCAGCGAAGAAGAACCGCGCCACCGCCAAGGCAAGCACGACGCGTGCGAAGAAGAGCGCGTCGGTGGCGTCGAAGAACGCGACCTCGGCGGCCAAGAGCGCGCGGACCGCGGCATCGAAGACGGCAGACGCCGCCAAGGACACCGCTGCGGCAAGCGCCTCCAACGCTGCGGCGAACACGGCCAAGGCAGTCGACACCGCAGCAGAAAAGGCAGTCGACGGGTCCTGAGGCCAAACGACCTCGCCGGGTCCGGCGACCACGACAACAGCGGCTCACCCGTCCGCCGGGTGGGCCGCTGCTCTACGTCGTTCAGGTCGGTGGACGGACCTGACCGGGTTCGCGCTCGGAGCGACTGATCTCGAAGGCGGGCAGCCCGTGCTGGCGACGAACCATGCCCCAGGCGACCGGTCCCAGGATCAGGAGTGTTGCCCCCGCGATCCCGACGACGGTGGGAGGTACACCGAGCAGGGCGAGCCCGGTGAGGGAGAGCACGATGACGATGCCACGTCGGACCACCGCCTGCGAGACCCAGTTCGCGATGCGCGCACCGAGGAAGGTTCCGGGCACACCCCCGACGACGAGCGGGATCAGTACCGCCCAGTCGATACCGGTGACGATCACGTGGGAGATCGCCGCGGCCAGCACGAGCGGTACGGCCTGGACCAGGTCGGTGCCGACCAGGCGTACCGCTTGCAGAGCCGGGTAGAGCAGCAGCAGCGCGACCATGATGAGGGAGCCTGAACCTACCGAGGTGATGCCGACGAGCAGTCCTCCTAGGGCACCGACGATGACGGTCGGCACCGGCCGCACGACGATGTCGCGTGACGTGGGAACGCCGCTCTTGTCCGCCATGGTGTTGGCGCGCAGCTGCAGGTACATCCGCAGCGTGTACGTCGCGGCAGTGAACAGCAGTGCACAGCCGATCGCGGTCTTGACGAACGCGGTCTGCTCCTCTGCCGCGCCGACCGCCTTGATGATGAAGGCACCGGCGAACGCGGTGGGAACAGAGCCGATCATCAGCCACATGGCCAGCTTGAGGTTGGGTGATCCCTCCCGCGCGTGCACCGCGGCGCCGACGCTCTTGTTGATGCTCGCGGCGACCAGGTCGTTGGCGACGGCGGCGGTCGGGTTGACGCCGAGGAAGATCAGCGCAGGCGTCATCAGCGCGCCGCCGCCCATGCCGGTCAGGCCGACCACGATGCCGACGGCGAAGCTGACGATCAAGAAGGACAGCGTCGTCACCGTGATGAGGCCGTCCATCGTCTAGCTCAGCATTCCCGCGCCGCGCAGGGACCGCAGCACGTCATCGAGGGCGTCGGAGATCGAGCGCCCGGTGGTGTCGACCCGCACAAGGGCGTCGTCGGGTTCGTCGTACGGGGAGGAGATGCCGGTGAACTCGGGGATCTCGCCGGCGCGAGCACGAGCGTACAACCCCTTGCGGTCCCGCCGCTCGCACTCCTGCAGCGGCGTGGCGACGTGGATCAGGGCGAACGAACCGCCGGCGTCGGTCACCATCTGCCGCACGAGGGCGCGGGTGGAGGCGAACGGCGCGATGGGGGAGCAGATCGCGACGCCGTGGTGGCGCGAGATCTCCGCGGCCACCCAGCCGATACGGGCGATGTTGGTCTCGCGGTCCTCCCGCGAGAAGCCCAGGCCCTTGGACAGGTGGTGCCGTACGACGTCACCGTCGAGCGTGGTGACGGTGCGGTCACCGCGCTCGAGCAGCAGGTCGTGCAAGGCGCGGGCTAGCGTCGACTTGCCCGAACCGGAGAGCCCGGTGAAGAACACCACGAGCCCCCGCTCGTCCAGCGGCGGCCGGTCCTTGCGCACGACTGCCGCCACCTCTGCCGGGAGGGCGCCTTCGCCGATGACGGTCAGGACCTCGTCGCCGTACGCGCCGGCGACCTCCGAGGCGAACGTGGCGGTCTCTTCGGCGGTCTCGCGCGCGGCCACCGAGGCGGCGACCACGGTGGCGCCGGGGACGTCCGGGGCGGCGGCGAGGGTGGCGCGGACGAGCGCGGGCGCCGAGATTCCCTGCGGGGCGCCGACCCCGGTGAGCACGAGCAGCACTGGGGCGCTGCCGCTGGTGGTCGCGTGCTCAACGACGGCGGTGATGTCCTCGCGCGTCAGCGGCGCGCTGACCAGTACGACGAACGCGCCGGGGTGATCGCGACGAACCTCGGCCGGCGGCACGTGCAGGCCCCGAAAGGCTCCGAACTCGGAGATCTCGAGGGTCGTGACCACGCCGCGGGCCGGGTCGTACAGCGCGAGCGGGACGCCTTCGGGATCGAGCAGCTGCACCTCGCCGGTCACCCCCTCGGGCAACGCGACGCGGAACGGCTCGTCCGGCGGCCAGGCCTGTACCGACACGAGCTCGAGGTCGGCGAGCTCGCGGGGCGTGGGCGTCCACTGAGTACTCACCCCGGCGATTGTGCCAGCCGGTCCGGGCGGTCCGATAGCCGACGCCGAGCGATGTTCGCCACTACGGTTGCGTGCATGCCCCACGCTGTCGTCGCCGAGGTCGTACGGTCCGGGTTCGTCGAAGGGCGCCACCACGGATCGGTCGTACGGATAGACCGGTCCGGCCGCGTGGCCTGGGTCGTCGGGGACGCCGACGGTGCGATCTTCCCCCGGTCGTGCAACAAGCCGATCCAGGCGGTCGCCATGGTGCGCGCGGGTCTGCCGCTGCGCGGCCGGCTGCTCGCGCTGGCGACCGCGAGCCACTCGGGGGAAACCGTGCACCTGGAGGGCGTTCGCGAAATGCTCGCGGGGGCCGGGTTGCCCGAGGCCGCGTTGCAGACGCCGGAGTCGTGGCCGATGGATGAGGAGGTACGCCTGGCGTACGCCGCTGGCGGGGGCCGGCCCGCTGCGATCTGCATGGACTGCTCAGGCAAGCACGCCGCAATGCTGGCGACGTGCGTCGCGGCCGACTGGGAGACGACGAGCTACCTCGATCCCGCCCACCCTCTCCAGCGTGCGATTGAGGAAGTGTTCGAGGAGCTGACGGGCGCGCCGGTCGCGGCGCACGGGGTCGACGGGTGTGGTGCGCCGGTGCTCGCCACCAGCCTGGCCGGGCTGGCGCGCGCGTACTCCGCGATCGTGCAGGCCGAACCCGGCACGGCCGAACGTCACGTCGCCGACGCGATCATCGGCTGGCCCGAGTTCGTCAGCGGGACGACCCGCGACGAGGCCGAGCTCGTGCGCGCCTTCCCCGGCGCCATCGCCAAGGGCGGTGCCGAGGCGTGTTACGCGGTCGCGATGCCTGGCGGCGAGGCGTTCGCCCTCAAGATCGCAGACGGTGCCACGCGCGCTCGGGCTGTGGTGATGGTCGCGGCACTGAAGCGGGCCGGATACGACGCCCCGGTGCTCCAGGCGCAGGCCGCGTACCCGCTGTACGGCGGCGGCGCTTCTGTTGGAGCGGTACGCCCGGCGTTCTGACGTGCAGACGCCGCCTGGTTGACGGGGGTGTGACCGAACTCGCAAGCCAGCTGCTAACTTTTGCTTGCATTTGCAAGCAAAAGTGGGCATGGTGGAGCCATGGCCAACTTGAAAGTCACCAGTGCCGTCGGAACACTCGGCGACTACCTGCGTGACCAGCGCCGCCAGGCGCAGTTGTCCTTGCGCCAGCTGGCCGAGCAGGCCGGAGTGTCCAATCCCTATCTGAGCCAGATCGAACGCGGGCTGCGCAAGCCATCGGCAGAGGTGCTGCAGCAGATCGCGAAGGCTCTGCGGGTCTCGGCTGAGTCGTTGTACATCAGAGCCGGCATCCTCGAGGCCGATGAGTCCAGCACCCGTGCAGTTCAGGATGCCATCGCGACGGATCCGCTCCTGACTCAACGCCAGCGCAACGCGCTCCTCGACATCTACCACTCGTTCGTCGGGTCCGAAACCGACACCTGACGGCACGGTGTACGGCACCGTGCCGTCGCCCGATGCACACCGAGCTAACCACGCAGGAGGATCCCTCATGGCTCGCACTCCCAACATCCCCGTCCCCGTCTCAGTCATCGTCGGTGCCGTCATCAAGGACGTCATGGCGCTGCAGGAACAGCTCAGGGGCATCAAGCTCAGCGACATCCAGGACCAGATCAAGAACCTGCGGGCCAAGGACGCCCCTGATCAGAGGCAGGCCGCCGCCCTCGACGCGTACGCGCAGGCCTACGAAGCAGCGCTCGAGGCGTACGGCCAGGCGCAGGCCGTCGCAGCCGAGGCGCTCGGCCAGGCGAGCACGGTGTACTCCGAGCTCAACAAGCGCGGGGAAGTCCTCGTCGGCCGGGTCCGCGGCGTCACCATCGACGACGTCAAGGGGATCCGAATCGAGGGCCTGCGCGCCGAGGCCGAGGCCGCGGCCGCGACAGTTGTGGACCAGATCAGGGACTTCGCCGCGGAAGCGATAGCCGAGGTCAGGCAGGCCACGGCCCGCCCGGCCGGCGCCGCCGCGACCGGATCCGCCCGGAGTACGTCGACGTCCTCCACGACAGCGACCACGCAGTCAGCGACCCCGTCGTCTGCGTCCACCAGGAAGACGACGACCGCCACGAAGGCGAGCCCGGCCAAAAAGACCACGACCGCTAAGAAGACGACTGCCAAGAAGACGACCGCCAAGAAGACGGCCGCGACCAAGAAGACGAGCGCGAAGAAGGCGCCTGCCAGGACGGCGACCGCCAAGAAGACGACCGCCAAGAAGACGACCCCCGCCAAGACGAGCACGACGAAGTAGCGCTCGACCCCGACGGGCACACGCGTGGCGGGCGGTCGGCTAGCCTGGGACCGTGTTCGATCTCTTCGCGGTCCAGAACGGCCTGGACCTGCTGTTCGTCCTCGCGATGTTCGTCGCCAAGACGATCGCCTTCGTCGACGCCGTGGCGCGCCCGCCGGCGCTGTTCGTGGCCGCCGACCGTCAGACCAAGCAGTTCTGGCTGATCATCCTCGGGCTTGCGCTTGCGGCCAACATGGTGATCTGGCAGTCGCTGTCGATCCTCAACCTCGCCGGCCTGGTCGCGGCCCTGGTCTACCTCGCCGACGCACGTCCGGCGATGCGGGCATTGAACGGCCGACGCTGACCGTCCTGGACTGACCCGGGTGGGGTCAGGCGCGGGCGCCGCTACGGCGGGCGCGTCCCCGGGCGTTGGCGTCGAGTATCACCTTGCGGATACGAACCGCGGCCGGCGTCACCTCGACACACTCATCCTCGCGGCAGAACTCCAGCGACTGCTCGAGTGACAGTCGCCGCGGCGGAATCAGCTTCTCGAACTCATCGGCGTTGGAGCGGACGTTCGTCATCTTCTTCTCCTTGGTGACGTTGACGTCCATGTCGTCTGCACGTGAGTTCTCGCCGACGATCATCCCCTCGTAGACCTCGGTAGCCGGCTCCACGAACAGGGTGCCCCGTTCCTGCAGGTTCGTCATCGCGTACGAGGTCGCGGCCCCGGTGCGGTCCGAGACGAGCGATCCGGAGGCGCGGGTGCGCAGCTCGCCGAACCATGGTTCGTACCCTTCGAATACGTGGTTGGCGATGCCGGTACCGCGGGTGTCGGTGAGGAACTCGGTGCGGAACCCGATCAGTCCCCGTGCGGGCACCAGGAAGTCCATCCGTACCCAACCGGTGCCGTGGTTGGTCATCTGCTCCATGCGGCCCTTGCGGACCGCGAGCAACTGCGTCACGGTGCCGAGGTACTCCTCGGGACAGTCGATGGTCAGCCGCTCGACGGGCTCGTGCAGCTTGCCGTCGAGCTCGCGCGTGACGACCTGCGGCTTGCCGACGACGAGCTCGTACCCCTCACGACGCATCTGTTCGACGAGGATCGCCAGCGCGAGCTCACCACGGCCCTGGACCTCCCACGTGTCCGGCCGCTCGGTCGGGAGCACCCGGAGGGAGACGTTGCCGACCAGCTCGCGGTCGAGGCGGTCCTTGACGAGACGGGCGGTGACCTTGGTGTTCTTCTCCCGGCCAGCAAGCGGGCCGGTATTGGTGCCGAGCGTCATCGAGATGGCCGGTTCGTCCACCGTGATGAGAGGCAGTGGCTCGGGCCGCTCGGGGTCGGCGAGCGTCTCGCCGATCGTGATGTCGGGGATTCCGGCGATGGCGACGATGTCCCCCGGACCGGCGCTCTCGCCCGGCACGCGCTCAAGCGCACGAGTGATGAGCAGCTCGGTGATCTTCACCCGGTCGACGGTTCCGTCCCGCCTGATCCACGCGACGTTCTGGCCCTTGGTGAGAGTGCCCTGGTGGACGCGTACCAGCGCGAGCCGCCCGAGGAACGGCGAGGCGTCGAGGTTGGTGACGTGCGCCTGCAGCGGTGCACCTTCGTCGTACTGTGGCGCCGGGACGGCCTCGATGATGGTCCTGAACAGCGGCACCAGGTCGGCGTTGTCGGGCATCTCCCCGTCGGCAGGCTGCTTCAGCGAAGCCCTCCCGGCCTTGGCCGAGGCGTAGACGACGGGGAAGTCGAGGGAGTCCTGGCCGGACTCGTCGTCGAGCAGGTCCAGGAACAACTCGTACGTCTCCTCGACGACGTCGCTGATGCGGGCATCGGGCCGGTCGACCTTGTTGACGACCAGGATCACCGGCATCTTCGCGGCGAGCGCCTTGCGCAGGACGAAGCGGGTCTGCGGCAGCGGTCCCTCCGATGCATCGACGAGGAGAACGACGGCATCGACCATCGACAGGCCGCGCTCGACCTCACCGCCGAAGTCGGCGTGCCCAGGTGTGTCGATGATGTTGATCGTCAGGCCGCCTTCGGGCGCGCCCTCGCCCGCGTAGCGCACCGCGGTGTTCTTGGCGAGGATGGTGATGCCCTTCTCGCGCTCGAGGTCACCGGAGTCCATGACCCGATCCGTCACTTCCTGATGGCCCGAGAACGCGCCGGACTGGCGGAGCATGGCATCGACCAGGGTGGTCTTGCCGTGGTCGACGTGGGCGACGATCGCCACGTTGCGCAGGTCGTTACGTGAGCTGGGCATGCTGAGGTGCGGATCCTTGGCTTGGGGGGTGCCCTCGCGACTGCGGGGCCACCCCATTCTAGGGGACCGGGGCAGGTGGCCGTACCGCCGCGGGGAGGAGTGAGCGAGGGTCAGCCTTCGCGGTGCACCTTGTGCGGCGCGGCCTGCGCCAGCGGCTTGACCACGAGCAGGTCGATGTTGACGTGGGGCGGCCGGGCGGCGACCCATACGACGGCGTCGGCGATGTCCTCGGCCACCAGGGGCTCGGCGACGCCCGCGTAGACGGCCTCGGCCTTGGACGGGTCACCGAGGCGTACCAGTGCGAACTCCTCGGTGCGGACCATGCCGGGTGCGATCTCGGTGACCCGCACCGGCCTGCCGTTGAGCTCCAGGCGCAGCGTCTCGGTCATGACGGCGACCCCGTGCTTGGCGGCGGTGTAACCGGCGCCGCCCTCGTAGGCCAGGCGGCCCGCGATCGAGCCGATGTTGATCAAGGTGCCGGGATCGGCAGCCTCCAACGCGGGCAGCAACGCTTGGGTCACGAGCAGGGTGCCGATGACATTGGTGTCGTACATCCGTCGCCACTGCTCAGGATCGCTCGCTGCGACCTTGTCCTGGCCGAACGCTCCGCCAGCGTTGTTGATGAGTACGTCGACCCGCGGACCTACGGCCGCCGCAAGTGCAGCCACGTCCTCGGTATCGGTGACGTCGCAGGTAACGGCGGCACCACCGATCCGGGCGGCCAGCTCCTCGATGCGCTCGGTCCTCCTGGCGGCGCAGAACACGTGGAATCCCTCGCCGGCCAGACGTTCGGCGGTGGCCGCTCCGAT
>Ga0136617_10002027_pt1 | contig 18042 bp, 12 predicted proteins | sample AntDrymUQ3222106_2_FD_129672 | JGI IMG/M metagenome (GOLD analysis project Ga0136617, IMG submission 129672) | Polar desert sand microbial communities from Dry Valleys, Antarctica - metaG UQ322 (21.06) | ecosystem: Environmental > Terrestrial > Soil > Desert | place: Antarctica: Dry Valley... | reverse complement strand
TCGAGCTCCCTGACGCGATCGACATGGCGAGTCTGCACCCCTTGCGGGTGCTCGGCATGGGCCTGGCCCAGTGGAGCCCCGACGCATCAGACGTGGATCTCGTCGTTGCGTCGCTCAGCGCCGGGAGATTTCGTCCGATCGCCGCGTTTCGCGGGAGGCCCTCGATCGGGTCCTAGACGAACGGCGACACAAGCCCTCCGTCGTCGTCGAACCGGAGCGGCCCGGCGGGACCGACGACCTGGACGTCGTCGCGGCCGCGCAGGAGCGGGAGGCAGGCTTCGGACGCGAACACTCGATCGAGCGCCAGGGTGTCGCGCGCATGCATGACGAGCGCTGCTCCTCCTTCGCGCTGCGGCGAGGTCTCGAGCGCGAGGCGCAGGCACTCGCGATCCGTCGGAGCGACGATCGGCCACCGCGCGTTCTCGGGTGAGCGGGCGGTCACCGCGTTCAACGCGGTGACCTCGTTGTCGACCTTCGCCGCGAACCGCCGTGGAACGAAGTCGACCATTCCCATCCCGACGGCGTTGCCCTCGCTTTCCTCCGTGAGGTCTCGAACGACGATGCGACGGATGAGCGGCAGTCCGGGATGCCACGGTACGCCTTGCGTGTAGCCGTACACGCTTCGCCCGATCACGTTCGTATCCAGCCCGGCTCCGGAGATGTTCTTGCCCATGCGATCGAGCATCAGCACGTCGATCTCGTCCAGCGGGAGCCGGCCCATGAGGGAGCGCGCCTCTGCGAGGAGCCGCTCCTCCACGTCGAACAGCTCTGCGGTCGCGACGGGAACGATCCGCGCCGTCTCGTGGTAGGCGTTCTCGATGATCGCGACGCCACCCAGGATCTTGCCGCTCGCGAGGACGCGGACCGCAGCGCTTCGCATCGCCGCGCCGAGTCCGATATCGAAGATGCGGCCGTGACACTCGCGTGCCCCGTCGTACTTCCCGAGCCCGATCGCGCAGATCTTGGCGAGTCCGCTCTCGATGACACCCTTGAAGTCCGTGTGCGGCTTCACCCGGTTCAGCAGAAGGACACCGTCGGCGGACCAGGCGGTCTCAGCAATGAAGGCTTCGACGCCCTCCGGCGTGCGCCCGAGGCTTCGCGTAGCCATCTCGTCGCGGATCGGTGCGCCCATCGTCTCGTCCGTCACGCCGTAGTGCTCGAGAAGCCGGCGCTGACCATCCGCGGTCGCGCCACCGTGACTCCCCATGGCCGGGATCACGAACGGGCGCGCGCCCCGCGCACGGAGCGCGTCGATCGCCGCGCGCGAGATGGTCGCGATATCGGTGATGCCGCGACTGCCGACCGTGACGCCGACCTCCGCGCCGTCCGTGAGCGGGATCGTCGCGAGGACCTGATCGACCGCCGCGCGTGTGGCCGCGACTACGTCGCCGACTCGCGGTCGCGCGAAGCGGACCGCGAGCTCCGCGAGACGTGGGGGCGGTGCGTCGCGCCGCGCGGGAATGACGTCCTGTGGCTCGGGTGCCCGCGTCATGCCCACAGAGCGAACGGCGTGTCGGTCGCGGTCATCCTTTGCTCGATCGTAGATCCGCCATCTGGCCGCGCCGCACCGCTTCTTCGAGCCCGGCCTGGCGCTCCAGCGCCTTGCGCAGGGCCACCTGGGCGCGCTCGCGTGGTCGGAAAGTCCGACCGATCGGCGACCGGATCGCGGCGAGATCGGGGATCGCGCCGATCCGCTCGAGCGCGACGATCGCCGCGCCGCGCGCTGAGCCCTCGCGGACGCCGCTTGCAATGAGCGCCCTGCCGAGCGCGTCGGCGAGAAGCTGGATCAGGTACGGACGCGAGAGCGCCGCGCCGCCCGCGACCACCACGCGTTCGATCCCCGGCACCGCCGCGTCCACGAGCTGCCAGAGCCGCGCGAACCGCAGGACGATCCCCTCGACGAACGCCTGGACGATGTCGTCGGCGGACGTGTCAAGGGTCAGTCCCGCGAGCGCCGCGCGTGCTGCATCGTCCCAGGTTGGGCTGCGGTCGCCCGCGAGGAGCGGCGACACCGTCAGCCCGTGGACGTCCAGGGGACGTTGCACGACCAGCGCGACGTCCACGCCGGGAAAGGTGCGCTCGAGCCAGGAGAGCGCGTTGCCTGCGTTGGAGAGCGCGCCGCCCGCGACGACGCGCCGCCGGTCCAACCGATACGTCCAGCCGCCTGCCACCGTCGGGGGGGCCATCTCGTGCACGACGCGCAGCGCGCCGGACGTCCCGACCATGAGCGCCGCCGTGCCGGTCCCGACGGCACCCGCGCCGATGTTCGAGCACGCGCCATCGCCGATCGCCGGCAACCAGGGGACCCTGGCGAGCGCGGGCCATCGCCCGGCGAACACCGGCCGGAGCCCGCAGAGCGGATCGTCGGAGATGGGCGAGAGCGTGCGCTCCTCGAGCCCCAGTTCCGCGAGCATCGCGCCGTCCCAGCCACAATCGCGCTGCGCGTAGAGCCCGGTGGCCGACGCCATGCCATGCGCCGCCCGACGCTCTCCGAAGGCCAGCAGGTAGAGGTACTCGCCGAACGACATCCAGTGTGTCGTCCCGCGATACGTCTCTGGCGCCGTGTCACGAAGCCAGCGCAGCTTCGCCGGAAGGTACGAGGCGTGGAGCACGCATCCGGTGCGCGCATGGACCGCATCCTCGTCGAGGTCCCGCCGGAGCACCGCCGCGGCGTCGCGCGGGCGGGTGTCCGCCCAGGTGATCACGCGCGTGGTCGCGCGGCCCCTGGCGTCCACGCCCGTGAGGCTGTGCCAGAACGCCGCGACCGAGACCGCCGCCACATCGGCCGCGCGGCGGCCGAGCGCGCGCATCACGGAGTCGATCGCGACGAACGCTGCGCGCGAGCGCTCCGCCGGGTCCAACGAAGACTCACCCAGCCTGCTCGTACGCGGCAAGCGCTCGGAGAAGGCGGTCGCACGACGGATCGGCCGCGCTGCCGCATCGAATACGAGCGCGCGCAGGCTTGACGTGCCGAGATCGAGTGTGAGGATCAGCGGCGCTCGCGCCTCCCGCAGCGGGATGGCGAGCGGCTCGCCGATCACGCCGCGAGTATGCGCGTGGCGAGCTCCTGGACCGCCTCTCGCTCCGCCGGATCCAGGTTCGCGTCGGCAAGGCGCCGCTCGGCGACGGCCGCCAGGAGCTCGCGGACACCGTCGCCGCCCGCCGCTTGCAGGAACTCGTGCGCGAAGCGGCGGCGCAGCATGTCGCGGACGCGGCCCGGAAGCGAGCTCGACTCCGGAAAGCCACCGACGATCAGGAAGGTCATCGCGACGTCGGCCGCGGCGGGGCCGCGTGCGGCGTTCGCCCAGTCGATGACCCACGGCCCCTTGGCCGTGATGAGCACGTTGTCCGGGTGCAGATCGAGGTGCAGCAGCGAGGTGCCCGGGCCGACGGGCGCCTGCATCCAGGCCGGCGCCCGGATCGCGCCGAGCCGGCGGTGAAGGTCTCCGAGGAGGGCGGCGTGCGCGGACAGCCGCCACGGGCGGCGGGCGAGGTCGGCGCTCATGGTCCTGCCGTCGACACGCGCGACGACGAGGTCCGGGCCCTTCGCCTCACGGACCGCCGGCACGGGATAGCCGGTCTTGCGCGCATGCTCCATGACCGCCGCCTCGTGCTCGGCTGAACGGCCGGAGCGGTAGCGGCGCAGCACCCAGCGCTCATCGATCGCGAACACGTCCGCATCGCGGCCGCGGCCGATGAGGCGCAGCTCGCTCAGGGCAGGAGCTCTCGCGCCGCCTTCGCGATGTGCCAGGCCGAGATCCCGGCCGCGTGGAGGAGCTCGGCGGGCTTGCCGGAGGCCGGCATCTCACGCACCGCGAGATGCCGGTAGCGCAGGCCGAGCTCACCGCTGCCGGCGAGCGCGGCAAGGACGGCGTCACCGATGCCACCCTCGGGCCAGTGGTCTTCCACGACCACGATCCGGCCGCCGGTGGCGCGCACGGCGGCGACGAGCGCCTTGGTGTCGATCGGCTTCACGGAGTACGCGTCGATGAGGCGGACCTTCACGCCGTCAGCCGCGAGCTCGTCCGCCGCCTTCACGGCCTCGTGCACGGTGATGCCGGCGGCGACGATCGCGACCCGATCATCGGGGCCACCGCCGCGCACGAGCCGGCTGCCGCCGACCGGGAAGTCGTCATCGGCCCGGTAGAGGATCGGGGTCTTCTCGCGGGTCGTGCGGATGTAGCTGACGCCCCCGAGATCGGCCATCTGCGCGACCAGCTTCGCGGTCTGGTTCGCGTCGCACGGGTAGAGCACCGTCGAGCCGTGGACCGCGCGCATCATCGCGAGATCCTCGAGCGCCATCTGCGACGGTCCGTCCTCGCCGATGGAGACCCCTGCGTGCGAGCCGGAGAGGCGGATGTTCGCGCGCGATACCGCGGCCATGCGGATGAAGTCGTGGGCGCGCGTGAGGAACGCGGCGTACGTCGAGGCGAACGGCACGAGTCCGACCACCTGCATCCCGACCGCGGCCGCGACCAGCTGCTGCTCGGCGATGAACATCTCGAAGAAGCGGTCCGGGTGCTCCTTCTTGAAGTCCTCGGCGTGGGTCGAGTTGCTCACCTCGGCGTCGAGCACGACCACATCGCCACGCGCCGCACCGAGCGCGGCGAGCGTCTCGCCGTACGCCTTGCGCGTCGCCAGCGGCTCGGTGTACGCCGTCAGCTGCGGCCGCCCGCGCGTGATGCCCGGCGGCGCCCAGGGCGCCGGCTTCCGAACCTCGAACGTCCGCGACGGCGCGTCGCCGAGCTCGGCAAGCGCCTGCTTCGTCTGCTCCGCGTCGAGCGTCTTGCCGTGCCAGCCTGGCTTGTCCGCGAGGAACGAGACGCCCTCGCCCTTGCGTGTCCTCGCGATGACGACGCATGGACGATCCGCGCCGCTCGCCGCGGTAAAGGCGTCGTCAATGGCGGCGACGTCATGCCCGTCCACGACGATCGCCTCCCAGCCGAAGGCGCGCGCGCGCGCCGCGTAGCGGTCGGTGTCCCACTCGAGCTGCGTCGGGCCGCGCTGACCGAGCCGGTTGACATCGATGATCGCGGTGAGATTCGTGAGGCCTTCGTGCCCGGCACGCTCGAAGGCCTCCCAGACGGATCCCTCGGCCGTCTCGCTGTCACCGAGCAGTGCCCACACGCGGTATGGCGCGCGGAGGACCCGCGCGCCCCCGAGAGCAACGCCGACCGCGATCGGGAAGCCTTGCCCCAGAGAACCCGTCGCGACATCGACCCAGGGGAGGATCGGCGTCGGGTGCCCCTCGAGCCGGCTGCCGAGCTTGCGGAACGTGAGCAGCTCCGCGTCATCGATCACACCCGCGGCGCGGAACATCGCATAGACGAGCGGCGACGCGTGACCCTTGGAGAAGATGAGGTGATCGTTGGCGGGGTCGTCGGGCCTGGACCAATCGTAGCGGAGGTGACCCGCAAGGAGCACGGCCATGAGGTCGGCCGCCGAGAGTGACGAGGTCGGATGCCCGGAGCCTGCGGCGCTCGAGCAGCGGATGGCGTCGGCGCGCAGCTGTCGCGCGAGGTCGCGGTGGGCCTCGAGCCGGGTCCCGCGGTCAACTGCGATGGTCGCCACGTGGAGAACGGTACCCTTCCGCGGAAAGTGAGGAAAGCGATGGAGATCGGCCTCTACGGGCTCGGCCGCATGGGCGGGAACATGGTCACGCGGCTCGCGCGCGGTGGGCACAGCGTCGTGGCGGCCAACCGCTCGCCCGGACCCGTCAACGAGGCGAAGGACCACGGCGCCACGGGCGCGTACTCGATCGAGGAGCTTGTGCGGGCCCTACAGCCGCCGCGCGTGCTCTGGTCGATGGTGCCAGCAGGCCAGGCGACCGACGACGCCCTGGACGAGATGGCCGCGCACGCCTCCCGGGGTGACGTGCTCGTCGACGGCGCGAACTCCTACTTCCGGGACTCGATGCGGCGCGCCGCGCACTACGGCGCCAAGGGGCTGCACTATCTCGACGTCGGCGTGTCCGGTGGGGTGTGGGGGCTCGATCTCGGCTATTGCATGATGGTCGGCGGGCCAGACGAGGCCGTCGGGATCGTGACGCCGGCGCTCGACACGCTCGCACCGCCGAACGGCTGGGCGCACTTCGGGAAGAGCGGCGCCGGGCACTTCGTGAAGATGGTGCACAACGGCATCGAGTACGGGATGATGCAGGCCTACGGCGAGGGCTTCGAGCTCCTGCACGCGAGCGAGTTCGAGCTCGACCTCCGGCAGGTGTCGCAGGTCTGGATGCAGGGCAGCGTCGTCCGCTCGTGGCTCCTCGAGCTTGCCGAGCGCGCCTTCGCGCAGGAGGGCAACGACCTCACCGCCGTCAAGGGCTACGTCTCGGACTCGGGCGAGGGGCGCTGGACGATCAACGAGGCGATCGCCCACGACGTACCGATGACCGTGCTCGCGCACGCGCTTTTCGCGCGCTTCACCTCGCGGCAGGACGACTCGTACGCGATGAAGGTCGCTGCGGCCCTCCGCAACCAGTTCGGCGGCCACGCGGTGAAGAAAGACGAGGGGTGACGCCGGCAGCGAACACGACGCTCGCCAATCCCCTGCGTGCCGGACCGCGGCTGGCGCGCGTGCCGGAGCCGTCGATCCTGGTCATCTTCGGCGGCGCGGGCGACCTGACCTCGCGCAAGCTGCTCCCCGCGCTGTACAACCTCGCCCTCCAGCGGCTCCTCCCGCCCGCATTCGCGGTCGTGGGGGCGGGGCGGACCCGCATGGCCGAGGAGCAGTTCCGGGCGGAGCTGCGCGACGCGGTCGCGACCTTCAGCCGCACGAAGCCGCTGAATGAGGAGGTCTGGGCGAGCTTCGCGGAGCAGGTCCGCTACGTCTCGATCGGTACGCCGGAGGGCTACGACGAGCTGGCGCGGACGCTTGACGCGCTCGACCGCGGCATCGGTACGCAGGGGAACCGCCTCTTCTACCTCGCGACGCCGCCGAACGCGTACGAGCCGATCGTGCGCGACATCGGGCTGCATGGCCTGTCGCGAACGGCCGGCTGGTCGCGCGTCGTCGTGGAGAAGCCCTTCGGGAACGACCTCCGCTCCGCGATGCACCTGTCGGAAAAGCTCCACGACGTGTTCCGCGAGGCGCAGATCTTCCGGATCGACCACTACCTCGGCAAAGAGACCGTGCAGAACATCCTTGTGCTGCGGTTCGCGAACGCGATCTTCGAGCCGCTCTGGACGCGGCAGTTCGTCGACCACGTGCAGATCACCGTCGCCGAATCGCTCGGTATCGAAGAGCGCGGCGAGTACTACGACGCCGCCGGCGCAACACGCGACGTCGTGCAGAACCACCTCCTGCAGCTCCTCGCGCTCGTCGCGATGGAGCCGCCCGTGGCGTTCGACGCGGGTGCGGTGCGAGACGAGAAGATGAAGGTGGTCCGCGCGATGCGGCCCATCGGCACGCACGAGGTCGCCGAGCGGACCGTCCGCGGGCAGTACGCGAGCGGGTTCATCGAAGGCACGAGGGTGCCGGGCTACCACGACGAGCCGGGCGTCGCGCCGCTGTCGCAAACGGAGACTTACGTGGCGCTCCGGTGCTACGTGGACAACTGGCGGTGGGAGGGCACGCCCTTCTACCTACGCACGGGGAAGCGCCTGCCCAAGCGCGCGACGGAGATCGCGCTGCAGTTTCGCGCGGCGCCGCACCAGGTGTTCAGCCGCGACGCCTCCGCTGGACTCGATCCGAACACGCTCGTGCTGCGCATCCAGCCCGACGAGGGCACCTCGCTGAAGTTCGGCGCGAAGGTGCCGGTGCAGGGTGTGCGCATCCGCTCCGTGAACATGGACTTCGTGTACGGCGCCTCCTTCATGGTCGATGCGCCCGACGCGTACGAGACGCTCATCCTCGACGCGCTTCGGGGCGACGCGACCCTGTTCACGCGACGCGACGAGGTCGAGCAGCAGTGGACGTTCGTCGATCCGATCATCGAGGGCTGGTCGGCGGACCAAATCGATCTCCCGACGTACGCCGCGGGGACCTGGGGTCCGACGGAAGCCGACCTCCTGATCGCGCGCGACGGACGCGCCTGGCGCAAGCCGTGAAGCGCGAGCGAGGAGCGGCCCTCTCACGACGAGTGAGCACGCCTGTTCCTGAGCCTGGCACGGCCGTAGGCCGCGCTTGAGCACGGCATGAGCCCCGCGACCGACCAGACCGTCTGGGGTGCGCCGGCTTCGGGTGTCGCCGCGCTCGAGCGCGAGCTCGCGCGGCTGCGCCGCGCGCAGAGCGCGCAGGCGGCGGACCAGGGCCACGTCGTGGCGCGCGCGGCGGTGCTGAACCTCGTCGTTCACGCGACGCGCGAACCGCACGCGCGCCGCGCGGGGGCGACGATCGGGCAGCTGGCGCAGCGTCATCCCTCACGGGCGGTCATCGTCCACGCCGACCGCGATCTAGAGCCGGGCTTCGAGGCGCAGCTGGCGATGCACTGCCTGCTTCCCGCCGCCGACGCGGGGCGCCAGATCTGCTACGAGCAGATCCTCATCCGCGCCCGCGGAGACTCGGACGAGCGTCTGGCGAGCGCGGTCATCCCGCTTCTGCTCCCCGACCTGCCGGTCTTCCTCTGGTGGACCGGGACGCCGCCGGTCGATCAGCGCCACTTCGACGACCTGCTCGCTCTCGCCGACCGTTTCATCGTCGACTCCGCCGACTTCGCGCGTCCGGACCTGACCCTGCAGCAGATCGCATTGATCTGCGGTGCCGGACGCGGCCGGTACGGCGTGACAGACTTCAACTGGACGCGGATCACTGCGTGGCGTGAGCTGGTTGCGGCCTTCTTCGATGTCGCTGATTGGCGCGCGCTCCTGGCGCACATCAGCGGGATCCGCGTGGGGTTCGCAGTTGATGCGGACGGGCGGGACATCCACCCGTCGCAGGCGCTCCTGCTGATCGGGTGGCTGGGCTCCCGGCTCGGCTGGCGACCGACGGGAGCGCTCGCGCCATCCGAGGCCGGCGGCATGCTTTTCGCGATGCGTCGGCGCGACGGAGCGCAGATCCAGGTACGCGTGCGGCCGCGGTTCGAGCGCGGCCTCGCCGAAGGCGACCTGTCGGGACTCCGGCTGCAGGCCGAGCGCGACGGATCGCTGACCGAGTTCGTCGTGAAGCGCGTTCACGGCACGGCCCACGCGCTCGCGACCGTCACGCGGGGCGGACAGGTCATCTCGTCCCGCACCGTGCCGCTTCCCGCGCCGTCCGTCACGGAGCTGCTCGGCGAGGAGCTGACGATCGCGGGGAGCGATCGGATCTACGAGGACGCCCTGGCGGCGCTGGTGCGCCTGGCCTGAGGAACCCTCTCGCGTCGCCCACTACGTCTGCTCGGCTCGGCGGGGCCCTGCGGCTCGGTCGGGCAAAGCCCTCCCTCACCTGGCCCGAGTTGTGCGCTGGCCGCAGCACAGTGGATCGACATGAGTGACGGGCGGCCGCGCCCGACCGAACGGCCAGCGGACCGGCTGATCGGTGACCGCTACCGGCTGATCGAGCACATCGAGCGTGGCGGAGCGGGCGACGTCTGGCTCGCGCGCGACGAGCGCCTCGATCGCGATGTCGCCGTGAAGATCCTCGGCGCTGAAGCGGACGATGCTTTCCGCGAGCGCTTCACGCACGAGGCACGCCGCGCCGCCTCCGTGACGCACCCGAACGTGGTCACCGTCTTCGACGAAGGAACGGACGGCGCCGACGCGTACATGGTCATGGAGTACGTGCGTGGCCGCACGCTCCGCGAGCTCATCGCGGAGCGCGGACCGTTGCCGCCGCACGAGGCCGCGCGTCTCGTCGCGCAGGTCGCGGCCGCGCTCGATGCGGCGCACGCGGCTGGCGTGGTGCATCTCGACGTGAAGCCGGCCAACGTGATCGTGAACGAGGCCGGCACCGCGAAGCTCACGGACTTCGGAGTCGCTACGGCCGCGCACGGCGAGGCGGAGCGGGAGCTCGTCGGCACAGCGCGGTACGTCGCCCCGGAGCGTATCGAGGGAGCCGTGCCCACGCCCCGAAGCGATGTGTACGGGCTGGGTCTCGTCGCGTACGAGCTCCTCGCGGGTCGTCCCGCGTTCCAGGGAGTCGAGACGGACGACCTGCTCCGCATGCGGCTCGAAGGGGCGGCGCCGTCCCTGCGTGGCGCGCGCGTGGGCATCTCACCGGAGGTCGATCGTGCCGTCGCGAAGGCGCTCGAGCGCGATCCGCGGGACCGCTACCCGACGGCGGGCCAGTTCGCGGCGGCGTTGGGCCTGTCGGCGGAGCGCGGAGACGCGACCACACCGCTCACCACCGCGGCGGCGTCGGTCCGCACGCCGCCACGTCGGCGGATCGCCCTCCCGCAGGGCTTCCGGGTGCCTCCGATCGACAGCACCCTGGCGGTCCTCGCGGTGGTCCTCGTGCTGCTCGCCGTGATCGCGCTGTTCCGCAACTTCCCGGCCGACACGACGACGCGGGGCGGCGCCGCCGCGACGAGCGCTCCTCCGGCAAGCGCTCCTGCAGCGACCGGTGCCGCGCTACGGGCACCGAACGTCGTGGGGCAAAGGCTCGACAAGGCCATCAAGACGTTGCGCGACGCGGGCTTTGGCGTCGTCGCGTGGGACGTCGCCCAAGGCGCCTCAGGCAAGTCATGCGACGTCGCCCGGCAGGAGCCCGCGGGCGAGGCGGCGTTCGCGCGTGGGCAAGACGCAAAGGTCTTCTACGTCGCCGGAAAGGATTGCACGAAGGCCGATGACTGACTCGCGCGCGGGGGCGCGCAGCGACGCCGGGAAGGTCCGCGAGAGCAACGAGGACAGCTGGATCGTGCGCGAGCAGCGCGGCGTGGCGCTCCTTGCGGTAGCGGACGGGGTCGGGGGGGTCGCCGGCGGCGAGCGGGCGAGCGCTGCGGCGATCGAGACGCTCTCGCGTCGTTTCTACGAGTCGCTGGCGACAGGGGACCTGCGCTCATCGCTCGCGACAGCGGTGCGCGAGGCGAACGACGCGGTCGTCCGCGCCGCAGCGGACCGCGGCGAGTCGTCCGCGACCACGCTCGTCGCTGCGGCAGTCCGCAAGGGTGAGGCAACGATCGCGAACGTCGGCGACAGCCGGGCCTACCTTGTCCGCGGCACGACGGCGCGCCAGCTCACGACCGACCACTCCGGCGCGCGCCCGAACGAGATCACCCGGTTCGTCGGGGACGAGCGCGGCATCCAGCCGGATGTCTTTGTCGAGTCGCTACGCGCGGGCGACCGCCTGGTGTTGTGCTCGGACGGCCTGACGCGCCACGTGGCGGACGAGGAGATCGCCGAGCGCGCCGCGGCCGTGGAGCCTGCCGTCGCGGCGGATCAGCTGGTGGATCTCGCGAACGATCGCGGCGGCGAGGACAATGTCACCGTCGTGATCTACCGGTCGCGGCGATCGTCGCCGGTTCGCGCGATCGGGACCGTGCTAGCCCTGTTGGTCCTGGTCGCGATCACGGTCGGGGCCATCTTGCTGGCCATCGCTCGCCCAGCGCTCTGAGCCGACCGCCCCCGAGAGCGATCCACCCCGCGGCGACCATCGCGGCGAGGGCGAGCGGCGGCACGAGGCGAGCCAGCATCGCCCCACCGGAAAGCCTGGCGGATGCCTGCAGGTCGCAGGTGAACGCGGGATAGAACTGGCAGTCGTACTGCCACGTCGGCAGGATGAAGAACGCGCCCGCCTGGTCCGCCGCGACCGGTTGACCTGAGACGAACGGATAGAAGAACACGAACGCCGCCGCGGCAAGGGCGAGGTAGCCGCCGACGATGGGCGCGCGGCCCCCCTCCCAGAGGTATACGAGCGCGGCGACGAGCGCGAGGAAGTACCAGGGGAGCGCCGTGAAGAAGTGATAGAAGAACAGCACGCGCGTGATCGGTACCCAGGCAACGAGCTGGACCGCGAGCGCGAACACGATGAGGCCGAGGCTCACGGACCTCGCGCGCACGGCCGCGACGGCACACCACAGGACCGCGACGAGGCCGCCCCAGAAGAGCACGACGTTGCCGGCGTTGTAGATGACCGCGCTACCGTTCTCGCTTTGGCCGTAGTACCAATACACCGGCTTCAGGACGAGCGGCCAGCTCCACCACGGCGAGCCGGCGGGATGCGGCGAGGTGAGCCCGGAGTGGTACCAGTACATCTGCTGCGTGAGCTCGCGGAGGTCCCAGCCGTACGGCATCGTCGGCCCACCGAACCACGGAACGTACGCGAGCAGGTACACCGCGATCGGCAGGACCGCGAAGCAGCCGAACAGGAACGCCGCGTTGATGCCGCGCCCGCGCAGCAGGTCGAGCGGTCCACCCGCTCCGGCGCGCCCGCGGGTGTACGCATACGCGGTGACCGCGAGCGCGAGGACGCCGAGACCCGCGAGCGCGTAGAAGGCGACCCACTTCGAGGCCGCGGCGAGTCCGAACAGCAGACCCGCGAGGACGAGGTCGAGGTGCGCCGACCTCCTCGGCGCGTGCGCTGCGACGACGAAGTACCACCCGGCGGCAAGGAACGCCGCGACATAGACATCGTTCATGCCGATGCGCGTCTGCGCGAACATCGATCCGTCGAAGAGCACCACGGCTCCGGCGAGTGCCGGTGCGATGCGCGACGTGAAGAGGCGGCGCGCCAGCAGCACGATGAAGAACGCGAGCGCCGCGCCCGCGACGATGCCCGGAATCCGCCACGACAGCGCCTGCCGTCCGGTGGAGACGCGCGTCGCGCCCTCGTTGTCGCCGACGAGCACCTCGTCCGCGGTCCCGTCGACGGCGAGCAGCGTGCCCCGGACCGGCAGGCTGCTGTAGGGCGAGGCGCCGTGGGTCTCGACGACGACGAGGCGGTCGCCTGTGAGCGCATAAAGGAACTGCGTACGAGGCACGACGATGAGCGCGCTGGCGGGTCGGCCGACGTCTCCGGTCCGCGCGTTGCCCAGGCGCACGGTCTCCCGACGGCCGCCTTGCAGGTCGATGACCTCGAGCGCCGGCTGATCCGATCGCGCGAGGAAGAGGCGATCGGCGGAGAGCGCGTGCGCGATCGCGCGGACCGGGCCACCGGTCGGATGGGCGCTCCGCTCCGTCCCGTCCGCGGTGTTCACGACGCGGACGACGCCCTGGGGATCGAGGACGTAGAGCGCCGTCCCATCCGGCCGCAGCGCGAGCGCGCTCGCCGGCGTGGCGACGAACAGCGCGGGTCCCGTCGCGCGGATCTCGACACCAGCGGTACTCCCGATCGCGACCCGGCCGCCGGCGGCGGCGAGCGCCGTGACCGCCGGGCGTAGCTCCTCACGGTCCGCGCCGGCGACCCGGAGCGCGGTCCGCACGGGGGAGCCGAGCCCCAGGTCCGTCTCGATGAGCTCGCGGTCGGTCGCCACGAGCACGCGGCTCCCGTCGAGGGCGATCCCGCGGATCAGGTCGCGGCTGATGTTCGTCTGCGCGGTCTGACGGCCCGAGCGGTCGCTCACCATGACGCGCCCATCCGCGAACGCGTACACGCGCGTGCCCTCGTTCGTCACCGCGAGCGCCACGACCGGGTCGACGGCCGCGACGGTCTCCCGCCCCGCCACGCGGTCGCCGGAGAAGGCCAGGATCCCGAGGGCCATGAGCTCCTTCGCGAGATGGGGGTGCGTCCACTCGTACACGTCGCGCTGGGCGAGGAGCTCGTACGCCGTTCGCGCGTGATAGACCTCGTCGAAGTACATGTCGCGCGGGTCGTCGAGGCGGTATCCGCGCGTGGCGAGCACCGCGAGCGCGACGAGCAGCGCGAGCACGAGGTCGCGTCGCGTCGGCGCGAAGCCCGGCGCGAGGCCCGCGGGCAATCGCCAGCGTGCCCGCCGCTCACGCAGGGGCACCGTGTCGCCGGCCGGGACCGGCCGGGCGTCCAGGGCGAGCTGCGCCTCCCCGCGCGCAAGCCGCCAGGCGATGAGCGCCGCGGCACCGGTCATCGCGGCGGCGATCGCGATCTGGCCGGGCCGCTCGAAGAGCGTCTCGACGAGCGCGGGCACGTCCATGAGGTCGAAGCGGACGAAGACGACGTAGAGCGTCATGAGGAATCCGATCGCGAGGACCGCGTACGGGATGACGAGACGCGGTCGCAGTGCGACCAACGGGAGGAGCAGCGCGAAAGCCGGGAAGATGTACCGCTCGTGGGCGCGCGTGGGCAGGAAGTAGAACGCGAACACCGCGCACGCGCCACACGCGAGGAATGTCGCGGTGTCCCTCCGCCACCACAGCGGGACCGCGGAGGCGAGCACCCCGGCAGCGAGGAGCACCCCACCGATCACGACGAGCCCCGCGTCAGGCTTGAAGAAGTCAAAGAAGATCGACCAGGGATTGAACGCGTAGAGCGACGTGTAGGGATACGTTTCCGAGGCGCTCTGCACGAGCGCGATGAGCTCGACGGGTCCGGCGCGGAACGGCACCGCCAGGGTGAGCACGACGACGAGCGCCGCGATGCTCGCGCGCGCGATCGGTGTGACCCGCCGTTCGCGGATCAGGACGATCGCTCCGGCTGCGATCACGAGGAACAGGCCGAGGCCGAACTGCGGCTTGATCATCGCGGCGAGAGCGGCGAGCCCGCCGGCCGTCAGCCACCTGCCACGCCCGGCCGCGATGAGGGCGAGCATGAACGGCAGCGTCCCGACAGCGTCCACCTGGCCCCAGTACGGGCCGGCGAAGATGATCCCGGGCGCGAACAGCCAGAGGGCGGCCGCCGCAATGGCGGCTCGCGAGCCGCCGAGGGGCCAGACGATGGCCGCGGCCACGATCGCGATCGCGACATCGAACGGGATCGACACGGCCTTCACGGCGATCCGCAGTGCCTCGCCGTCGAAGAGCTTGCCGAAGGCCCCCAGCACGTAGAGGAAGCCGGGCGGGTAGTCGGAGAAGTAGCCCGGCTCGTAGAAGCGACCCGGACCGATAGCGGCGACCCGCTCGGCCCACGCCATGAAAGTGCCCATGTCCCATGGGACGCCGGGAGCGCCGACGAACAGGAGCCGGACTGCGACACCCATCATCACCAGCGCTGCCAGGGAGACCTGCGTCGCGCGGCGGTCCCTCAACGCTTCTCCACACCCCGAACGCTAGCGGTGTTCTATAGGGGTGTGTCGTCGAGGAGCGTCTGGCTGCGGGTCCTGCTGGCTACGGCGTGCCCCGCTCTCGCGGGCGTCGGCCTCCTGGTCGCCGGCGCCCCGGCGATCGTGGCCGGGGCGATCGCGCTGCTGACCGCGCTCGTGTCGGCCTGGCTGCTCGGACGATCGCAGCTCGGGAGGCTGACCCGGATCGCCGAGCGGGCGGCCACCGATGCCCGCGATGAGCGGCGCGTCGCCGAGACCGAGCGCGATCGACTCGCGACGCTCGTCGCCGGACTTTCTGACGCGATCCTCATCATCGACGCAGCCGAACGTGTCCGGCTCGCGAATCCTGCGGCGGAGCAGATGCTCGACGCGGGAACGCTGGTCGGGAGGCGCGTGATCGAGGTCGTGAGGGATCACGAAGTCCTCGATGCGATCGTGCGAGCTCGTGGCGGCAGCGAGGTCATCGTCCAGGTAGAGCGCAGGCAGCCCCAGCGGCTGCTCCGGGTCGTCGCGCGACGGCTCGAGGGCGGCGAGCTGCTCGTCACCATCCACGATCTCTCGGCGGTCCGCCGGCTTGAGACCGTGCGTGCCGATTTCGTGGCCAACGTGTCGCACGAGCTGCGGACACCGATTGCGACGCTCAAGGCCATCGCGGAGACGCTGCAGGGAGGGGCGATCGACGATCGCATGGCCGCACGAGATTTCGTCTCGCGGATGCAGGAGGAGATCGACGGGCTCGCCCAGCTCGTCCAAGAGCTGCTTTCACTGGCGCGTGTCGAGTCCGGTGCGGATCGGCTCACCCTCGTCGAGGTGGACCCCGGCTACCTCCTGCGCGAGGCGGCACGGCGGATGTCGGCGTTGGCGGATCGCGCAGGTGTCGCGATCGAGGTCGACGCAGGTGATGAGCTGCCACGTGTGATGGCCGACGCCGAGCGTATCGGGCAGGTCCTCGCCAATCTCGTGCACAACGCCGTGAAATTCACGCCGACCGGAGGCACGGTCACGCTTGCCGCCGTCTCAGGCGAGCAGGTCGAGTTCGCGGTGCGCGATACCGGCATCGGCATCGAAAGAGCCGAGCTCGACCGCGTCTTCGAGCGCTTCTACAAGAGTGACCGCTCGCGTGCGAGCGGAGGCACCGGACTCGGGCTCGCCATCGCCAAGCACATCGTTCAGGCACACGGCGGCGAGATCCGCGCGTCGAGCGAGGGGCCGGGTCGAGGCGCGACGGTCGCGTTCACGCTCCCTGCGGTCGCTCCGAAAGCACGCGAGGCCCCCGAAGGGGCCTCACCTGCCTAAAGGGAAGAGGGGGTGACGCGAACGATGACCGTGCCGTGTGGGGTCCGCGTGGCGGCCGGGTGAGCGCTCCGTGCGGTCGCGCCGGCCGGGGCCACGCTGCAGACCGGCCGGCGATCTCACACCGGCGGCGGCCGGTACGACGCCCCGATGACATCGCCCCCTTCGTCGAGCTCGAGGACCCAGATGGAAGCCTTCGGCAAGCGGAGCCCGCCGTGAAGGCGCACGCCGTCCGCACGCAGCCGCTCCAGGAGCTTCTCGATCACATCGCCGTGACTGCAGAGCGCGGGGCGACCGCGAGTGGCCCGGATGAGCTTGAGGGCGCGCGCGGCGCTCCCGCCTTCCGCGAGCGCCGGATCGCGCCGGATCCGCAGGTGGCTGGCGACGGCGAACGGTCGAAAGGTCTCGACGCAACGCACCGCGGGACTGGAGACGAGCCGGTCGATGCGGCCCACCCGCAGCGAGCGCACGAGCCTCGCCGCCTGATCGTCACCGGCCGGGCTCAGCGGCCGCAGCCGGTCGGGCCGGGTCCAACCGTCGCGCTCGGTCGCCCGAGCGTGCCGCACGATGTAGACGATCCGCTTCACCGCGACAGTGTGACGAGTCGGGACGCCCCCGCGTCTTTATGCGGTCAGCGCGACCCCCGGTGTCGGGGCGAGCGTCTCTGGCGCGACGGGCCTCGCGATCGCGGATCCCTGGGCATGGTCGCAGCCAAAGCCGCGGAGCAGACTGAGGGTGCGCTCGTCCTCGACGCCCAGGGCGACGACGGTGAGGCCCAGCCGGTGCGCGAGCTCGATCGTCGCCTGCACGATGGCCGCGCTCGCGCGGTCCGTCCGCGCCACGGAGACGAAGAAGCGGTCGATCTTCACCTCGTCAGCGCTGATCCGCTGCAGGTAGGCGAGCGAGGAGTGGCCGGTCCCGAAGTCGTCGAGGGCGATGCGGATCCCGAGCCTGCGGAAGGATGAGAGGGCCGCGATAGCAAGCTCGGGATCGGCCATGATCGTCGACTCCGTCACCTCGAGGGTGAGGCACTTCGGGCCGATACGGCCTGTCCGCATCGCGCGCGAGAGGAGGCTCGCGACGTCGTCGCTCACCAGATCCTCTCGGAAGAGGTTCACCGCGACGGGCCGGTCGACGCCGCCGTCGCACCATGCGAGGTGCTGGGCGATCGCGCGTTCGAGGATCCAGAGGGAGATCCGTCGTCCCAAAGGCGTGCCCTCGATCGCCGGCAGAAAGGTGGCCGGAGCGAGGAGGCCCAGGGACGGGTGGCGCCAACGCAGCAGCGCCTCGGCGCCGACGAGGAAGCCGCTCCGCAGGTCGAGCTGTGACTCGTAGTGGAGTGTGAGGTCGCCGTGGTCGAACGCGGTCCGCAGCTCGTCGGCGATGCGGAAGCGTTCGCGATGCTCCTCGTGCGAGGAGGCGTAGGTCGCGTGCCGGCGGCCGGCGCGTTTCGCCGCCTGCACCGCGCTGGTCGCGCGGCGGATGAGCAGCTCTGCCTCCTGCCCATGCTCAGGGAAACGGGCCACTCCGACCGTCGCGCCGATCTCCACCGCGCGCCCCTCGACAGGGAACGGCTCGCCCAGCGCCTTGTCGACGCGGTAGGGATCGGCGCGGTCGGCCGGAAGGACGATCGCGAACCCGTCGCCGCCGATACGGGCAACGGCGTACGCGTCCCTGAATCGGGCCGCCAGCCTGACGGCGACGCCGCGGAGCAGCTCGTC
>Ga0136617_10002026_pt1 | contig 18044 bp, 23 predicted proteins | sample AntDrymUQ3222106_2_FD_129672 | JGI IMG/M metagenome (GOLD analysis project Ga0136617, IMG submission 129672) | Polar desert sand microbial communities from Dry Valleys, Antarctica - metaG UQ322 (21.06) | ecosystem: Environmental > Terrestrial > Soil > Desert | place: Antarctica: Dry Valley... | reverse complement strand
GGGTGAGGGACACTGAGTTTCTTCTGACGCCGAGGAGGCCCGCAGATGACCGACCGGACGTACGGCGTGACCGAGATTGTCGGGACCAGCAGCGAGAGCATCGCTCATGCCATCCGCAATGGTGTGTCGCGAGCCAGCCGGACCGTGCGCAACCTCGACTGGTTCGAAGCCACCGAGATCAGAGGACATATCGTTGATGGCCAGGTGGAGCATTTTCAGGTAACCATGAAGGTCGGATTCCGCATTGAGGATGCCGAGTGAGCGAAGAAACTCCTGTCGACGAGCCGGCGGCCGTGGCCGACGAGGCGCCCGCTGCTGCTCAGGAAGTGTCTGCGCCGGGCCCTGAGGTGACCACACCGGCCCAGGACGCGGGTCGCCTCGAGCGTGCCCTGTTCGAAGTCAAGCGGGTCATCGTCGGGCAGGATCAGATGGTCGAGCGGATGCTGGTCTGCCTGCTGGCCCGCGGGCACTGCCTGCTCGAAGGTGTGCCCGGGGTAGCCAAGACCCTAGCTGTCGAGACGCTGGCCACCGTCGCCGGCGGCAAATTCTCCCGCCTCCAGTTCACTCCCGATCTGGTGCCCGCCGACATCGTCGGCACCCGGGTCTACAAGGCTTCGAGTGAGACGTTCGACGTCGAGCTCGGTCCGGTGTTCGCCAACTTCGTGCTCGCCGACGAGATCAATCGAGCACCGGCCAAGGTGCAGTCAGCGCTACTCGAAGTGATGGCCGAGCGGCAGGTCTCCATCGGCGGCATCACCTATCAGGTGCCGGCCCCGTTCCTCGTGCTTGCCACCCAAAACCCGATCGAGTCCGAGGGCGTCTACCCGCTTCCCGAGGCCCAGCGCGACCGGTTCCTGATGAAGGTGACGGTCGGCTACCCGACCGCAGCCGAAGAGCGCGAGATCGTGTACCGGATGGGCGTCGACCCGCCGCGCGCCGACCAGATATTCGTTCCCGACGACCTGCTGCGCCTGCAAGGGGCCGCCGACCGGGTGTTCGTCCACTCCGCCCTCGTCGACTACGCCGTACGGCTGGTCCTCACCACCCGCGACCCGCACACAGCGGGCCTGCCCGACGTGGCCGATCAGGTGGCCTACGGTGCGAGTCCCCGGGCGTCCCTGGGTATCGTCGCGGCCAGCCGGGCGTTGGCGCTGATGCGCGGTCGCGACTACGCGTTGCCCCAGGACTTCGTCGACGTGGCCCCGGATGTTCTGCGGCACCGCCTCGTGCTGTCCTACGATGCGCTCGCCGACGGCATCCCGGCCGAGCAGATCGTTCATCGCATTCTGGCCGCCGTGGCAGTTCCGCAGGTCAGCCCCCGGCAGAGCGCTGATCGCCGCGACCCGTTGCTGCCCGGCACCATGACGGCGCCCGGCGGCGGCCAGCGACCCACCTTCCAGCGGCCGGCCTGACCGATGGCCGCACCCGCCGCAGGTCCGGCGCCGCTGAACCTGCCTGCGGCTGAAGTGGTGCTGCGGCGCCTCGAACTCACCGTCCGCCGTCGCCTCGACGGATTGCTCCAAGGCGATCACCTGGGCCTGCTGCCTGGGCCCGGTAGTGAGGCAGGGGAGTCCCGGGAGTACCGCCCAGGCGACGACGTACGCCGGATGGACTGGCCGGTTACGGCCCGCACGACAGTGCCGCACGTACGCGAGACGATCGCCGACCGTGAGCTCGAGACCTGGGTGCTGGTCGACCTGTCAGCCAGCCTCGACTTCGGCACGGCCGACTGTGAGAAGCGCGATCTGGCGATCGCAGCGCTCGCGGCCATCACTCATCTGACTGTGCGTGGCGGCAACCGGGTGGGCGCCGTGGTCGCCACCGGCGAGCGCGTCGTGAGGGTGCCGGCGCGCGGTGGCCGAGTCGCCGCACAGGCCCTGATGCACCAGGTGATCCGTACCCCCCGCGCCGCGCCGGGCGAGCCGACAGATCTGGCCGCCGCAATCCAGTTGCTGGCCCGGCCACCTCGCCGCCGCGGGCTTGCCGTCGTCGTCTCGGACTTCCTCGCCGATCCGGCATCGTGGGAGCGGCCGCTGCGTGCCTTGCGCGGGCGGCACGAGGTGTTGGCCGTGGAGGTGCTCGACCCACGTGAGCTGGAGCTTCCCGCGGTCGGCGTCCTCACCGTTGTCGACCCCGAGACCGGCCAGGTGCTCGAGGTGCAGACGGGCAGCAAGAAGCTCCGGGAGCGCTATGCCTCGGCAGCGGCCGAACAACGCGTCGCGGTGGCAGCGGCCCTGCGGCGCGCCGGTGCCGCCCACCTGCAACTGCGCACCGACCGCGACTGGCTCCTTGACATCGTGCGCTTCGTGGCGGCCCGCCGACGCGGTCGCTCCGCAGGGGCACTGCGATGATTCGCTTCCTGGCGGCGCACTGGCTCCTGCTGCTGATCGCGGTGGCCGCCCTCGCCGGTGGTTACCTGTTCGTCGCGCTGCGGCGCCGGGCCTACGCCGTGCGTTTTACCAATCTGGCCCTGCTGCGCTCTGTCGCACCGCGCGGTCCCGGCTGGCGACGGCATGTCGCCGCGGTGGCCTTCCTGCTCAGCCTGGTTGCTCTGGTCACCGCGATGGCCCGGCCGAGCACGTACGTCAAGGTGCCGCGCGAGCGGGCCACCGTGATGATCGCCCTCGATGTCTCCCTGTCGATGATGGCCACCGACGTTGCGCCGAGCCGGGCCGCTGCGGCCAAGGCGGCTGCCAAGCAGTTCGTCGACGGGCTGCCGACCACCTTCAACGTCGGGCTGGTGTCCTTCGCCGGCACCGCGTCGGTCGTCGTGTCCCCGACCAAGGATCACGACGCGCTCACGAGCGCCATCGACGGTTTGCAGCTCGCCGAGTCCACCGCCACCGGAGAGGCGGTGTTCGCCGCCCTGACGGCCCTCGCGGCGGTGCCCCCCGATGGCGCCCGGGAGCCGGCGCCCGGGCGAATCGTGCTGCTCTCCGACGGCTTTCGTACGGCCGGACGCAGCAACGACGCGGCCGCTGACGCGGCCCGTGAGGCGAAGGTTCCGGTCTCGACAATCGGCTTCGGTACCGACGACGGGACAGTGGAACTCCAGGGACAGCTGGTCCCGGTCCCGGTCGACCGCGATGCTCTGCGGCAACTCGCCGAAGCGACGTCCGGTCGCTACTACTCCGCTGCGAGCGGCAAGGAGTTACGCGAGGTCTACCAAGACCTGGGCAGTTCGATCGGGTTTCGCCGGGTTCCACGGGAGGTCACCACATGGTTCCTTGGGCTCGGCCTGATGCTGGGCTTCGCAGCCGGAGCGATGTCACTGGTGTGGACCTCGCGCCTGCCCTGAACCACCATCCGGCCCCGCCAACACCCGCCCCGTTGACGATCATGACGTTGGCCCTCCTGAGCTGCTCGCAATATGGCTTTTATCCAAATGCAAACGCCATGATCGGCGAGTGAGGGATGGTGTTGGGAGGGTTCGCTGCGCCCGATAACCTCGATCCGAGCCAGTAGTGGCATTGACGCCGCTCTCATGCGCGAGGAGGCAGGGTGTCACGCTCCGTTCTGGTGACCGGCGGCAACCGCGGCATCGGTCTGGCGATCGCGCGATCCTTCGCCGCCCAGGGCGACCGGGTCACCGTCACACATCGGGGCAGTGCCGCACCGGAGGGGCTGTTCGGCGTGCGCTGTGACGTCACCGATGCAGCCCAGGTCGATGAGGCCTTTGCCGCGGCCGAGGCCGAGCACGGAGCGGTGGAGGTCTTGGTCTCCAACGCCGGCCTCACCCAGGACACCCTGCTGCTGCGGATGAGTGAGGATCAGTTCACCTCGGTGCTGGACGCCAACCTCACCGGCGCCTACCGGGTCGCCAAGCGGGCGGCGCGGGCCATGCTGCGAGCCAAGGCCGGGCGGATGGTGTTCATCTCCTCAGTGGTCGGGATGAGCGGGTCGGCCGGCCAGGTGAACTACGCAGCCTCCAAGGCCGGACTGATCGGCCTCACCCGCTCCATCGCGCGCGAGCTGGGGTCCAGGGGCATCACCGCCAACGTCGTCGCCCCCGGCTTCGTGGAGACTGACATGACGGCCGAGCTGGATGCGGCCCGCAAGAAGGAGATCCTGGCCAGTGTGCCGCTGGGCCGTTATGCGCGGGCTGAGGAGGTCGCGACTGTGGTCACCTGGCTGGCCAGTGACGCGGCGGCGTACGTGACCGGCGCGGTCATCCCGGTCGACGGCGGCCTGGGCATGGGCCACTAGTACCAGACCTAGACCCTCAAATTCGCTACTGACAGGAGAGATCGTGACTGGCCTGCTCGACGGCAAGATCCTGCTCATCACGGGCGTCCTCACCGAGGCTTCGATCGCGTTCAGCGTGGCGCGGCTGGCCCAGGAGCAGGGTGCGCAGGTCGTGCTCACCGGGTTCGGGCGAGGATTGTCCATCACCCGTCGAATTGCCAACCGACTCCCGCAGCCGGCAACTGTGCTCGAGCTGGACGTCTCCGACGAGGAGCAACTCGGGTCACTGGCCGACCGGGTACGCGAGCACACCGATCACCTCGATGGTGTCGTGCATGCCATCGGCTTCGCCCCGCAGAACGCGCTCGGGGAAGACTTCTCCAGCGTGCCCTGGGACGACGTGTCGATCGCGGTCAAGGTGTCCACCTGGTCACTCGCTTCGCTGACCCGCGCAGCACGGCCGCTCTTTGGAGACCGGGCCTCGGTGGTCGGGCTGGACTTCGACGCCAGCGTTGCCTGGCCGGCGTACGGCTGGATGGGTGTGGCAAAGGCGGGCATGGAGTCCGCAGCGCGCTATCTCGCCCGCGAGTTGGGGCCGCACGGTGTGCGGGTCAACCTGGTGGCGGCCGGGCCCCTGCGCACGATGGCCGCCAAAAGCATCCCCGGCTTCGAGCAGTTCGAGCAGGCGTGGGGCGATCGGGCCCCGCTGGGCTGGGATGTCGAGGACACCGAGCCGGCCGCCCGGGCGTGCGTGGCATTGCTGTCGGACTGGTTTCCGGCCACGACGGGGGAGATCGTGCACGCCGACGGCGGCTTCCATGCTGTCGGCGTGTGACGTCGGACGACTGTCTAGACGACCAAGTCGATCTGATACACCGAGATCCGGGCGTTGCGCTGGGCGACCACGCTCGATAGCGCTGTAAGCCCTCTGTTTGCCACCGTGAGCCGGAACGTGTTGTTGAAGCCGCGAACCGACGACGGCAAGGTGAAGGTGTAGGTGCGCGGCACGCTGTCGGCGACGACGGTGCCGATCGTGGCCGACGCTCCCCAGTCGCGCAGGACAGTCATGGTGACCGGCAGACCGCGCCGGTTCGGCGTGACCGCCTGGATGGTCATCCGGACCTGCTTGGTGGCCCGCAGGTCGACGGCGTCGCGCAGATAGAGCGACCCCCAGCTGTCCGACGGCGCGGTCTGGGTCAGATACCAGTGCATCGCATCGTCGCGCCCGTTGCCGGGGACGGCGACGACGGGCCGCGAGCTCGACAGTCCGAGCCCTGACACACCAGTGACGGCGCGTGGCTCCGAACCACTTTCGAAGGTGGCGAACCACTGGGTCGTCGTGATCACCCGAGCGTCCATCACCATGCCCTGGGGCGGATTACGGGCGGCTCCGTACGCCGAGGTGTAGGAGTCGACGAAGACCATCGTGTTCCAGGCCTCCCACACGACCATCCGGTGGTCGCTCGCTCGAAAGTCCCGATCCCGACGTATCTCATGTTGCGGTTGAGGATGTTGTTTCGGTGTGCGGCACTGGCCCAGTACGCGTCGAAAAGCTGCCTGGGCGAGCACGCTGAGGCATAGCCGACGTTCTCGGCAAGCGCATGCCAGTTGGGCGAACCCGATCTCGCGACCTGCGACGTCAGGGCCGGGTTGTGGGCCAGCACCGACGTGCCCGCCATCCGTACCGCCCATGTCCGCGCCACGTCGTTCGCGCCCGCGGCGACAACGAGCGCCGGGATGCCGTAGGTCGCCCTGGCACTGTTGACGTAGCTGAGCAGGGCCGCCTCGTGCCCGTTGACCCGACCACCGCTGCCAGTGCTAAACGTCGCGGTTGCGGGCTGGGCGGGAATCAGGATGGCCAGGGCCATCACGGCCGCGCAGCATGCCCAGCAGAGCCGAGCGACAGAGAGCTGTGGCAGCCACAAAGATCCTTCCTTCGGCACAGGCGGACACCGCTGGTATCGACTCTTTGTGTCGCACCCTTGACTCCAATCGGTCCCCGGCGCGAGGCGCCCCGCCGGTCCACCTCAGACTGGGTGGCGTGACCGACGCTTACGACGCGCTGCTCCTGGTGTCGTTCGGGGGACCGGACGGGCCAGCAGACGTGTTGCCGTTCCTGGAGAACGTGACCCGTGGTCGCGACGTCCCGCGAGCGCGCCTCGAGGAAGTCGCCGAGCGATACCACCACTTCGGCGGTGCATCACCCATCAACGCCGAGAATCAGCTCCTGCTGTCGGCCATCCGCCGTGACTTCGCAGACTCCGGCGTGACGCTGCCGGTCTACTGGGGAAACCGCAACTGGCATCCGTATCTCGCCGACACCGTACGCACGATGGCGGCCGACGGCATCACACGGGCACTCGCCTTTGTCACGTCGGCATACTCGTCGTACTCAGGGTGCCGGCAGTACCAAGAGGATCTTGAGCGGGCACGTGCCGAGGTTGGCCCGGCGGCGCCTCAGATCGACAAGCTGCGGCACTACTTCAACCATCCCGGGTTCATCGATGCGAACGCCGCTGCCGTGCGGGCTGCCCTGAAATCCGTGCCGGAATCCCGGCGGGAAACCACCAGACTGATCTTCACTGCGCACAGCATCCCCGTCACGATGGCTCGCGACAGCGGTCCCGAGGGCGATTTGTACGAACGCCAGCTCCGCGAGGCTGCTGGGCTGGTCGCCGCCGCCACCTCTAACTTGGGATGGAATCTGGCATGGCAGAGCCGCAGCGGCTCACCGCAGGTGGCCTGGCTAGAGCCGGACGTGAACGACCTGCTCCGCGAGCTGGCTCGGGCAGGGGCGACGGATGTCGTGGTCAGCCCCATTGGATTCGTCAGTGATCACCTCGAGGTGCGATGGGATCTCGACACCGAAGCCGCGACTACCGCGGCCGACCTCGGACTCGGCTTCACCCGCGCCGCCACCGCCGGCCGCGACCCGCGTTTCGTGACCATGGTGTGTGAGCTCGTGGCGGAGCGCACCGCAGCCGCGCATCCCCGGCGCGCCCTGGGCACCATGGGACCGGGGCACGATCGGTGCCCGACGGGCTGTTGCCTGTCCCGCAGATGACCAGACCCACCGGTGGGGTTTCGATGGCCGTGTTGCGGGCAGTGGTGACGCATGACTCTCATCCTGTTCCTCATCGCCGCAGTTCTGGTCATCTGGGGGATCGTCACGCTGGTCCGGGGGCAGGTGCTGCTGGGCATCGTCCTGATCATCGTCGGGCTTCTCGTGGGGCCAGGTGGAGTCAGCATCTTTAACGCCTAGCTGTGCGTCTGGTTGGAGCGACGGACTAGTCGGGTTCGGGGGCAACGGTGCCAGGTGTAACTCGCGGGCTCGCTGGTGCTCCGCTGCGGGCGAGGTCATGACAGGATCACGACCGTGCCCTCCTGGTTGATTTGGCTCTCGGCGGCCGCAGTGCTCGCAGCGGCGGAGTTGCTCTCCCTCGACCTCGTACTCATCATGCTGGCTGGCGGCGCTGCGGCCGCGGGCGTCGCGGCCGCGTTCAATACCCCGCTGGTCGTCGAGGCGATCGTGTTCGCTGTTGTCAGCGCATTCCTGCTGTTCGTCGTGCGGCCCGTCGCCCGCCGTCATCTGAAGGTAGGCCGCACCCGCACTGGAGTCGAAGCGCTCACCGGCGCGCCGGCCCTCGTAGTCGAGGCTGTTGATGGACAATCCGGCCAGATCAAGATCGGCGGGGAAGTCTGGTCGGCACGGGCCTATGACACGACTCAGGTTTTTGAGCCTGGTGAGCAAGTCCATGTAATGGAGATCTCGGGCGCGACCGCGCTGGTTTGGAGGCAACCATGACCGCCGGCGTGATTCTCGCCATCATCATCATCGCCCTGGTGGTCCTGTTCCTGGGCCGTACTGTGCGCATCATCCCGCAGGCCAGGGCGGCCATCGTCGAGCGACTGGGCAGATACAGCCGCACCCTGACCCCTGGTCTGGCGATCGTGGTACCCGTCGTTGATCGGGTGCGCCCGCTGATCGACCTCCGTGAGCAGGTGGTGTCCTTCCCGCCGCAGCCGGTCATCACCAGCGACAACCTCGTTGTCGGCATCGACACTGTCATCTACTTCCAGGTCACCGACCCGAAGTCAGCTACGTACGAGATCGCCAACTACATCCAGGCCATCGAACAGCTGACCGTCACCACGCTGCGCAACGTGATCGGCGCCATGGACCTCGAGGCGACCCTGACCAGCCGTGACGCGATCAACGGGCGCCTTCGTGGGGTGCTGGACGAGGCGACCGGCAAGTGGGGGGTCCGGGTCAACCGAGTCGAGCTCAAGGCGATCGACCCGCCTCGGTCCATCCAGGACTCTATGGAGAAGCAGATGCGCGCCGACCGTGACAAAAGGGCCGCGATTCTCACCGCTGAGGGCGGAAAGCAGTCGTCGATCCTGACCGCCGAAGGGGAGAAGCAGTCGGCGATCCTGCGGGCGCAGGGCGACCGGGAATCCCGGGTGTTGCAGGCCCAAGGTCAGGCCAAGGCAATCGAGACGGTGTTCGCGGCCATCCACGCCGGCGATCCCGACCCTAAGCTTCTGGCTTACCAGTACTTGCAGATGCTGCCGCAGATCGCGCAGGGCGACGCGAACAAGCTGTGGATCGTGCCCTCTGAGTTGGGTGATGCACTCAAGGGGCTGGGCGGTGTGATCGGCCGGGTCGCCGACGAGGGGGCGTCGGCGAGCCCCCCTCGCCGACCGGCCCCACCGGTCGACACCGAGCCGTCCGAAGCGGTGCTCGAGGCCGAGCGTGCGGCTCAGGAAGCCGGACAGGCGGCACAGGACGCGGCCATCGGAAATCGTCCCGGCCCGCCGAGCCTGCCGCCGATCCCTGGGCAATACACCGACGAACCGCCGCCCTCGGGCTTTTCCAGCTCACCATCGTCGTGAGTTAGCTGGCGTCCTTAGCGGCGCCCGCGTAGCGCGCGGCAAGCGCGAGCACCATGTCGACGTACCAGTTTGCGTGGTTGTAGTGCCAGACCGCCTGGCGCAATCCGGCCGGTCCGGTGCCGGCCCGGTTGGCACATAGGTAGTGCGCCGCACTGAAGATCGCGTCGGCTGGGTTCCTGATGTCGATCCGGCCGTCACGATCGCCGTCGACGCCGTAGGCGGCGAATGTTCTGGGCATGAACTGCATCGGGCCCTGGGCTCCGACCGACGACGTGTTCATGTTGCGTCCGTGGCCGGTCTCGACCTGGCCGATGGCCGCGAGAACGGTCCACGACAAGCCGGTGCAGGTCGCGGACGCGGCGTGATAGAGCCTGAAGTACGCAGGTGAACCCGGCATCGGCCCCACTCGTCGCCCCGCTCCAGCAGTGATCTGCGCCGCTGCTGCTTTGGCTGCCAACAGCGCCGCAGCGGCGACAGCGGTGGCTCGCGAGGCGTTGGCCGCGGCGAGCAGGCGTTGCTGCTGGGCGAGTAGCGCGTCCAGGTGGGCCAGCGCCGTACCGATCTGACCGGCAGTCTTGATGCTGGCGGTAGCCTGGTTGCGGGCGTCCTCAGCAGCAGTGCGGGCGGCACTGGCAGCCTTCGCGGCGGCCGTGGCCGTCTGACGGCCGCCGGATGAGAGGCGTTGCAGGAGCACGGCCCGGTGGGTGAACCCCTCGAGTCCGTCACTGCTGATCATCGACGAGTACAACCCGGCCCGGCCGCCGGAGACGTACAGCGCCAAGATCTGCTTGTCGAGCACCCGCTGAGCCTGTTCGGCGCTGCCCTCGGCGGCTCGATCCGCAGCCGTGGCTTGCCGGCTCGCCGTGACACCGGTCCCCACCTGGGTCATTGCCGTTTCGTACCGCTGCAGCGCAGCGTTCGTCTGGGTCTGCAGCGCCCGGATCTTCCCCAGCAGCACCGCTGCATCGTCGGCAGCCGTCGGCGCGGGGCTCGCCGACGCCGGGGCGGCCGTGGCCAGGCTGCCAGCCAGGAGGCCAGCAACGAGCGTGACGGTCAGCGAAGGCAGGCACCAGCCCCTCGCGCGGCGAGACAAGGACACCTATGTCATGTCGGCCAGCGCTGAGGTGTCCTTGACCGGGTCGACTCACTCGGTTTGTCCGGGACGGGCACTATGCAGAGGTGGACAGCGTCATCGAGATCACCGACCCCGAGGACCCTCAGATCGCCGACTACCGCTGCCTGACCGACGTGGACCTGCGGACCAAGTTCGAGCCGCCCCGGGGCCTGTTCATCGCTGAGGGTGACCTGGTCATCCGCCGGGCGGTCCAGGCCGGGTACCAGTTACGGTCGATCCTGGTCAGTCACCGGTGGTTGGAGTCGCTCCGGGGGCTTCCCCCGTCGGACGCGCCCGTCTATCTCGCCAGCCCCGAGGTGCTCAAAGCGGTGATCGGTTTTCAGTTCCACCGCGGTGGGTTGGCCTCTGTCCGCCGGCCGCCGCTTCCCGACGTCGCTGCTGTTCTTTCGGCCGCCCGCCGCGTGGTGGTGCTCGAGGACGTCAATACCCATACCAACGTCGGCGCCATCTTCCGTTGTGCCGCTGGCCTCGGCATCGACGCGGTGCTGCTGACGCCGTCATGTGCCGACCCGCTGTACCGCCGGGCGGTTCGGGTGTCGATGGGGGAGGTCTTCGCGGTGCCGTACGCGCGGCTCCTGGCCTGGCCGCAGGACAGCGATATCCTGCGTGCGGCCGGCTTTCGCGTAATGGCATTGACTCCGGATCGCAGCGCCATCCCCCTTGACGAGCTCGACATCTCGGGCACCGAGCGGGTCGCGCTGGTGTTCGGTGCGGAAGGACCCGGACTCTCGGCCGGTGCGCTCGCTGGTGCCGACCAGCGGGTCCGGATCCCGATGTCGCGCGGCGTCGACTCTCTCAATGTGGCTGCTGCGGCCGCGGTCGCGTTCTACGTGCTGCGATCCACGGCTGGTGCGTCCGACCGAGGTGAATGAGATCCTCGAAGGCGTGGTTGCGTGGCAGGGCTCGTTGTTCAGCGGCGTCGAAGACCGGGCAGACCTGACCTTCGAGGGTCTGATTCGCCGCGCCCTTGACGACACGTCGTGGGTTGACGTGGTGCCGGGCTGGTTGCACAACCACGACGACTTGTTCGATCTGCTCCTGCGAGACGCACCGTGGCAGCATCGGGAGCGTTGGATGTATGACCAGAAGGTTGCCGAACCACGACTGGTCGCCGTCTTCGACGGGCCACTGCCAGTCAGGCTTGACCAGATCAGGGCCGTCCTGTCCGAGAAGTACGCCGTGGACTTCGACTCCATGCTGGTGAACTTCTATCGCGACGGCAGAGACAGCGTGGCCTGGCACGGCGACACGGTGCGCCGCAGGCTGACTGAGCCGCTGGTCGCGACGGTGTCGTTAGGGGAGCGTCGCCGATTCTTGCTGCGACGCCGCGGCGGCGGCCGACTGCGCTGGCTCTGCAGCCAGGTGAGGGTGACCTCGTCGTCATGGGCGGGGCCTGCCAGCATGACTGGGAGCACACAGTGCCGAAGGTTCGCAGCGCCGGCGCCCGGATGAGCGTGACCCTGCGCCACAGTCAACCGGCCGGTTAGGACGCCGGTCAGGCCGGCGCCGCCCCCCGGGCGCGGAGCTTGTCTTGCAGGACTTCGATCTCTGCTGTCTGCCCGGCGGCAATCACGGTGGCAAGTTCCCGGACGTAGGCGGTGTCAGCGTGCTTCGCGGCGTGTCGCGCCATCTGGGCACCGGCTCGATGGTGGACCACCATCAGCTGCAGGAAGAGCACTTCGGCTGGCCGGCCGGTGAGGCTGCGCAACTTGTCAAGGTCGGCCGAGGTCGCCATTCCCGGCATTCGACCGTCAGGCAGCAGGGCCATGGCTGTCCCGCCATGCCCTTGGTGCCCGTCCGTCATCCACGCCATCGCCGGGCGGCTGCCGGTTGGCGACAACTGCCAGACGATCAACCATCCTTTCATCCGGCCGATCTGCTCCTGTTGAGTCAGCGCGATGTCGTAGGTCAACACCTTGATGTCGGAGCTGGTCGTACGATCCGTGACCAGAAAGGACATGTCGACGGCCTGCGAATGGTGAACAGACATGTCGCGGGCAAAGCCGGCATCGACGCTGTTGTCCTCCGGCGTCGAATTGCCGGTGATGCGCCCGACCAAGACACCGGCCACCACCGCGATCACGATCACGGCGGCGAGCAGGGTCGCTCGCACCAGTCGGGGTGAGCTCGTGGCGACCGGCGCCAGGTCGCCTGTGGAAGGTTTGTCGGTAAGCGTCACACTGCTCAGAGTAGTCGTTCTGGCCGGCCCACCGACCCCAGACGGCGGCCCTGCGAGACCGGCCGCTATTTCTGCAAGAAGCGTTGGCCAGGCATGCGATGGGCCTACCATGTCGACGGGACCGGGGTCTTGAGTTCCGGGTGGGCACATGGCCGAAGGGGCTGTTATGCGGAGCACCGCGCCATTGAGGCTGCACCGACTGCTGTTGACGCTCGTGGTGGCAGCATCAGTCGCGGCGACCGCGACCGCCGGCTCAGACAGACCCGCACCTGCCGCACCGCTTGCCGCAGTTGCGGCGCTGGCAGCACCGGTGACCTTTTCGGCAACCGCTGACACCCAGCTGAACACCAGCGCACCCAACACGACCTATGGCGGGGCAGTGAAGCTGGCTGCCTGTGGCAACGGCGCCGCCACCTGCTCGGTTGACAGCGCTAACGAGAAGCGCGGCCTGCTCAAGTTCTCCGTGACCGGCACGGCCGGCGCAGTGACCAGCGCGAAGTTGCGCTATTACGCCGTCACAACCCCCGTCCCCGCCCTGTCGGTGCGGCAGGTCACGGACAATTCGTGGACCGAGGCAGCGGCGACCTGGAACACCAGCAACGGATTGCCGACCGCGCCGACGGTCTACTCCTCACCGGCGGGGTCGACCAAGGGCTACTACGAAGCCGACGTGACCTCGGCCGTGACCGGCAACGGCACGTACAGCTTCATCGTCACCAGCGTGAGTGCGACCACCCTGCGGCTGGCCAGCAAGGAGAGCACGGCACCCGTGGCCGCGCCCCAACTCGTCGTCACAGCCGGCGATCCCGTGCCGGGAGATCCGGTGATCGTTGCCGCCGGCGACATCTCCACGCGCACCAAGGTGGGCGGCAACAAGCAGACCTCCGACCTCGTGCTGGCACTCAATCCGGACAAGGTGCTCAGCCTGGGCGATGATCAGTATCCCGATGGCGCGCTGGCCGACTTCCAGACGTTCTACGGTGCGACCTGGGGACGCTTCAAGGCGAAGACCTACCCCGTGGTGGGCAACCACGAGTACCTCGGCGACACGTCCGCTTCGGGCTACTTCACGTACTTCGGTGCGGCGGCATCACCTCTCGAAGCGGGCTGCACGGCAAACTGCAAGGGCTACCACAGCTTCGACATGGGTAACTGGCACTTCGTCGTGCTCAACACCAACCACAACGACTGCGCATACGTTGCCTGCGGCGCGACCTCCGAGCAGCTCGCCTGGCTGCGGACCGACCTGGCCAACTCAACCAAGCCCTGCGTTGCAGCGGCGTTCCACCATCCCCGCTGGTCATCCGGGACACATCACGGCAGCAACACTGCGATGGGTGCGATCTGGAACGCGCTGTACGCGGCCAATGTCGATGTTGTCCTCAACGGTCACGAGCATCACTACGAGCGGTTTGCCAAGCAGAATCCGTCCGGGGTTGCCGACCCACGGGGGATACGCGAGTTCGTGGTTGGCACCGGTGGCAACGGGCTGTACGGGATCGGCACACCGAAGGCCAACAGCGAGGTACGCAACGCCACCAGCAAGGGCGTCCTCAAGCTCACGCTGCACTCGAGCGGCTACGACTGGGACTTCAAGCCGGCGGCCGGGTTCACCTTCACTGACACCGGATCCGACCGCTGTCATTGACACGGGTGGGCATGTCGCGCAACGTGTCCAGCAAGGATGATCGCTTCACCGACCCCGGCTCCGTGCCGCTATCATCGACCGCCTCACCTCAGCACCAGCACCATCGAGACCGGCACCGACTCCTACCGCCTAACCACGCCCGATCCCAACGCGCCATCGCCTAGCCGGGCTCGCCGCAGCGACGGAACGAATCTCGTTGGTGTCGGCGCACTGGCTAGCGTGCCTTCACTGGGCTTTCTCCCGGGCGGCATGACACGTGTGACCTGCGAAAGGCCGTACAGCCGCCCCCTATCCGTGACGCCCTCAGGGGGTTCGGCTATGGGGCGGTGGGCTAGCGGGATCGGGCTGCTGCAACGCCCCCGCATCGGCCTCCACGAGCCGCATGTGTCCCCATTCGATCATGGCAGCGAGCACCGGTCGGACCGCCTCCCCCCGCGTCGATAGCGAGTATTCGACGCAGGGGGAGGCATCGCTGCCAACCGTGCGGACTACGAGGCCGTTCGCCTCGAGGTGGCGCACAGTCTGGGTGAGCACCTTGTGGCTGACTCCTGGCGTCAATCGCTGCAGCTCATTGAACCGGCGAGGCCTTTGGGCGAGCGCGTAAAGCACGATAAGGTGCCACTTACCGCCGATGACATCGAGCGCCGTCGCCAGCGGGCAGGACTCTGACGACGTTGTGTCCATCCTCGGCCTCATCCCTACGGGCGCGCACCGCGAGGTGCGTTCTTGTGTATGTCGAGCCGCGCGCCAATATTAGGGGCCATGACCGGAGTGATCGAGATCAGGACCTACCGCGCGAAGGCGCCGATGCGTGCGCCGCTTCTCGACCTGTTGCGATCACGCGCATTTCCGTTGCAACGCGATCTTGGTCTCAAGATCCTCGGGCCGTTTCCCAGCCACGAGGACGATGTCACGTTCGTGTGGCTGCGCGGATTCCCTGATGCGGCGAGCAGGGTGCGGCTGAAGGCGGCGTTCTACGAAGGTGCTGACTGGCTCGGCGGGTTGTCGGCAGAAGTCATGCCCATGCTCGACAACTACGGCGCGGTGGTTGTCCAGGACACCATTGACCTGTGGTCACGCTGGCCCCCCGAAGCACTGTGATCGGTTCTACTGGACTGGAGACGGAGCCGAGACCATGCCGAATTACGCGGTGACCCTCGGCCGTGGACCGCGATGGGAAGATTCCCGTGGCATCCGGGAGCAACGTCAGTGGACCGAGCACGCCGAGTTCATGGACGGCTTGGTCGCGGACGGAATCATCGTCCTGGGCGGCCCGGTCGGCGACGGCAAGCAAACGCTGCACGTCGTCGAGGCAAGTGACGAGGACGAGATCCGTCAACGACTTGCCCAGGACCCCTGGGCGCAGACCGGACTACTCGAGGTCGGCTCGATCCAGCCGTGGGCCCTTTGGCTTGACTTCCGGAAAGGCTCGTCTAGTGGATGAGTCCTCGGGCGCGAACGTCAGATCGCCGGGCACGAGGCGGCGACGGTGGTGGCTGCAGGTGAGGAGATCCGCGATCAGGGCGCGGGCGGCCGTTCAGTAGGCAGACCCGAGTACGTCGTGATCAGCAAAGCACGCGTGTTGACGGTGACATGGAGCAGGATGGGCAGCAACAGACTGCTGGTAGCAAGATAGAGCCCGGCGAGGACAGCACCGAGCAGCGTTGTGTAGAGCACCCCCGACCACCCTTGGTAGAGGTGCAAGAATCCGAACAATGCGGTTGACGCAACCGCCGCAGTCAGCGGCGGCAACCCGGCAGCACCCACGCCGAGAGCGATCAGCAAGCCACGTACCACAACCTCTTCACCCACCCCGCACCGACCGCCACGAGCCCTGCCAGCCGGCGCTCGGCGGGCGTGACAGGCAGCAGGTACGCATAATCCCCGGCGGCCGCAACGGTGGCACCCCGATGTCGGAAGACCAGCCCGACGACGACCTGTGCCACTACGGCAAACGCCGTGAAACCCACGGCTCCCGCAAGCAGCGAACCCGATGGAACACTCAAGCCAACAGCGCCGGGATCGAGATCGGGCGAGACGACCAGGATCAGCGCAACGACGACGAGCCACCCTGCTTCGACGGCCAGCGTGCGCCGGTATACCCGCGGCAGGGCACGAGGGTCCTGGCTGCGGTAACGGCGCAGGTAGCCGAAGCTGCGCATCCCGAGCAGCGGCTCGAAGACGACCAAGTAGGCCAACAGGGCAAGTCCGAGCACTACCCCGGTCGGGGAGAACTCGGGCTGCAGCCAGGTGAAGTCCACGAGCTCATCCTCGCCCACGACCGGCTTGGGTAGCCTCCATGCATGATCGTCGACGGCCGTGTGGTTGTAGGCGACATCGCGCTCGGGTACGGATCCGCGGGGACGCCGGGCGCGCCGCCGATCGTGCTGCTCCACGCGCTTGGCGAGGAACGCGCGACCTGGAGCGACGTCGTCGACGTACTGGCCAACACCTACCGCACCTATGCGGTCGACCTTCGCGGACATGGAAGCAGCGACCACCCAGGCGCCTACTCCCTCGAGCTGATGCGCGACGACGTCATCGGTTTCCTCGATGCCCTCGACCTGCCTAGCGTCGATTTCGTCGGTCACAGCCTTGGCGCATACGTGGCGTACCTCGTCGCTATGGCGGTCCCGTCCCGGGTCGCGGCGATGGTGTTGGAGGACCCTCCGGCGCCGCTGCCCGCCGACCCTCCGCGAGACGCATCTGCCGAACCAGATGGGCCGGTGGACTTCGACTGGGCGGTTGTCGCAGCGCTGGCCCAGCAGCGGAACCAGCCGGACCCGCTGTGGTGGGATCAGCTGGACCGCATCACCGCACGCACGCTCGTCATCGCCGGCGGGCCAGACAGCCATCTACCGCAAGACCAACTGCTCGAGCTGGCACACCGCATACCGAATGCTGAGCACGTCACGATCGCAGCCGGGCACTGCGTCCACGAAAATCGGCTGGCCGAATTTCTTGCCGCGGCGATGCCCGTGCTGTCTCGCTGAGCGCACGTGGCTACCAGAAAGACACCGGCACAGGATCGAAGGGGTTAGCGCGATGACGAGTGGCAGCGGTACGAAGGACGACCCGTGGATGCTCGCGACGGCGCCAGGTAGCTCTGAATACACGATGTACCGAGATGAGCAGGCAGACCCGCCAGCCCTGGTCTGCCAGGTCGGGTCGACGACGCTCAAGTACCACCTTCGAGCGATCGAGGACCTGCGGGCGTGGCTGGCCGAGCAGGGCGACTGGGTGCCGCTGGGTGCCGCCGATGAGAAGAAGCCTGCGGTGAACGGCACTGTCGAGGCATGGGGTCGCGCTGAGGACAACCCGGTCGGCGGATGGTACGGCCTGCGCAAGGGCTACCGCGGCCGCTTCGGGATGTATCTCCCACCGCTGCTGGAGGCACTGGGGCTGGCCGAGCTCACCCACGAAGCACGCAACAACCAGGTGCGCGCCACCTAGTCGGCGGTGCTACGCGTCGGGGGAGGACAGTTGCTGCACGGCTGCACGGCGCATCACCGTGCAGCAAGGGATCGGATGAAGCCGAAGATGATCAAATCCGACGCTGAGCGTCAAGCCGATCGCGCCGAGAAAGCCCCGATGAGATTGATCTTGCTGGGGTCGGCGTACTTCGCGGGGGCTTCGAGCTGGCGGGGTACGGCACCGGACCGCGCCGAACCCGGCCGGAGATAGGTCCCGCCCTCTCGGGGGCGCAACTGCGTGCTCAGCTGACGGCGGCGCCGAACCACTTGGGCAGCCAGCCGAGCAGATCCTGCTGATCTTCCCCAACCCACGCCACGTGGCCGTCCGGCCGCAACAGCGCCGCGGGCACGTCCAGTTCCTCGCAGACGTCGACGACGTGGTCGACCCGACCTGCCCAGCCCACCACCGAGAGCCGGCCGGTCTGGTCGAGCAGCAGTCCGCGGCCGCCGTGCATCAGCCCGTAGAGGCGACCGCGCTTCAGCCCCACGTCCCGCAGCCGCCGGCCGAGCAGTTCATGCCCCTCGCCG
>Ga0136617_10002025_pt1 | contig 18054 bp, 17 predicted proteins | sample AntDrymUQ3222106_2_FD_129672 | JGI IMG/M metagenome (GOLD analysis project Ga0136617, IMG submission 129672) | Polar desert sand microbial communities from Dry Valleys, Antarctica - metaG UQ322 (21.06) | ecosystem: Environmental > Terrestrial > Soil > Desert | place: Antarctica: Dry Valley... | reverse complement strand
TCGCACTCCTTCCCGCTCTAGGACTCAGCAATGCCGCGGCCACGATGGTCGGACAGAATCTCGGAGCCGACAAGCCGGAGCGATCTGAACGGGCTGTTTGGACCGCGGCGATTTTCAACGCGGTTTTCTATTTTGGCATCGGCCTCATCTTTCTCTTCTTTTCGCATCAGATCATCGGTATCTTTACGCAGGAGCCGGCGGTCTTGGCGTACGGCACAAGCGCCCTACATATAATCGCTTACGGCTTTGCCTTTTACGGCCTCGGCATGGTGCTCGAAACCGCTTTCAATGGAGCGGGCGACACATGGACGCCGACCTATCTAAACTTTCTTATCTTCTGGGTATTCGAGATTCCGGTTGCTTATCTGCTCGCTTACTACTACGGCTGGGGCCCGGACGGCGTTTTCTGGGCGATCACAATTGCTTTTTCGCTTCTCGCTGTTGCGAGTGCTCTGCTGTTCAGACGCGGCAAGTGGAAGCTTAAGTTAGTTTAATCAACTTCTGACTTAATTTCGCGGGCCATCGCCTTCGCAAAGCCGCCAATGAAAATCCATTGAAGGTAGATGAGCGGTGGAAGCACAAGACCGGCCGACTTGCCGATCAATATAGATGCTATTAGAATCGCTGGGGCGTTCAGGTCATTAGCAAGTTTCTCCCATCCTTGTGACCAAAAAAGTTGATTTTGGCCGAGAGAGAACATCGCAAGACTGGTAATTGCCAGTATGTTTCCGAATGGATTCGTGAAGGATTGTATCGCGAGTTCTTTGATTTTCATTGGCGTTCGATTTTACTATTTCCTTACACAGTAAATCATTGAATTTGTTCCGCCGATTTTGCCAATGACTTTCCCGAATCCACAGAACCACGATTTTCAGGAATGGGTTTTGGCGGGCGAATATTATTACGACGGGCATGACATTATTAGTCTCGGAGATCCGTTGACCGCTGAAAATGTCCGCAACGCCTATCGTCTCGGTATTTTTCCGTGGCATATCGACGGAATGCCGCTGCCGTGGTTTTGCCCGGCGAAACGCGCCGTTCTGGAATTTTCGGAGCTTCATATTCCGAAGAGTCTCGCTAAAGCATACCGAAAATCGGGATTCACATTTACGATCGATCAAGATTTCCGCGCCGTCATCGAAAGCTGCTCGCTGGTAAAGCGTTCCGGCCAGCGCGGTACATGGATCACGCCCGAATTTATCGGCGTCTATTCGCGGCTTCATATTGAGGGAATGGCACACAGCGTCGAGGTCTGGAATGATGCCGGAGAAATTGCCGGCGGTCTCTACGGCATCGACGCGGGCGGCGTTTTCTGCGGCGAAAGCATGTTTCAAACGGCATCGAACGCATCAAAGTTCGCGCTTCTTTTTCTTATCGAACATCTCAAAACCCGCGGCTCGACATGGCTCGACGCCCAGGTTATGACGCCACATATGGAAACTCTCGGCGCAAAAGAGATCGGCCGGGGTGAATTTTTGGATAAGTTAAAAGAAACGCAAGCGTTCGGACTGAGATTGTTCTGACAAGGTTGGAGTTCGAACTTACGGAACGCCGGCACCCCTGCCGGCGTGTTTGGCTCACGCTCAACCTTAGTTGGCTCTTCCTATCAGAACCACCTCGCGTAAACGGCAGAGTTTTACGCTAAAGACAATCGCGCAGACCGGCAGGAAAAAGCCTGCTAAAGCAGGGACTCCAAACAATATGCCCCATCGGATCCGAAAAAATATCCACCCCGGCCTCCGCGTCGCCATCGTCCTAAAACAAAACCAACGCACCGGCAAACAAACCATCGGCGTCGTAAAAGACCTGCTCACAAATTCACCATCTCACCCGCATGGAATAAAAGTGCGGCTGACGGACGGCCAAGTCGGACGGGTGAAGGAGATATTGGATTGAATCGAATAAAAACAATTTTCGCGTAGACGCGATGTTTCATCTATGCAACAATCTGTGCTAGACTGGTTTTGACAAACCTTTATGGCTCAAAGACATGAAAAGAACTCTCAATCGTATTTGCCCGATCACTCGGCCGCAAAAGTTCAGTTACTCGGCGGTTATCTCAAACGTTTTCTTAACATAATCGCTAACGACGGGTATACACAGCGAATAAAGATTTATGACCTGTTTTGCGGGGAAGGAATTTACGGAAATCAAGGTGAAGGAAGCCCAATCGTGATTATGAGGGCAGTGAAAGAGCTTTATTTTGCTCGAACTTCGAGATCGAAAAAACCTCCTTTCGTAGACTGCTATTTTAATGATAACGATGCCGAAAAGGTTGCGAACGTAATGCGGTCAATCGAAATAGAGAAACTTCATTACCCGGAAATTGGTCATTTAGGATTTAGCCGTCATGGTTATGAAGAAATAGTTAAAGAATTGTCGGCAAAATAACACACAGTAGACTCGAAAAGAACTTTGTATTCATTGATCCTTATGGTTATAAGCACATAAAGGCCAGCGACATCAAGAATCTTCTGGCTAAAGGGAATGTTGAGGTCTTGCTGTTTCTTCCTACTCAATTTATGTACCGATTCGACTCGAACGGAACTCCGGAAGCGCTTATAGATTTCATTGAAGAAATTGTTGATTATAAGAAGTGGAAGTTTACGGACAGCGTTTGGGAATTTATTGAGCAACTGAAGCGCGAACTTCGGAATTATCTGGGATCACAGATTTTTGTGGACACCTTTACAATTCGAAAAGATCCACAAACAGTATTCTGTCTGTTTTTCTTCAGTAGCCATGTACGAGGATTTGAGAAAATGTTAGAGGCAAAATGGGATTTAGACACTGAGCAAGGAAGAGGGTGGGATTATAAGAGCAGTCAAGGAGAAAGTTTGTTTTCGTCAATTAAAACACATCCCCTTGAACAGGAACTACGAACTTTCTTGAGGGATAATCAACGAACAAATGCAGACGTATATAAGTTTACGTTGAATTCTGGTTTTCTGCCAAAGCATTCTCGTGAAGTGTTTGCGAGTATGCAAAATAACCGTGAAATTAAAGTAGTCGATGAGAACGGGGAGCCTGCAAGGAAAAACTCATTTTATATTAACTACAATGACTACAGGGATAATCCGAATAGGGTAAGATTCGCGTTAAACTAATCATGGCAACTAAATCAACAATTGAATGGACCGAATCTACGTGGAATCCTGTGACGGGCTGTAACAAGATCAGTCCCGGCTGCAAGCATTGTTATGCCGAGCGATTATCGAAGCGGCTGAAAGCGATGGGGCAGTCGAATTACCGGAATGGGTTTAAGCTTACGTTACAGCCGCATATGCTTGAGCTTCCGCTTCGTTGGAAACGACCGCAGACGATCTTTGTGAATTCGATGAGCGATCTGTTTCATAAAGACGTTCCGCTGGATTATATTCAGCAGGTATTCGACGTGATGAAACGCGCGGACTGGCATCGGTTTCAGGTTTTGACGAAACGAGCTGATCGGTTAGCGGATGTTAGTGCAGAGTTAGAATGGCCGGAAAACATTTGGATGGGTGTTTCGGTTGAAAGCCAAAAGTATGTTTCTCGTATTGATGATCTGCGTAGAACAGAAGCAAGGGTGAAATTCTTGTCGCTTGAGCCGTTGTTAGGGCCTTTGAAAAACTTGGATTTGACCGAAATTGACTGGGCGATTGTTGGAGGCGAAAGCGGCTATGGTGCGCGGCCAATCAAAGAGAATTGGGTTTTGGATATCCGCAAACAGTGCCAGTACTTCAATGTACCGTTTTTCTTTAAGCAATGGGGCGGTTTTAACAAAAAGAAAACGGGGCGTCTGTTAGAAGGCGGGACCTGGGACGAAATGCCGCGAGTTGCGTATGCCTAATTTTCTAATCTACGGCGCAAACGGATATACCGGCGAACTGATCACGCGGTATGCGGTCGAGCGCGGGATGAAGCCGATACTTGCCGGGCGGAATGCGATTGCGGTCGAAGAGCTTGCGAAAAAGCACCATCTCGAATACCGCGTCTTTTCGCTCGAAGAAACGGAGAGACTGGATGCGGCTTTGCGGGAGGTTGAGATGGTCCTGCATTGCGCCGGGCCGTTTTCGATTACGAGCAGGCACATGGTCGAGGCTTGTCTGCGAAATAAGAAGCATTATACGGACATCACCGGCGAGATCGCGGTTTTCGAAGCGTGTGCGCGGCTTGATGTAACGGCCAGGGAAATCGGGATAATGATTATGCCCGGCGTCGGATTTGACGTTGTGCCGAGCGATTGTCTCGCGCGGCATTTAAAGGATCGGTTGCCGTCGGCCACGCAACTCTCGCTTGCATTTTACGGCGTGGGTCGAATCTCTCATGGTACGCAAGCGACGATGACAATGAATGTCGGGAAAGGCGGAGCGATTCGTAGGGACGGCAAGATAACACCGGTTCCGGCGGCATGGAAAACGCGAGAGATCGATTTCGGTGAGATCACAAAAGCCGGTACGACAATCCCGTGGGGCGATGTAGCGACCGCTTATTATTCGACCGGCATTCCGAATATCGAAGTCTACACGGTCATCCCGCCAAAAAATTTGAAGATGCTCAAACTCAGCCGCTATCTCGGCTGGCTGCTGGCGACAAAACCCGTGCAGGATTATCTGCAGAAACAAATTCCGGCCGGCGGCCCGTCTGATGGCGAACGAGCGAAAGGTAAATCATTACTTTGGGGCGAAGTCGTCGATTTGAACGGCAACCGGGTCGAAACGCGAATACAAGGGCCGGAAGGCTATACATTGACGGCGCTTGCGGCATTGAATATCGCTCAGAAAATCTTGGACGGAAATTTCCAGCCCGGTTTTCAGACTCCAGCGAAGGCGTATGGCGCTGATCTCGTGCTCGAGATCGAAGGTGTGACACGCGACGAGACGGATGGAGCGGGCGCACCGTTACGGCAAGCCAACGCGTCGGATTAAATCCTGAAAGCGCGGGTCATCACGCAAATTGTTCCATTTCGGATCGGGCTTTAAAAAAGTCATTCGCAGGTCTCGTGTCTCAAAACCGCGCTCCAGCCACTTGAGCGTATCGTCGCGTTCGCCTAAACCATTATATATAAGCGCGCGATGCTGTAAGGCGTAATATAACGCTCGGTTGACGCTCTCAGCAAATCGTCCAGCAAAGCTTGGGCGTCCAGTTGTTTGCCCGACTTCGCCAACGCGTAACCGAGAAATGCGGTTGGTAAGCTGCTAACAGGGTTAAGTTTTCTCGCCGTGCGTGCTTCGGCGATGGCTTCCGCGAACATTCCTTTTTCTGTATATGCGCTTGAAGCAAACAAATGAGCGACATAAAAGTTTGGCTCCATCTTTAACGTATTCTGCAATCCGGTTAATGCTTCGTCGGTTTGTCCGGCGAAATTCAGATATTGACCTCGGACAACGTGGTTTCGCAAATTCAGCGGTTCGAGTTCGATATCGCTTTTTAATTCGGCGAGTCCTTCGACGTGTCGCCCGTGTTGAAGAGCATAATTCCGTAAGCCAAATGAGCGTCCGCGTTATTCGCGCTAATCTCCAGGGCGCGTTTGAGATGGTTTTCGGATGAGCTCCAATCCCAGTCGTACCACATGCTAATGAAACCCAGCGCGACGTGACCTTCGGCTAATCGGTCGTCAATCTCGACTGCTTTGTTTGCCGCCGCTTTTGCTTTCGGAAAAACTTCCGCCGACGGCATTCACTGCCTAAGGCAAGTCCGACGGCAGCCTCGGCGAGTCCGGCGTATGCGAGCGCGTAACTTGCGTCGATCTCGATCGCTTGCCGTAAATAAGAAATGCCCGTTTCGGCTCCCAAATGTCTGGTTGTGAGAAGGTGGCAACGCCCCTTGAGATAAAGCTGGTGGGCTTCGACGTACATACAATGTAAATGCCGATTGCAAGGGACAATTGCCATTAGTATTCCCAGTCCGCCTTTTCAGCTAACCTTCGATCTAGCCATCGCGGATTTCCAAGAGGCGAGACAGGGCAAAGAGTTCTACTTCATTGGCACTACCCCATCCGTCGTTGCGCATATCGCAAAACGAACTGACTAAACAGGACCGGAACCGCAATCTGAACGACAGGACGCGAAAATTTGTGCAAAAATCAATTTCCGTGTCCCTATTAGAACATATATCCACGGAAATCAAACGAGTGCTTTGAATCGCTCCCACTCCGGTTTCAGCTTTGTCATAAACTCAACAAACCGCCGATGTCTTCGAACATTGTTAAGGTTTGGATCGACCTCAAAATACGGATAGTTCGGAAAGCCGCGCTCTGACGCGTTCTCCAACCACTTGACGGTTTCATCCGGCTTATTCAGAGCCGCATAGGCCGACGCAACATTGTAGGCGGTGTGGTGAAAATGGCCGAACCCACTTCCGATTTGAATGGCGCGGTTGATCGCATCTTCGGCCTCTTGTTGTTTGCCGGCTTTTGCCAGCAACAATGCCTTCAGGCTCGTAAAACTCCCGCCCTCGTCCTGGGGATATCTCGTCAAATAGTCATCAACTAGTGTTTCCGCCTGACTTAAACGCCCAGTTTGAACGAGTGCCTCCGCCATGCTTCGGTCGACTAGCATGGGGCTAACCTCCCTGGGTATTGTTTTGAAGACCGAGACTGCTTCATCGAACTTTCCCTGCCAGGTCTTGTAGACACCTATTCGATAACGGGCCATTGTGTTGTTTGGATTGATTTCGAGCGCTTTCTTTAAACTTTGCTGGGCTTCGTTCACCAGACCGATATGGGCATAAACCATCGATAGCTGATGATGCGTCTCGTCCGAATTCGGATCGATCGCCAAAGATCGCTTGTATGATTGAATTGCCTGTTCGTGTGGGAATCCCTTCGTATTCGTCCACAGAATCAACCCGCGAGCGAAATGGCCTTCCGCAAGATCAGGATTCAACGCTAGAGATTTCTCTATGGCAACATCGGCATTCTCGTGAAGCCGTTTTCGGTCGGAATCAGAGCTGTACTTAAACGCCATGGTGTTGTAACCACGGGCGAGTTGGGCATAGGCCTCCGCAAAATTTGGGTCGATCGCAACGGCCTCTTCCAGCACTTTGATCGCAGCTTCTGTGTCCTCCCGGTTCTCGCTCGCGACCTTTACCTTGCCGCGAACGTAAAGATCATAAGCCGGCGAGCGAATAGATTCGGTTGCGGCATTTCGAGACGAAGACGCTTCAGAATTTAACGAAGCCGAAGGCATAGGAGTTTCAGTTGCCCGCAGCCTATCCGTTATGAACCAAGCGCCAGACGCGAGAGCACCAAACACTACGACGGCGACAGCCGTCTTAACGTAAAACCGCTTCGACTTACTTTGCGGAAGGGGCTTGTGGTCGCTTAATCTCGCCTTCTTTGCGACATAACCATTTTCGGCAGTTGTGGGGCCGTCAACACTATCGACTCTGCGAACATCAGCGATAAACCGGTAACCGTGTTTGAGAACGGTTTCGATATATTTCTGCTTGCCCGTTTTTTGTCCGAGCGCGTGCCGTATGGCGTGAATAGATTTATTAAGATTGTTTTCCTCGACTGCCGTATCGGGCCAAATGGCATCCAAAAGTTCGTTTTTTGTAACCAGCTGGCCCTGATTGCGAACAAGAAAAACCAGTGTTTGAAACGCTTTTTCCGGTAGGGCGCCGTTCGTAATGCCGTCAGAACGCTCGAACCTGTGCTGACCGACATCCAGACGGTAAGGTCCGAATTCGTATATTTCCTTCATTTCGCTCAGCATGGTGGTATAAAAAAGCCGGAATAAAAACAGAATAATAAATTCATACGAACGGAAAGACCCAAAAATGCCCATTCCGATAACATCCCTCAGGTTCACAAATAAATGGCCGCTAGTCTTATTAACTGAAGACTAAGTTTAGCACTAAACGGCTGTGAAACAAACTTTTTCTGCTAATGGCAATACGCTCATGGCAGTAAACATCAAACCGAAACTTCAAAAAATAAGGAGACTAAAACGATGAAAATGAATCTGATGAATCTATCGCGAATCAAACTGGCCATGGTAATCGGCCTTGGCTCCGCCGTGCTTTTCGGGGTAATCGCATATGCGGCGACTCCTACTATTCTTGGTTCCGGCAGTATGCCTTACTCGGAACTTGTTGACGGCCCTGCAACATTGACGGCGCGACGGCTGATCATTCCTGCCGACGATCCCCCGAGCGCCTGGCACTATCACCCCGGAATGATCCTGGCTGTCGTCGGAACGCAAGCAAATCAGGGGTCAGTCACAATAGAAGATGGATGCGGCACGTCGGAAACCTACTCCCCGGGGCAGGCTTTCCACCAGCTGGATGGCCGTGTCCATAGGGCTGTCAATGAAAGCGGATTAACGGTCGAGGAGCACAATATGTTCATTATGCCAACAGGCAAGCCGCTGACGAGGTCTCTTCCCGGTCAGCTATGCGGGCCCGCAAGGAATGTCAAAGAATGCAGGAACGAAGGCTGGGCGAAATTTACTTTTCCCAGCAGCTTTAGTAATCAGGGCGAATGTATCAGGTATGTCCGTCAACGACCGCAGGTCCTCGTGCCTGTTGCGCCGGATCCGCTTGGCTAGGCTTTCAGAATCAGGGAGAGTGCTTAGCATACGTTAGCCAGCGCCGACGCATAACGTTGCTTGTTCCTGAGGATCCGCTGCAATAAGGGAAAGTGACATTTGATGCCACAGTCAGGCCGTCTCAGAATGTGGAATTCCGAGACGGCTTTTATGCAAATATCGGAGTCTGTTCCGTTAGAACTAAACAAATTATTCTAACGACGAATCACAACGAGGCCTTATAACCCTCCCACTGCGCCTTTAGTTTTGTCATAAAGGCGATAAACCGCGGGTCGCCTCTGATGTTGTCTAAGCTGCGATCGATCTCAAACATCGGATAGCACGGAAAACCGTCGTTGGCTGCTGTTTCGAGCCACTTTATCGCCTCCGCGCGTTTATTCATCAGAGCATTGGCGCAGGCGATATGATAAGCGGTGTGATGAAAATGCCCGAACCCTTTCCCGTTTTCTATGGCCAACCTTATCTTGTCCTCAGCCAACCGCTCTTGGCCGGCTGAGGCTGCGAGTACCGCCTGCAAACTGGTTAAAAGGCCCCGATTGTCCTCCGGGTAATCTTTTAAGAATTGCTCAAGTTCGGCGGAAGCCTCGTCTTTCCTGTCGAGATTAAAGAGGGCCCAAACAATCTGGCCTCCCACCAAGGCCGGATTGACTTCCTCGGGCATTCGGCGCAGATCGGCAAGGGCCTGTTCATATTTCCCCTGGAAGAGGTATGTTTCTCCGATACGAAATTGGGCTTGGCTATTGCTCGGGTTGGTCGCAACTGCCCGTTCCAATTCTTGGAGCGCTTCATCAAAAGCCCCGATGTGGTTGTAGACAAGCGCGAGCTGATTTCGCGCCTCATCCAAATTCGGGTTCAACTCAAGCGCGCGGCGGTATTCGCGAATCGCCTTCTCGTGAGGGAAACGGTTAGCTGGCGTCCAGAGAAGGCGGCCGCGGGCCAGATAGGCCACGGCTAAATCCGGGTCCAGCGCGAGCGCTTTCTCCGCCGCCACAAAAGCTTTCTCCGTCAACTGCTCCTCGGCCGGGGCGAATAAAAAGAGCTTCCAGACGTACGCCTGGGCCAGTTCCGCATGGGCCGACGCGAAGGTCGGATCTGTGGCGACGGCGCGCTCCAGAGCCGCGATGGCGGCCTCATTATCATCTCTATTATGGCGGTGGAGATAAAACTTTCCACGAAGATATTGATCGTAAGCTTCCGGGTTGACTGGGCGGACGCTCCCGAATTGTCCTTGCTCCTGCGGCGTAAGCTTGATTCTTATTTCGGCCACGATGTCTCGTGTCACGTCTCTCTGTAACGCCAGCACGTCACTCAGGTCACGCTCGTAGCTTTCGGTCCATAAATTTCGGCCCGTCGCCGCATGGGTCAACTGGACGGCAATCCGCACGCGCTCGCCAGAGCGCAGCACCGAACCTATCAGCATCGTATCCGCGTTCAGTTCGCGGCCGATCTCCGACAACGACTTGCGATTGCTCTTGTACGGCATCACAGATGGCCGTGAAATCACCCGCAGCGAGCCGATCTTGGCCAAATCGGTGATCAGCGACTCGGTCATCCCGTCGGCGAAATAGTCCTGCGAAGCGTCGCCGGAGAGGTTCTCCAGCGGCAGCACGGCCAACGATGCGATCTCGGGCACGGCCGTTGTGTTCTTTACGGCAGCGAAATAATACGCAAAGCCGCCGATTGCGATCAGAAGGGTTATGGAAGCTGCCAATGAAACCGCCCTGTGCCGCTTTATATAAGTCGTAAAGCTGTCCAACGGTGTGGTCGACTTTTCGTCAAAACCCGCCGTATCAACCGCCAAAAGCCCGGCTTCTTTTTCAACGCCCGCGCTTTTCGATTTATGAAGAAAGCCTTGATCGATCGCCAAGGCAGCCCTCAGCTCCTTTAAATCGGCGAGCACGTCATTCATCGTTTGATAACGCTCGCCTCTATTCTTGTGAAGCATTTTCGAGATGATGCTCTGCAATTCTTCGGGAATATTCGCCGCAACGCTTGAAAGCTCGAGGGGCTCCTGGTTTATCAGATTGGCTATCGTTTCCAATAAAGAATCGCCCGCAAACGGCGTTCTGCCGGCGATCATTTCGTAGATCGAAACACCCAGGCTGAAGATGTCCGTCCGCTCGTCGATCTTTTCACCTTTTGCCTGTTCAGGTGACATGTAACGCGCGGTGCCCAGAATCAATCCTGAAGCTGTTTGGTTTATTTGCCGGATCGTTTCGCCTTCGGCATTTAATGCGGACTGCACACGCATGAGCTTGGCCAGACCGAAGTCAAGAACTTTTATATAGCCGTCGCTCCGGACAATGATGTTTTCGGGCTTAATGTCGCGATGAACTATTCTGGCTTCGTGTGCAGCGGCGAGCGCGCCTGCAATTTGTATTGAGATATCGAGGATTTCGGGAAGCTGCAGTTTTCCATCACCGACGACTTCACGCAGCGTCCGGCCGTCGACAAACTCGCTGACAATATAATGGGAGGATTCAGTTTCGCCGATCTCGTGAATAATGAGAATATGCGGGTGATTCAGGGCGGAAGCGGCCTTTGCCTCTTGCATGAATCGCAGAATGTTGGTTTGATGGCTCTCGTACTTTTCGCTAAGAAACTTGATTGCCACCTGGCGCTCCAGCTTCGTGTCCTTTGCAAGATAAACCTGGCCCATTCCGCCGATTCCGAGCAATTTCACAATTTCGTAGTGACCGATTCGCGTCCCGGTTTTCAAAGCGCCGACTTCGCGCTCGCTGTCGATCCCGCCGTTTTGCACGAACGGTTCTTCAAGAAAGTCCGTTTGATAAGAGCACAGTAATCTTTCGACCTGCTGCCGGAGAGACTGGTCCTCGCCGCACACCTCGTCGAGATATTCGCCCCGTCTGTCAGAGCCACGCTCAAGGGCGGCGTTGAAAATACTTTTTGCTTTTTGCCAGTTTTCCACCCTATTTAGTTTCTTCCGGTGATAATTCCTGATGCAGCCATGCCTTGGCCATTCTCCAGTCCCGTTTTACGGTTGAAACCGACACGCCCAATACTTCGGCGGTTTCCTCGAGGCTGAAGCCGCTAAAATAACGAAGTTCCACAACCTGAGCCTGCTGTGTGTCGATAACCTCCAATCGACTGAGAGCATCGTCCAGGGCCACTATATCGACCTTGCTTTCGTCCGCTGCGAAAACGGTCTCGTCATAAGTCAGCTGGATCGCCTGCCCGCCACGTTTCGCCCGATATCTTGTCTTGGCGTAATCGACCAGGATACGGCGCATCAGCCGCGCGCAGATAGCAAAAAAATGCGCCCGGCTTTCCCATTCGAAATTTCTCTGCTGCCGCAGCTTGATATACGCCTCATTGATAAGGGCCGTGGTCTGAAGCGTATGCTCCGGCCGCTCGCGCCGCAGGAACCTATGGGCCTGTTGCCGCAGTTCATCATAAACAAGCGGGAAAAGCCTGTCCGCTTCTTTACTCCTGCCGCTGCTCCAGGCACGGAGCATTTCCGTTATTTCTAACGATGAAAGTTCAGTATTTGGCATACCGGTTTTACAGCGGGACTGTACATCGAAATTATTCTTTTTTTGCTGTTTCGTCAATATATTTTACGGCTTTGAACCATCTTATGCCGATTTGTCGCGGAAGGAGGTGAGGGCCGGATTTTCTTCGGCCGGGTTACCAAGTCTGAAAATAAAAGGAGAACAACATGAACATCAAAACAATGAGAAAAAAACTCGTAATCGTAATAGGCATATGGGCGGCCATTCTCTCGGGGACGACCATCGCATGTGCGACGATGAATGCAAGAAAACCGATTACCGATCGGCGGGAGATATCCCAACCGCTGCCGATGGCGGCGCTTCAGACACAGGCGGGTGATGTCGTCGCGGAATGGAATGCAGAGGCAGTCCGGCTGACACTGCTAACATCTTCCGGGCTCGCGCCCGTGCAGCAGACACGGACAATGGCAATCGTCCAGGTGTCGGTTCACGACGCGGTAAATGGCATCACCGGCGAGTATCAAACTTATCTGTCGCCGGGCCCCGCTCCTGATAACGCGTCGGCAGAAGCAGCAGCGATCGCTGCCGCGCACCATGCATTGAGAAGCCTCTTTCCGCAACCCGTGAATGTCACGGCGCTTGACGCTCTCTTTGCGGCATCGCTCGCCGGAAACGGTCTATCGGTCGCCGATCCCGGCATAGGTTACGGTCAATCAGCCGCCGCCGCAATTTTCGCAGCACGCAGCAATGATAATTCCGCCCAGGCCCAGTACAACTATACAGCTCCTGGAGCCGGTTCGCCCGGTGTCTGGGAGCCACTCACCAGCGCGGCCGCCCTGCTTCCCGGATGGGGCGACGTGACGCCGTGGGTGCTCCGCAATTCGTCGCAGTTTCGGCTGCCGCCGCCTCCATCCCTTAGGAGCAGGCGATACGCACGAGACTATAATGAGATCAAAGAGATCGGGGTATCTAATAGTGCGACTCGCACCGCAGAACAGACACAGATCGCAACATTTTGGCTCGGATCACCCGTAGCCATATGGAACCAGCCCTTAAGGCACCTGCTCGCAGCAAGCGACTTCGATCTTTCGGCGAGAGCCCGTGCCTTTGCCCTAGTCTATCTTTCAGTAGCTGATTCCAGCATCGTGTGCTGGAAGACAAAGTACGAATATAATTTTTGGCGTCCGCAGCCTGCGATCCGTCGCGGAGATGAGGACGGAAACGACTCTACAATCCCTGACCCGTCGTGGACGCCGCTGTTCCAAACGCCGCGGCACCCGGAATATGCGTCGGGCCATACAACCAATAGTACTGCCATAGCCGCGATCCTTCAGAAAATATTTGGGGACGATCCGGGCGTGCCTATCACTTCCACAATTACGGGCATTACGCGCCAGTGGAATACGTTTAGCGAGGGGCTTGACGAGGTTATTGATGCTCGGGTCTATTCGGGGCTTCACTTCCGCACGGCCGATGAAGTTGGCTCCAGACAAGGAGGCCAGGTCGCCCAATTCGTTTGGACGCATGCCCTTAGGCCCTGTCGTAAGGACGGCTATCGTTGTAAATAAGATGGTGGGCATTAGATGAAAGTAATTGTTCCCGTCCCTTACATAAGCGAAGCGGAGAAAAATTCGCAAAGTCTTCTCCGCTTCTAAATAAAGGACTTGAACAGGCATTTAAGCTACACGTCCAGATTTTTCACATCCAGCGCATTGTCTTCGATAAACTTCCGACGCGGTTCGACCTGATCGCCCATGAGCACCGTAAAAATACCGTCAGTTTCAATAGCGTCATCGACCCGGACCTGCAGCATCGTACGTTTTTCAGGGTCCATGGTCGTTTCCCAAAGCTGTTCCGGGTTCATCTCGCCGAGGCCTTTATAACGCTGAATGGTAAGATCCTTCTTCGCCATACCCGTAACTCTTTCGAGCAGGTCTTCGCGTGATTTTATGATTTCGCTTGTGCCGTTTTCGCCCAAAACGAATGGTGCCGAAAAATCTTCTTCGAGAATTCGCATTAATTCGATCGCCTTTTGAAATTCGACATAACTCGCCATGTTCCAGTCGAAAAGAATCCGCTGGTTGTTCGGCATCGTTATCTCGATCTCCGAAAGCCCGTGTTCTTCATCGCTCATAAGCTCGGTTTTGAAGCCGGCCGCCGCTATTTTGCCTTCGACCTCGGCCATAAGCTCTTCCTGTTCGAAGATTTTGCGCAGCTTTATGCTATTTTTTACCAATACGCCGTCCCTACCTGCGAATGCCTCTAATACGGCCCTTAAGAGTTTCGCATCATTTCCCATTCGCCGAGCGAACCGAGCAAAGTAGCTTCCGAACTCAATAGTCTGCTCCAGACTCTTTGCGAGCTCGCGACCGGTGACCGTCTTATCGTTCGCCGTTATCTCGACATCATTAGTCCCCATCCGCATCAAATAGCGGAACATCGACTTTTCGTCCTTAATGTACTCTTCCTTTTTACCGCGTTTCACTTTGTACAGCGGCGGTTGGGCGATATAAACAAAACCGTTTTCCAGAAGCTCCGGCATTTGACGATAGAAGAACGTCAGCAGCAGCGTCCGGATATGGCTGCCGTCGACGTCCGCATCGGTCATCAGACAGATCTTGTGATATCGAAGCTTGTTTACATCAAAATCTTCCTTGCCGATCCCCGTGCCGAGGGCAGTGATCAAAGCCTTGATCTCGCCGTGGCCGAGCATCTTATCGAAACGCGCCTTTTCGACGTTCAAAATCTTACCCTTGAGCGGCAGCACGGCCTGATTCTTACGATCGCGCCCCTGCTTTGCCGAACCGCCCGCCGAGTCTCCCTCGACGATGTAAATTTCCGATAGCGCCGGATCCTTTTCCTGACAGTCGGCGAGCTTTCCGGGCAAAGTCGATGTGCCAAGAGCGCTTTTACGCACAATTTCTCTCGCTTTGCGGGCCGCCTCCCGCGCACGTGCGGCGTCAACCGACTTTCCGACAATTTTCTTCGCAACATTCGGGTTTTGCTCAAAAAACTCGCCGAGTTTTTCGTTAAGGAAAGATTCGACCTGGCCTTTTACCGGCGAATTTAGTTTGCCTTTCGTCTGCCCTTCAAACTGCGGCTGCGGAATTTTTACGCTGATAATCGCGACCAGACCTTCGCGCACGTCGTCGCCGGAAAGCGTGACCTTAGCATTTTTCGTAAGGCCCGAGCTTTCCGCGTAGTTATTGATCGTCCGTGTGATCGCACCCCGAAATCCGGAAAGGTGCGTTCCGCCGTCGACAGTATTGATATTGTTAGCAAACGAAAAAATCTTCTCGTCGTAGCTATCGTTATACTGCATCGAGATTTCTATGGAGAGCTCGTCGTCAACCACCTCAAAATAAAGCGGTTCTTCATGCAGCGGGCTCTTGTTTTTGTTCAGATGCTTGACGAACTCGGCAATCCCGCCCTTGTAATAAAACTCGTGCGATTTTTCTTCTTCTTCGCGTTCATCTTTTATAAAAATCCGAATTCCCTTATTCAAGAAAGCCTTTTCGCGAAGCCGTTCGGACAGCTTCTCAAAACTGTAAATGGTCGTTTCGAATATGCTCGAATCCGGTCTGAAAGTGAGCTTTGTGCCGCGTTTGGTGGTCGTTCCGGTTCGCTTGAGCGGTGCCACCGGAATTCCGGCCGCGTATTCTTGTTCATGCGTTTTACCGTCACGCCAGATTTCAAGCTTCAAGTATTCGCTCAAAAAATTCACGCAGCTTACTCCGACCCCGTGCAGCCCGCCCGAAACTTTATAAGAATTCGAATCGAACTTCCCGCCCGCATGCAGGATCGTCATCACGACCTCCGCCGCCGAACGCCCTTCCTGCTTGTGCATATCGGTCGGAATGCCGCGCCCATTATCAATGACCGTGACGGAATTGTCGATATGGATCGCGACCTCGATCGTGTCGCAATAGCCCGCCAACGCCTCGTCCACCGAATTATCGACAACCTCGTAAACCAAATGGTGAAGACCGATCTCGCTCGTCGAACCGATATACATCGCCGGTCGCTTGCGCACCGCATCGCGGCCTTCTAGAACTGTAATGGAGTCGGCTCCGTATTCCGTCTTTGCTTTAGCCAATTTTTATACCTCTAAATTAAACTTCTATTTTAATAATTACGGCTTTGCTTATTTGTTTTATTGAGTCAAGCGCTTTTGGGAGCAGCGGCAAGAGTGATTCATAACGATTCGACCTTGCCGCCAAAATTAAAACCGACATTGGTAATTCGGCCTTATTTTGTTGATATTCGATATGTTTATCGACCGTTATGAGAATATCAAAGAGTTTGCTTGCCTGTTTGAGCAGTTTGCCGTTTTTCAACCCTTTGAAACCTGCTTGTTCGATTGTCGTGACTTCGTGTCCAATAAAATCCTTTCTCAATCGTCTGGGGACACATTCGTCAAGCAGCAATCTCATATTCTTCTAACAGTTTGACCTTAAATAATTCCAGAACGCCGATAGCCTGATCCCGTGAGACCGTAGGAAAATCATCTAGAAAAACATCCAAACTGTCGCCGCCTTCTAAATAATCAAAGAGATTTTGCACCGGTACCCGCGTGCCTCGAAAAACCGGTGTTCCGCCTAGCTTCTGGGCATCACTTTCTATTATTTTACGTGTAAGATTATTCTCCATAGCCAACAGATAATTATAGCACCTTTTTCTGATTTTTTTCAGCGGGTAAATACAATAAAAATCTAAGTTTTAAAGGATTTGGGCCTCTCCGTTTTCGATCATGAAAACCTGCGCATCTATACCGAACTGCTTGGCAAAACTTTCCTTTGATGTAGTTACAAAAGTCTGGGTTTTGTTTCGTAAAAATTCCAGAAGATGGCCGATGCGTTTATAGTCTAGCTCGGCGTCGATATCGTCCAGCAAAAACAAAGGATATTCCTGCCGCTGCGAGTGATAAACCGAAAGGTTTGCAAGCAGTAAAAGTAGAAGCGCGCTTCGCTGCTGTCCGGCCGAGCCGAATTTGCGGAGGTCATGGCCATCAAACAAGATTTCGAGATCGTCGCGATGCGTTCCGACAAGCGAGTATCCGACTGCAATCTCCGCCTGAAGGCGGAGATTTAGACGTTCCGTAATAAGCGCCTCGTAATCCGCGAGATCACCTTTGCCTTCAAGCGATGAGAGATATCTGATCGAGAGTTCTTCGCCAGCAAACAGTTTTTTCTCCAGCACTTCATTCAGTCTTTCGACAAATCGGACCCGGGCTTTGTGAATTCGGGATGCAAGCTTTGTAAGCTGGTCATTCCACGGCCCGAGAAGCTCGGCCGTTTTCTCTATTGAATCGTCATTTTCACGGGCCGCCGCAAGCAACGCATTCTTCTGTTTAACGATACGGCTGTAATCTAGAAGCGTTTGCACGAACGGCGGATAGATCGAAACAATCGCGCCGTCCAGAAATTTTCGCCGGTTTTCCGGCTGGCCGCGAACGATCTCAAGCTCGTCGGCATTGAAAATCACGGCGTGAAGCTGTCCGAGATAGCGTTGGATCGTTTCCCGCTTTCCGTTAACTGTAAAGCTTTTCATATTGCCCTGCAGTGCCGCTTGCAAATCGCGATGGATGTCTTCGGACTGTTCTACACGTCCGCGAATGATCGCCAGCTCCTCGCCGAAACGAATCGTCTCTTGCAGCTTTGCGGTCTTAAAAGAACGCGTCGTGGCGAGTACATGTATAGCTTCGAGCCAGTTTGTCTTGCCGTGTCCGTTGTCGCCGACGAGGATATTTAGCCCAATGCAACATGGCAATTTGCCATCCAAATTGCGGAATTTTTCCACTTCTATCGACTCGAGGAGCATCGGAAAAGTTTATCACGTGCGGAGACTTTCGACCTTTTAACCGCGAATTGGTGAAAGCACTTTTGTTTTAACTTAACGTAAGCCTACGCCGGAGATCTCCATTCTGAGCCTATTGCCTCACGTAAAAAAGCGCTCGAAATGAGAATCGTTGCCTCATGTAAAAATCGACTCCTACGGTAGAGTAAAGTATGCCGCCCGGAGTGTGGGTGCGGCAAGGGTTTGTTTTGTTT
>Ga0136617_10002024_pt1 | contig 18055 bp, 15 predicted proteins | sample AntDrymUQ3222106_2_FD_129672 | JGI IMG/M metagenome (GOLD analysis project Ga0136617, IMG submission 129672) | Polar desert sand microbial communities from Dry Valleys, Antarctica - metaG UQ322 (21.06) | ecosystem: Environmental > Terrestrial > Soil > Desert | place: Antarctica: Dry Valley... | reverse complement strand
GGTGGGATCCGCGCTGCCGCGCATCCCGGCCAGTAGAGGAAACGCACAGTCTTCGAGCTCCATCATCACGCCCTTGAGCGCGGCTTGTGCCTTGTCCATCGGCAGCTCGAGGAGCTGCAACTGCACTGGCTGATCGTCGCCGAGCATGGCTCCCGACGCGATGCGGAACAAGAGCGCGTAGCCGATTTGGCCTGCAGCGCCGGTGACGGCGACGCGGACAGGTGCTTTCATCTAGTGTCCTGTTCCGTAAGTTCCGAAGATAAAGGAGCGGATGAAATCGGGTGCCAGGCAAGGCGCGCGGCCGACAGCGTACCTCGTGGTAGGGTGAGGCCGCGCAACGCGGCATGGCGCCCGATTCCGCCGCGAACTATCGAGTGAATTTACGGAACAGGACACTAGGAACTCCTAAGCGGACGTAAAAAGCTTGCGACAGAAGGGAAATTCTAGCGCGATAGGCGTCCCCACGGCTATAATTCATGCTGCCGCAAGCCGCCAGCGCGAGAAAAAGTGATGTATCGCGAACGGGCGTCACGTTTGTGCGCTCGAAGTCCGGCACTCGCGGCTTTGAAGTGCGGTGTGCTGACCTTGGATGACCAAAGTTTTAAGGGCATGAGATGGCCGTCGTCGACCGTCCCGTCGCAAAACCCCGCCCGGTTTACCTCAACTTATTCGCGATCCGACTGCCCTTGCCGGGGCTCGTATCGATCCTGCATCGGGTCAGCGGTGCGCTCTTGTTCGTGCCGGGAATTCCGCTTCTTCTCTGCGCTTTGCAGATAGCGTTATCCGGCCCCGAAATGTGGGGCGAGTTGCGAGGGTGGTTTTTAATCCCCTGGGTGAAACTCCTGGCGATTGGCTTAACGTGGGCTTATTTGCATCATCTATTTGCGGGTGCTCGCCACTTGGTGATGGATTTGCACATCGGCATGGACTTGGCGGCGGCGCGCCAGTCCTCGGCTTTGGTGCTGGTGCTTCCATTGCTGCTTACGCTCGTCGTGGCGGTGCGCTTATGGTAATGCAGCAACGCATCGTCGTTGGCGCCCACTACGGGTGGCGCGATTGGCTGGTACAGCGCATCACCGCCGTCGTGATGATGTTGTACACGTTCTATGTTCTCGCCTTGCTGATATGGCACGGCGGCCTCGATGGCGCTGCATGGCGAAGCATATTCGGCAGCGCGGTTTTCCGAGTTGCCACGTTCTTGTTCATGATTTCGCTCTTGTGGCACGCTTGGGTGGGCGTGCGCAACATCCTCATGGACTACGTCAAACCCGTCTCGCTGCGGCTTGTACTCGAGGTCGTTGTCATCGCGGTCATCGTCGCTTATGCGGGCTGGACGATTCAGTTGCTGTGGGGTGCGCGATGACGCCTCCGGTCCGCAAGTTCGACGCGCTGATCGTAGGCGCAGGTGGCGCCGGTATGCGCGCGTCATTGCAACTCGCGGACGCCGGGCTCTCGGTGGCCGTGTTGTCGAAGGTCTTTCCCACGCGCTCGCATACGGTGGCAGCGCAAGGCGGCATTGGTGCCTCCCTCGGCAACATGTCGGAGGATAGCTGGCTCTGGCACATGTACGACACGATCAAGGGATCCGATTGGCTTGGCGACCAGGACGCGATCGAATACATGTGCAGGATAGCGCCGCAGGTCGTCTACGAGCTCGAGCACTTTGGCATGCCGTTCGACCGCAACGCCGATGGCACCCTCTATCAACGGCCCTTCGGCGGCCATTCCGCGAATTTTGGTGACAAGCCGGTGCAACGTGCCTGCTCGGTCGCGGATCGCACGGGTCACGCGCTACTGCATACACTTTATCAACGGAATGTCCGCGCGCATACGCAGTTCTTCGTCGAATGGATGGCGCTCGACTTGATCCGCGATGCCGAGGGAGACGTGTTGGGCGTCGTCGCGTACGAAATTGAAACCGGAGCGGTGGTCATCTTGCAGGCGAAGGCGACGGTGTTCGCGACTGGTGGAGGAGGACGCATCTTCGCCGCCTCGACCAACGCGTTCATCAATACCGGCGATGGTTTGGGGATGGCGGCGCGCGCTGGCATTCCGCTCGAAGATATGGAGTTCTGGCAATTCCATCCGACCGGTGTCGCGGGTGCCGGAGTACTCATTACCGAAGGCGTGCGCGGCGAGGGCGGTATTCTCCTGAACAGCGATGGTGAACGCTTCATGGAGCGCTACGCTCCGAACCTCAAGGACTTGGCCTCGCGCGATATCGTCTCCCGCTCGATGGATCAGGAGATCAAGGAAGGCCGCGGCTGCGGGCCGGATAAGGACTACGTGCTCTTGAAGCTCGACCACTTAGGTCCGGACGTGATCACCAAGAGGCTCCCGTCGATTCGCGAGATTGCGATCAAGTTCGCGAATATCGATCCAATCAAAGAGCCGATCCCGGTGGTGCCGACGATCCACTACCAGATGGGCGGTATTCCTTCGAATATTCATGGACAAGTGGTTGCGCCGCGCAACCGCGACCCAAGTTCTGTTGTGGAAGGTTTCTATGCGGTTGGCGAGTGCGCATGCGTCTCGGTGCACGGTGCAAACCGGCTTGGAACCAATTCGCTCCTTGACCTGATCGTTTTCGGGCGCGCTGCAGCGAACGTCATCGTCGAGCAAAATTTGAAGACGCACTCGCACAAGCCGTTGCCGGCCGATGCGTCGGAGCGGTCGCTGCAACGGCTTGCTCGCCTCGATAGCGCCAAGTCTGGCGAATCGGTCGCCGAGGTCGGCAATGCGCTGCGCAAGACGATGCAGAATCATTGCGGCGTCTTTCGCAACGCCCAACTGCTTGCCGAAGGCGCGGTCAAAGTCGAGGAGCTCGAGCAACGGGTCGCGCGCACGGCGATCAAGGATAAGAGCCGAACCTTCAATACCGCCCGTGTCGAGGCGCTCGAGCTCGACAACCTGATCGAGACCGCCAAGGCGACCATGACTTCCGCTGGCGCGCGGCTTGAATCGCGTGGCGCGCAGGCGCGCAGCGACTACCCCGAGCGGGACGACGCGCGCTGGCTCAAGCACACGCTGTGGTTTCGCGAAGGCAATCGCCTGGAGTACAAGCCCGTCAACTTGAAGCCGCTCTCGGTGGAAGCATTTCCGCCGAAGGCGCGGACGTATTGACGCGCGCCACCTATGAAGTTTCGCATCTACCGCTACAACCCCGAGCTGGACGCGAAGCCGCGCTACCAGGAGTACGACATCGCTCTCGAGCCCACCGACCGGATGTTGCTCGACGCGCTGATCCGGGTCAAGGCGCACGACGACACCTTGTCGTTCCGGCGGAGTTGCCGCGAAGGCGTGTGCGGATCGGACGCGATGAACATCAATGGCAAGAACGGCCTTGCTTGCATCACACGAGTCAAAGATTTGCGCGAGCCGGTCGAATTGCGTCCGCTCCCCGGACTTCCCGTGATCCGCGACTTGATCGTCGACATGAGCCAGTTTTTCAAGCAGTACCACTCGATCAAGCCGTATCTCGTCAACGATACGCCGCCGCCGGAGCGCGAGCGCCTGCAATCACCCGCCGAGCGCGAGGAGCTTGACGGCCTCTACGAGTGCATCCTGTGCGCGTGTTGTTCGACCGCGTGCCCGTCTTTCTGGTGGAATCCGGACAAATTCGTCGGGCCCGCAGGGTTGCTGCAGGCGTATCGCTTTATCGCCGACAGTCGCGACCATGCAACCAACGAGCGCTTGGATGATCTCGTTGATCCCTACCGGCTGTTCCGCTGCCACACGATCATGAACTGCGTGGACGTTTGCCCCAAGAATCTCAATCCATCGCTCGCCATCGGCAAGATCAAGGACATGCTGGTCAGGCGCGCGGTTTAGCTTCGAAAATGAGGGTGCGACACGGCTTGGCAAATGACGTGCAAAATGAGTCGAGAAACGGTGATCGCGCGATGACTCCCGAGCGCATGGGCCGAATCCGTTGGCGGTGCCGACGCGGAATGCTGGAGAACGATCTCATTCTCGCGCGCTATTTGGACACCCATGCCGACACGATCACCGAAGCAGAAGTCGCGACGCTTGATCGCCTGCTGGATCTTCCCGACAACGAGCTGTGGGATTTAATCGCCGGTCGCGCGCTACCCAACGAGCCCGCCTTCGTTGAGTTGGTCACCCAGTTGCGCAGGGTTTGAGGCAACAGAACGAATCTGACTAGGCCGAGAAACTCGTCGCTTCGCGCTGGAAGCCATGGATAATAATTTAAGACATCGCCCCACTGCTTGCTCTTAGGGAGTCGCTGCAATGACAGACCGCACGGCCACACTGACTTTCTCCGACGGATCACCTTCGGTGACGTTCCCGATATTGAGTGGCACGGTCGGCCCCGACGTGATCGACATCCGCGCGCTCTACGGCAAGACGGGAGACTTTACGTTTGACCCGGGATTCATGTCGACGGCTGCATGCAACTCCGCGATTACATACATCGATGGAGACAAAGGCGAGCTCCTGTACCGCGGGTATCCGATCGAGGAGCTGGCGATCAAATGCGATTTCCTCGAGACCTGCTATCTGCTTTTGTACGGCGAGTTGCCTAATGCCGCGCAAAAGGACAAGTTCGTCGCGCTCGTCACCAACCACACGATGGTGAACGAGCAGATGCAGTTCTTCATGCGCGGCTTCCGCCGCGACGCGCATCCGATGGCCGTGATGACCGGGCTGGTCGGCGGGCTCTCGGCGTTCTATCCCGACTCGATGAACCTGCACGATGCCAGGCAGCGCGATATCTCGGCGATCCGCCTGATCGCGAAAATGCCGACCATGGTCGCGATGGCGTACAAATATTCGGTTGGCCAGCCGTATATGTACCCGCGCAACAATCTCGGCTACGCGGCGAACTTCATGCGGATGATGTTCGCGACCCCGTGCGAGGAGTACGAGGTCAACGACGTCTTGGTACGCGCGCTCGACCGCATCTTCATCCTGCACGCCGATCACGAGCAGAATGCGTCGACGTCGACGGTGCGCCTGTGCGCGTCGTCCGGGACCAACCCGTTCGCCGCCATCGCCGCAGGAGTTGCGTGTCTTTGGGGTCCGGCACACGGCGGCGCCAACGAAGCGGCGCTCAACATGCTCTACGAGATCCAGCAAATGGGCGGCGTCGCAAAGATCGGAGAGTTCATTGCGACGGTCAAAGATAAAAATTCAAGCGCTCGCTTAATGGGTTTCGGCCACCGGGTTTACAAGAATTACGATCCACGGGCGAAGTTGATGCGAGAGACGTGTCACGAAGTGCTGAATGAGCTCGGGCTGCACGACGATCCGCTGTTCGATCTCGCGTTGAAGCTGGAAAAAATTGCGTTGGAAGACGACTATTTCGTGCAACGCAAGCTGTATCCCAACGTTGATTTTTATTCGGGCATCGTGCAAAAGGCGATCGGCATTCCGGTTCCGCTTTTCACCGCGATTTTCGCGCTGGCGCGCACCGTGGGTTGGATCGCGCAGCTGAACGAGATGATCGCCGAGCCCGATTACAAAATTGGCCGGCCGCGGCAGCTGTACGTCGGAGCCAAGCGCCGGCAGGTGACGCCGCTCGCGGAACGCGGGTAACCCGCTCACGCAGCGGCCTGGCAACTGGATTTGTGTTACGGATTTATTCTAGGGACAGCGGTAACTGGTCGACTGATTTCTTAGTAGACGTAACTGAGCGCAACTAAAGTGGAACTTAAGGTGACGCAATGGCGAGCATGACCGAATCGGCAGAGACGAGCACGCTTTTCGGCGGCAACGTCCCGTTTCTCGAGGAGCAGTACGAGAGCTACCTCGCCAATCCAGGCTCGGTCAGCCCCGACTGGCGTGGGTATTTCGACAGTCTGCGCGGTGACGCAAGCGACGTCTCGCACGCGCCGGTCATTGCGTCATTTATCGAGCTCGCAAAAGACCGCAGGGTGGCGGGCGCGATGGTGGATGCGACGACCATGCACAAGCAAGTGCTGGTGTTGCGGCTGATCAGCAAGTTCCGCACGCTCGGCATGTTCCACGCAGATTTGGATCCCTTGAAGCGGCAGGAGCCGCGGTATATCTCTGACCTCGACCTTGCCAGCTATCGCTTTACCGACGCCGATCTCGACACCGAGTTCGACGCGGGGTCGTTCAAGGCCGGCACGCCACGGATGCGCCTGCGCGACATTATCGAAGCGCTGCAACAGACGTACACGCGCACGCTGGGCGCCGAATACATGTATATCTCGGACACGCCAACCCGGCGCTTTCTGCAAGAGCGGCTGGAACCGATTCGTTCGAAGCCAACGTACTCGGCGGAGGAGCGGAAGCACATTCTCGAACGGCTGACGGCTGCGGAGACGCTGGAGCGCTATCTGCACACCAAGTATGTCGGGCAGAAGCGCTTTTCCGGCGAAGGTAACGACGCGTTGATCCCGATGCTCGATCGCCTGATTCAGCGCGCTGGCGCGATCGGAGTCCAAGAGGTCGTCATGGGCATGGCGCACCGCGGCCGGTTGAGCGTCCTGGTCAATACGATGGGCAAGATGCCGGCTGACCTTTTCTCCGAGTTCGAAGGCAAGGCGCCGCAAGACCTGCCGGCTGGTGACGTCAAGTACCACCAAGGTTTTTCGTCCGACGTTTCCACTCCCGGCAATCCGGTGCATTTGACTCTGGCGTTCAATCCATCGCACCTGGAGATCGTGGACCCGGTCGTCGAGGGCAGCGTGCGCGCGCGCCAGCACCGGCGCATCGATGTTGCGGGGGATCAGGTGCTGCCGGTGTTGATGCATGGCGACGCGGCGATCGCGGGCCAGGGCGTGATGCAGGAATGCTTGAACATGGCGAGGACGCGTGGCTATTACACGGGCGGCACAATCCACATCGTCATCAATAATCAGATCGGATTCACTACATCCGACCCGCGCGACGCGCGCGGGACGCTTTATTGCACCGACGTGGCGAAGATGGTCGAATCGCCGATCCTGCATGTCAATGGCGACGATCCCGAGGTGTGTCTGCTCGCCATCGATCTCGCGCTTGAATACCGCCAGCAATTCCATCGCGACGTCTTTATCGACCTCGTCTGCTTTCGCCGGCAAGGCCACAACGAAGCCGACGAGCCGATGATTACGCAGCCGCTCATGTATAAAAAGATTGCCCAGCATCCCGGCACGCGCAAGCTCTACGCCGACCAGCTGGTTGCGGCCGGCGTTGTCACGGCCGAAGAGGCCGAAACCATGGTGACGACGTTTCGCGCGGCGATGGATAAGGGCCTGCACACGAACAAGACGGTGCTCGCCAACTACAAGCCGCCGTTCACGATTGACTGGACGTCGTACAAGAATCGTCACTGGACAGACGCCGTCGACACATCGGTGCCGATTGCGCGGCTGCATTCACTCGCGGAAGCGCTCACGGCGGTGCCGATGGGGTTCAAGCTTCATTCTCGCGTCGAGAAGGTGCAAGCCGATCGGCGCGCGATGGGGGAGGGCAAGCAACCTCTCGACTGGGGTATGGCGGAGACGCTGGCGTATGCAACGTTGCTCGATGAAGGTTACGGCGTACGCCTGACCGGCCAGGATACGTCGCGCGGGACGTTTTCGCATCGGCACGCTGTGCTGCATGACCAGAACCGCGAAAAATGGGACTCTGGAACGTGGACTCCGTTGCAGCACATCAAAGAAGGGCAGCCGACGTTCGAGGTCATCGATTCGATGTTGACCGAAGAGGCGGTCGTCGCCTTCGAATACGGCTACTCGACATCGGATCCGACCCGCCTCGTCGTATGGGAGGCGCAGTTCGGTGATTTCGTCAACGGCGCGCAAGTGGTCATCGACCAGTTCATCAGTGCCGGGGAAGTCAAGTGGGGACGGATTTGCGGCCTGGTGCTGCTGCTGCCGCATGGCTACGAAGGCCAAGGCCCAGAGCATTCGTCCGCGCGCCCGGAGCGTTTCCTGCAACTCTGCGCGCAGCACAACATGCAGGTCTGCGTGCCTTCGACGCCGGCGCAGGTGTTCCATATGCTGCGCCGGCAGATGCTACGCAAATTTCGCACACCGCTGATCGTGATGAGCCCCAAGAGTCTGCTGCGCCACAAGGAAGCCGTGTCGGCGCTCAAGGATCTTGCGCACGGCGGGTTTCAGCCGGTCATCGGCGAAACGGACAAGCGGTCGGCGAAAAACGTGCGTCGCGTGCTTGCTTGCTCCGGCAAGGTGTATTACGAGCTTCTGGCATTTCGCCGCGAGCAAAAGATCGATGACATCGCGATCATCAGGCTCGAGCAGCAATATCCGTTTCCGCACGAGCAATTTCGCTCCGAGGTCGCCAAGTTTCCGAAGGCGAAGGAGGTCGTCTGGGTGCAGGAAGAGCCGCAAAACCAGGGCGCCTGGTATCGGCTGCGCGCCTATCTGCGCGGCGATATTCTCGACGAACAACTCCTTGCGTACGCCGGCCGGCCGATTTCGGCGTCGACGGCGGTTGGGTATGCCGCCAAGCATAACGTTGAGCAAAAACAGATCATCGAGGACGCGTTCGCGACGCGACTGCGATCAGGTGAAATGGTCGTCGCGCATTAGGACGTTGCAATCATGCGAATCGAAGTCAAAGTTCCGCAACTGCCCGAGTCCGTGGCGGAAGCAACCCTCGTTGCGTGGCACAAGAAGCCCGGAGACGCGATCAAGCGCGACGAAAACTTGATCGACGTCGAGACCGACAAGGTCGTGCTGGAATTACCTGCGCCTGGCGACGGCGTGCTCATCGAGACGCGCAAAACCGACGGCTCGTCGGTCACGTCGAACGAAGTGATCGCGATCATCGACACCGAAGCGAAGGGCGCTGCGGCAGCCACGGCCACCGCGGAATCCGCAAAGGCGTCACCCGTGAAAACCGTGGCTGCGTCCGCGGCCGAAACAGTGAATCCGCAATCCGCGAAGCTGGATGGAGCGAAGTCGCCAGCGGCAGCCCCGGTGACGGCGTTACCCGCGGCCCGCAAGATCCTGGCGGATGAGGGTCTCGATCCCGCCGATTTAGCGGGGACGGGCCGGGGCGGGCGCGTAACCAAGGGAGATGTGCTCGGTGCGGTGGCGAGCAAGGCGTCTCCTTCGCCGACACCGAGTACCGGCGCGGAGGTCAAAGGTGCAACGCAAGCTATCGTCGCGAAGGCACCTGCGGCGCCGGTGAATCGCTCGCCCACAACACCGGGGTCGCGTCCCGAGCAGCGCGTTCCAATGTCTCGGCTGCGCCAGCGCGTCGCCGAGCGCCTCGTGCAATCGCAAGCGACGGCCGCGAGTTTGACCACGTTCAACGAGGTCAACATGCAACCGGTGCTCGACCTGCGCAATCGGTACAAGGAAAAGTTCGAAAAGGAGCACGGCGTCAAGCTTGGCTTCACGAGCTTTTTCGTCAAAGCCGCCGTCCACGCGCTCAAGAAATTTCCGGTCGTCAACGCATCGATAGACGGTCAGGACATCGTCTATCACGGATATTTCGATATCGGCATCGCGGTGGGCAGCCCCCGCGGGCTAGTCGTGCCGATCTTGCGTGATGCCGACCAGATGTCGATCGCCGACATCGAAAAACAAGTCGGCGATTTCGGTAAGCGTGCGCAGGATGGCAAGCTGACGGTCGAGGAGCTCACCGGAGGCACATTCACGATCTCCAACGGTGGCGTGTTCGGGTCGATGTTGTCCACACCTATTATCAATCCGCCGCAATCCGCGATCTTGGGCGTGCATGCCACCAAGGAGCGCCCTGTTGTGGAGAACGGGCAAGTCGTCGTGCGGCCGATCAACTTTCTTGCGCTCTCCTACGACCACCGAATCATCGATGGGCGCGAAGCCGTGCTCGCGTTGGTCGCGATGAAGGACGTGCTCGAGGATCCGGCGCGGATGCTCCTCGATTTGTAGATGACGCGAGCCGCTGGACCGGCTGCCGTAGACGCTGCTCAAGTATCGTGCCGCTCGGTCGACTCGAGCCCGTCTCGGTAGATGCGGATCGGAGCCATGGCTGACTCATTCGACGTGATCGTCATCGGCGGCGGCCCGGGCGGGTACATTGCCGCGATTCGTGCGGCGCAACTCGGTTTGAAGACCGCCTGCATCGACGACTGGTCTCGCGCCGGCGGCAAACCAGCGCCTGGCGGCACGTGCACGAACGTCGGATGCATCCCGTCGAAGGCGCTGCTGCAATCATCCGAACACTACGACCACGCGGGACACGCGTTCGCCGACCATGGCATCGAGGTTAAGGGGCTCAACTTGAACCTTGCCAAGATGCTCGCGCGCAAGGATAAAGTCGTCGCGCAGAACAACGACGGCATCCTCTACCTGTTCAAGAAGAATAAGGTGACCTTCTTCCATGGCCTGGGGGCATTCAAGTCGAGAAGTGACGATGCGTGGACGATAAGAGTCAGCGGGGCCGGAGCGGAATCCGTCGACGTGAGCGGCCGGCACGTCATCGTTGCGACCGGATCGCGGCCGCGCGCACTGCCGCAAGTCGCCGTCGATAATCGACTCGTGCTCGACAACGAAGGCGCACTCGCGATTCCCGCGGTGCCCAAGCGATTGGGCGTCGTCGGTGCCGGTGTCATCGGTCTCGAATTAGGCAGCGTCTGGCGGCGTCTGGGTGCTGCGGTCACGCTGCTCGAGGCGGTGCCGGTGTTTCTGGGTGCGGCGGACGAGGCCGTGGCGAAGGAGGGCTTGCGTGCCTTCACGAAGCAAGGCCTCGCGATTCATCTAGGAGTCACGATCACCGATGTCAAGCTCGGTAAGAGCGATGTCACAGTCGTTTATACCGATGCGTCCGGCACCGGGCAGCGGGCGACGTTCGATCGCCTGATCGTGTCGATTGGCCGCGTGCCGCATACCGAAGGGCTAGATGGGAACGCTGTTGGACTCGCGTTCGACGAGCGCGGTTTCATCGTCGTCGATGATGACTGCAAAACCAATCTGCCCAACGTGTGGGCGATCGGCGATGTCGTACGCGGCCCGATGCTCGCGCATCGCGCGGAGGAGGAGGGCGTCGCGGTCGCCGAACGCATCGCCGGACAGCACGGCCACGTCGATTTCAATACCGTGCCGTGGGTTATTTACACAGCACCGGAGATTGCGTGGGTGGGCAAGAACGAGCAGCAGCTCAAGGCGGAAGGTGTTGCTTATCGCGCTGGTACGTTTCCCTTCAACGCCAATGGCCGCGCTCGTGCGCTGGGTGACACGGGGGGATTCGTCAAGATTCTCGCGGATGAGAAAACCGACCGCATTCTCGGGATGCACGTCATCGGTCCGATGGCGTCCGAGCTGATCGCGGAGGGCGTGGTGGCGATGGAATTCGGTGCCGCCAGCGAAGACCTCGCGCGGATCTGCCACGCCCACCCATCGCTCGCCGAGGCGACCAAGGAGGCTGCATTGGCCGTCGACGGGCGAGCGCGCAACCTTTGATCGCAGCGCGCTACCTTTCGCGGATCCGCGCTGCATGAACGATACGACGCTGGACGGACAAATCGCTCGCCGGGAAGGCGCGCTCATTGCATACCTTGAACCCGAGCTCGTCCGCCGCAACGCCATACTCGATCATGCGCAAGCAGCCGCGCTCGACCGCTTGCAGCGATTGGCCGACGAGCTCAAGGAATTTCGAGCGGTGCGGCAGTCGGCGTTGCGGCGATTATTCACCACGCCCGAGGTACCGCGTGGCGTGTACCTGTGGGGCGGCGTGGGTCGTGGCAAGACGTTCCTCATGGACAGTTTTTTCGCGGCGGTTTCAATACGCCGCAAGACGCGTGTCCATTTTCACGCCTTCATGCGTGACGTGCACACGGAGTTGAATAAGCTCAAGCGCGAAGAAGATCCCCTGGTCCGCGTAGCCAAGCTTATCGGGAAACGCTGGCGCTTGATTTGCTTCGACGAGTTCCACGTCGCCGACATCGCGGACGCCATGATTTTGGGGCGCCTGCTCACGCAGTTGTTCGATGGCGGCGTCGTGCTGGTCATGACGTCGAACTTCCCGCCAGACGGCTTGTATCGCGATGGTTTGCAGCGAGAGAATTTCCTGCCGACGGTCGCTCTCCTGCAACAGTGGCTCGATGTCGTACACGTCGACGCTGGTATCGACTACCGGCTGCGCACGTTGGAGCGAGCGGAGAGCTTTCACGTCCCTGCGGGACCGCAAGCCGACGCCGCGCTCGAAAAGGCGTTCGAGGCGATGCGCTCCGGTCCTGATGAGAATCCGCACCTCGAAATTGAAGGCCGGACGATGACCGCCACGCGCCGCGCCGGCAGTGCGATCTGGTTCGCCTTTGCCAACCTGTGCGATGGGCCGCGGTCGCAGCGTGATTACCTGGAACTCTCGCGCCGCTTCGCAGTGATCATCGTCTCCGACATTCCGGTCATGTCGCAGGAACAACGCGATGTGGCGCGCCGCTTTACTTGGCTCATCGATATTCTGTACGACCATCGGGTCAAGCTGCTCGCCTCGGCGGCAGCACCGCCGGGGGAACTGTATCGAAGCGGGACCAACGTCCAGGACTTCGCGCGGACCGTCAGTCGGCTTGCCGAGATGCGCACGCGCGAATATATGGCGCGGCCGCACGAGAGTGGTGAAGTTTGTGCGGGTTGATTCGCGGACGCGGTATGGTCGTCAAGCGACCCCCGGTGTTATTGCTGCAATGTTCGGCTAACATCTTTTAATTCTTAGACTGTAAGCCCCCAAGGAGCTACCCGTGCAGACATTCAAGGCGTATCGCACCTTCGAGCAAGATAAAGCCGTGTCGAGTCGCTTCGTCGACTTAACGTTGGACGAGCTCGATGAAGGAGAGGTCGTCGTCAAGACCAAGTACTCGACGATCAATTACAAGGACGCGCTGTCGTACAACGGCACGGGCCGGATCATGCGCAAATACCCGACTGTTGCCGGCATCGACATGGCTGGGACGGTGGAACAAAGCGCCGATTCGCGTTGGAAGCGGGGCGATAAAGTCATCGTGCACGGTTATGACATGGGCGTCGCGCACGATGGCGGCTACGCGGAGCGCGTGCGTGTTCCGGCGGACTGGATCGTGCGCCGGCCCGAGAGCATGACGGCGTTCGACGCGATGACCTTGGGCACGGCGGGGTTCACCGCGGCGCAGGCTGTGCTCTTGATGGAGCACAACGGCCTCAAGCCGGATGGCGGCCCGGTGGCGGTTACGGGCGCCACGGGTGGCGTGGGGTCCGTGGCGGTTGAAATACTCGCCAAATCGGGCTATCACGTTGTAGCGATCACCGGAAAGGCGAAAGAGGCCGACTATCTGAAAGGGATCGGCGCGAAAGAAGTGCTGATGCGCGAAGCGATTGATCTCTCGAAAATCCGGCCGCTCGACAAAGCGACCTGGGCGGGGACGATCGACAATCTAGGCGGGGACCTGCTCGCATGGCTTTTGGCGACGACGAAGATCGGTGGTGTCGTCGCCTCCGTCGGTCTTGCCGCCGACGTGAAACTCAATACGACAGTGATGCCTTTCATCCTGCGCGGTGTGCAGTTGTTGGGCGTCGACAGCGTCAACTGCCCGATGGCGCAGCGGCAGAAGATCTGGAACAAGCTCGCCGTCGAGTGGCGGCCCGATAGCGTGCATGACCAAGTGCGCACGATTGATTTCGACGAGCTGCCCACGCATTTCGACGCTTACATCAAAGGTCTGGTGCGCGGGCGCACAGTGGTGCGTATCGCGCCGGATACGCACGGCGGTTAAGCCCAGGATCCGTCACGAAGCGAGCAACGGAGGACGGCATGTCGACCTATCGAGAATTTCATCGCAGGTCGTTGGCCGAGCGCGAGGCGTTCTGGCGGGAAGAAGCGAGACTGATCGGTTGGCAGACGCCATTTGACTCGGTTCTCGATTACCGGAAACCACCGTTTGCGAAATGGTTCGTCGGCGGACGGACCAATCTCTGCCACAACGCGCTCGATCGCCACCTCTCCACGCGGGGCAGCCAGGCTGCGCTGATTTACATCTCCACCGAAACCGACGTCGAGACGCAATACACGTTTGTAGAGGTTCACGCCGAGGTGAACCGTTGCGCGGCAATGTTGCAGACGCTGGGGGTGGGTCGCGGCGATCGTGTGTTGATCTATATGCCGATGATCCCCGAGGCGGTGTTCGCGATGCTCGCGTGCGTGCGCATTGGCGCCGTGCATTCGGTCGTGTTCGGAGGCTTCGCGGCAGCGAGCCTTGCCACGCGCATCGACGATGCGACACCGAAGGTCCTGATGACCGCGGATGCCGGGATGCGCGGTGGAAAATCCATCCCGTACAAGCCTTTTGTCGATGAGGCGCTGCAACTCGCGCGGCGCCCGCCGGCGGCGGTGCTGATCGTCGATCGCGGCATCGATCCAACCATGGCGCGCACCGCGGGACGCGATTTCGACTACGCGACGTTGCGCGAAAAGCACCTAGATGCGAGTGTTCCCTGCGCGTGGCTCGAGTCGAGCGAGCCGTCGTACGTCCTGTACACGTCGGGGACGACCGGCAGGCCCAAAGGCGTGCAGCGCGATACCGGCGGCTACGCGGTGGCGCTGGCGTCGTCGATGCGTCGCATCTTCTGCGTGCAACCCGGGGAGACGATGTTCACGACGAGTGACATCGGGTGGGTCGTCGGGCACTCGTACATCATCTACGCGCCGCTCATCAACGGCTCGACGACGATCCTGTACGAGGGGTTGCCGATCCGACCCGATCCGTCGGTCTGGTGGCGCATCGTCTCCGAGCATAACGTGAAGACGATGTTCAGCTCGCCGACGGCGATCCGTGTTCTCAAAAAACAGGATGTCGCGCACATGCAACGGCACGACATCTCGTCGTTGCGCTATCTTTTCCTGGCCGGCGAGCCGTTGGACGAGCCGACTGCGCGCTGGGCATCCGACTCCCTACGAGTGCCGATCATCGACCATTATTGGCAAACCGAAAGCGGTTGGCCGATCCTATCGGCGCAACCCGGGGTGGAAGAGCTGCCGCGTAAATTCGGCAGTCCGTCGTTCGCCGTGTATGGCTATGACGTTGCGCTGCTGCACGAAGGCACCGGAGAGAAAGTCGGCACCGACGAAAAAGGCGTGTTGACCATCACGCCGCCGCTGCCGCCGGGTTGCATGACGACGGTATGGGGCGACGATGAGCGCTTCGTGCAAACGTACTTCACGACGATTCCAGGCATGCTCGTGTATTCGACGTTCGACTGGGCAACGCGCGATGCCGACGGCTATTATTTCGTGCTCGGCCGCACCGACGATGTCATCAACGTTGCTGGTCATCGGCTGGGAACGCGTGAAATCGAGGAAGCGGTGCAAGCGCACCCAGGCATCGCCGAAGTGGCCGTCGTCGGCGTCGCGGACGCGCTGAAGGGACAAATACCTGTGGCGTTCGCAGTCGTGAAGGACCCCGCCACGGTGGCGACCGCGCAAAGCGCTGCTAACGTTCGTCGCGAAGTCATGGCGACCGTCGACCGAGAGCTGGGCGCCATTGCCCGCCCCGGCTACGTGCATTTCGTCACGCTCCTGCCGAAGACCCGTTCCGGCAAGTTGCTGCGGCGCTCGATTCAGGCGCTCGCCGAAGGACGTGATCCGGGCGACCTGACGACCATCGAAGACCCGGCCGCGCTGGAACAGATCAAAGGCGCCCTCGCAGGACGGTAACGATTGTCCTGACCTTCAGGCGCGAGGCGCCTATTCGACGAACGCCCATTGGCGCTTGGCGTCGGTGCGGCTGATTTTACGTGTCGGACGATTCCTCTCAAGCTCCGATCGTGGTCATCGGCGCCGGCATCATCGGCGTCTGTGTGGCTGCGTATCTGCAACGCGATGGCCGCGACGTCACGCTTATCGATCATGGTGAGCCCGGCTCGGGTGCATCGTCCGGCAACGGCGGGATCCTCTCCGGCTCCTCGATCATCCCGGTGGGCATGCCCGGCATTGCGGCCAAGGTGCCGGGATGGTTGAACGACCCGGAAGGGCCATTCACGTTGCGATGGAGCTATTTACCTAAAATCGCGCCTTGGCTCATTCGCTTGCTTCAAAGCGCCACCCCCGCCAAAGTTGAGGCGCAGGCCATCGCGCTGCGCGGGTTGCTGAAATCTTCGCTTGAAAATTATGCCCCCCTCGTGCAAGACGCGGGCGCGACGCATCTCGTGCATCAGCATGGGCAACTGTATCTGTACGCCAGCGAGCGAAGCTTTCGCAACGATATGCGCAACACGGACATCCGGCGCAGGAACGGGGTCGCGATCGAGGATGTCATTGGCTCTGCGTTGCGGGAGATCGAGCCCGACTTAGGAACGAGCTTCACGCATGCGCGCGTCGTGCGTGCCAACGGGCACATCTCGGACCCGCGCGCGTTGGTGCAAGCATTTGCTGCGCACGCAGTCGCGCGCGGGGCAACGCTACATCAAGAACGGGTGATGGGCTTCGAACATAATGGCGCGCGTGTCAACGCCGTCGTGACCGGAAACGAACGGCATTCCGCGAGCGGGGTGGTCGTCGCCTGCGGCGCCTGGTCCAAGCCACTCGCCGAGAAGTTGGGCGATCGGGTGCCGCTCGATACTGAGCGCGGTTACAACATCGTCGTCAAGGATCCGGAAAAGGGCCCACGTTTGCCAACGCTCTACGTCGACGGCAACTTTGGCGCGACGCCGATGGACATGGGACTGCGGTTGGTGGGTACGGTGGAGCTCGCAGGGCTTGATGCGCCGCCCAATTGGCAGCGCGCTGACATGCTTTTGAAGAAAGGACGGGCGCTGTATCCGGGACTCGCGCCCGTTGATGATGCGAGTCGCATCACCCGCTGGCTGGGCTTTCGTCCCAGCATGCCCGATTCGCTGCCAGTGATCGGAACATCGTCACGTTTCGCCAACGCTTACTACGCGTTCGGCCATGGGCACGTCGGCATGTGCGCCGGCTCGACGACCGGTCGCGTGATCGCCGACCTCATCGCCGGCCGCACGCCGTGCGTTCCTATCGAGCCGTTCGGCCCCCGGCGATTCTGAATGCGCCGGTTTGCTTCGTGGCACTTGCCTGTCGCCCTCCATTACTCAGGCGCGCAACTGGTCAAGGGGAACTCGCCCCGCCATTAGCGGAGCAGTATAATCTCTATACACATCACATACACATCGGGGCCACATGCGCACTAACATCGTTCTCGACGAACGGCTAGTCTCCAGGGTCATGAAGCTCGCCAACGTGAAGACGAAGCGTGAAGCGGTCCACGTTGCGTTGGACGCGTTCGTACGGTTTCGCACGCGACCTGACCTGCGGAAGATCTACGGGATCGGCGGACTCGATCCGGCCTATGACCACAAGAAGTTGCGTGCGGGCCGATAGTTGCTGGTCGTTGATACTTCCGTCTGGATAGACTTTCTTGCGCCCCGCGCGACGCGGGCGGTAACTTATCTCCGCAAACTACTCGATCAACGGCAACCCTGCGCGCTGACCGAGCTGATCTACTTGGAAGTGCTCCAGGGCATTCGCGAGCCCGCAACGGCGCGCAAAGTGGCGGCGTATCTGCAAGGCCAATCGATACTGTATCCGCGAGATGGGTTACGAACCTATGCAGCCGCCGCCGACCTGTATCGCCGTTGCCGGGCTGACGGCGTTACCGTGCGCAGCACCATCGATTGCCTGGTGGCGCAGAGCACGATCGAATACGGCGCGTCGCTGTTGCACAGCGACCGCGACTACGAGCGAATTGCGCAGGTGGAACCGAGGTTGAGGCTCGCCCCCTAGCTCAAGGATGAGCCGCGACCTTTGCTGGATCCCCTGACAGATCGTCCCGGGTGCTCAACGGTTGTCCCCAGGGCACTGTTGTACTAAGTGCACTTGACAAACCGTAAGTAGTGACTTACATTAGTGTCGACTAACGCAAGCCATGACTTACGATACCGTTCTTGTGGCCCTCGCGGATCCCACCCGCCGGGCCATTCTCGAACTCTTAAAGGGAGGTCCCAGCGCGGTTGGCGAGCTTGCAGACCAGCTTCCGGTCAGCCGCGCAGCAGTCTCGCAGCACCTACGGGTACTCAAGGATGCACAGCTTGTCTCCGAGACCGCCATGGGAACGAGGCACATCTACCGCGCTGAGCCCAAAGGGTTG
>Ga0136617_10002023_pt1 | contig 18060 bp, 17 predicted proteins | sample AntDrymUQ3222106_2_FD_129672 | JGI IMG/M metagenome (GOLD analysis project Ga0136617, IMG submission 129672) | Polar desert sand microbial communities from Dry Valleys, Antarctica - metaG UQ322 (21.06) | ecosystem: Environmental > Terrestrial > Soil > Desert | place: Antarctica: Dry Valley... | reverse complement strand
GTCAAGCCGCAGGTGCTGGAGCAGGCGATCGAGCGCTACAACCTGCTCGACGTGCAGCAGCCGGGACCGGCCGAGGAGTCCGACGACCAGCCTGTGTCGGGCTAGCGAGAGTGGCTTGCTGACTGGGTGCGACCAGTATCGAATAGTTCGCCTGCGCCATTAACGATATACCCGAACGTAATCCGTTTGGAAAACAACCGGCTCATCGCCAATCGGTCCTGCGTGCAAAGGGCTGCTACCCACCGACAGATTCAAGATCAGATAAGGCTGGGCCTTGCCAATGCCTTGACTGTCATTCCAAATCGATCGCATGCGACTCAGCGTATGGCCCACGTACCATACATTCTCATTTTCGCCTAGGTGCACGCCAACCAACACCCAATTACCGGGTGCAGCAAAGTCAGCGTCCTCGTAGTAGTAACCAGCCTCGCGAATATGATTGCTGAACTCCAGAATATGCGGATTGTCTGAATGCCACTCGAACACATCGACTTCTGTGTCACCATTTCGCCAGGTCCACAATCCCGGCCAGGCGCCAGTGTTGCCGGTGGGCAGCTTTACACGAGCGACGTAGAAGTCTCCAGCTTGGAGCGTAAACTCATTGCCGCCGGTACTACAGGAATCTCCTGTCGTCAGAAGTCCAGTGTTCCAATAGTAGGCATCACGGCGAGTAGCAGTCGTGGTCAAGACACCATTAGCTACGGACATCGAGGTGGTAGTCAGGTAGTCTCGTTTGTCATATTTCGGGTTGGTGCGGCAGAATTCGTAGGCGCCGGTTTGCCAGCCCCACTTCTTGGGGATGTTGAGTGAAGTAAATGGTTCGGAGAACACCAACTTCTTATCCGCGATTACTCCATGGGGGACTTGGGCAGATGCTGGATAGAAAAGGGCAAGACCTGTTGCAATAAGGGTTGCTGAGATGAGCGCTGCAATCCGCTGGCATCGCTGAGGGGCAAGGCCCTGAATGTTCCATCTTCTACTCAATTCAGCCGCCCATCGGACATGTGCGTCATGTCAAGCGCCAGCATAATACCAGTAGCGCCTGGTGATGTTCCTGACCGTCTGTTCGTTCTTTTTCGATGATGGTCGCCGGACTTCGTCCATGTGACGGGTCGCCACGGGTTCGCTCAGCGGAGCCTCGCGCACCTGGGTCGCCACCTGGTCGCCACCCTCCTGGCATTGCTCACATTCCAAAGCCAGATGAGTTGCGACCTGCACTGGCTACGACTCAAGGTCAATGGTCGCCCGACTGGCACGCATGACGGCGTGAAACCTCGGGTCACCATCCATCCAGCGACCCATGGTCGCCTGGGGCATCCCGATCGACCCCGCTCTTCCGAGCCCACTACGGCCGAAAGGTGTGGTTGGCGGTCCATTCCAGCAAGGTGTCTGGTTGCCAGGTGTTGACGATGCGCTCCACCGGCACCTCGCAGTCTTCGGCTCTAGCGCAGCCGTAGGGTTGCCAGTCGAGTTGGCCGGGGGCGTGGGCGTCGGTGTCGATTGCCAGCAGGCACCCTGCCTCAACCGCCATTCGCAGCAGCCGCTTCGGCGGGTCGAGCCGCTCGGGGCGGCAATTGATTTCCACGGCCACGCCGAATTGCGCGCACGCGGCGAAGATGAGCTCGGCGTCGAACTCCGACTCCGGCCGCAGCCTGCCTCGTCTTCCCTGCTGCGTGACATTGCGGCCGGTGCAATGGCCCAGGACGTCGACATGGGGATTGGCGATGGCCTGGACCATCCGCGGCGTCATCTCGCTCTCCGGCATCCGTAGTTTGGAGTGCACCGAGGCCACGACGAGATCCAGCTCGGAGAGCAGATCCGGCTCCTGATCGAGAGCGCCGTCGTCGAGGATGTCGACCTCGATGCCGGTGAGGATCCGGAACGGCGCGAGCTCCTCATTGACGGCCTTAACCACGTCTAGCTGCTGGCGCAGCCGAGGCGCCGACAGACCGTTGGCCACGGTCAGCCGGGGAGAATGGTCAGTCAGGACCATGTAGTCGTGACCGAGGTCACGAGCGGCGCGGGCCATCTCGTCTATCGGCGAGCCACCGTCGGACCAGTCGGAATGGGTGTGGCAGTCGCCGCGCAGCGCAGCGCGGATCGACTCGCCACCGGACACCACAGGACCCCTGACCTCGGCCTCGAGCCGCTGCAGGTAGACCGGCACCTCGCCCGCCAGCGACTCGGCCACGCTGCCGGCGGTCTTTTCACCGACACCAGGCAACTCGGTCAGCGTGCCCGCTTCAGCCCGAGCCTTCGCCTCGTCCGCGGGCAGCGTCGCCACGGCTGCGGCTGCATTGCGGAAGGCACGCACCCGGTACGTGGCCTCGTGGGCACGTTCGAGCAGGAAGGCGATCCGCCGCAGGTCGGCCACCGGGTCACGCGACGAGGCGCTCATTGCGGCGGTGCGGCGGTTGGCCTAGTCGGGTGGTCCAGCGCGATCAGATCAGCCTGGTCAGGCTCGAGGCCCTCGCGTAGCTGAACCGGCGGGAGGCCGCGCTCCTGCCGCCAGGCGCTGAACACGGCGGTCATCGCCACCAGCCAGGCCAACCCGAGGATGTATCCGGCCGCCACGTCACTCATGTAGTGAACCCCCAACGCCACCCGCGAGAAGCCGATCGTCAGCACCATGAGCGCAGCACCGGTGATCGCGACTCGTCGCCACGGCTCACGCAGTGCCGGCAAGAAGACCAGGATGAGGATGCCGTAGCCAACCACCGCCGCCTGGGCATGCCCGCTGGGAAAGCTCAGCCCGTTTGCGTGAGACACCGGGTCGGGCAACACCGGCCGGGCCCGATCGACGAGTTCCTTGACCACGCTGTTCAGCAGGCTACTCAACAGGGCGGTGAGAACGACGAAGGTAGCCAGTCGCGGCAACCGGCGCCACAGTAGCCAGAGCGCGATGAGCACGAAGACGGTCCACCAGGTAGTCGAGTTCCCGGTGAAACTCACGACCTCCATTGCCGTGACGAACGCCGGGTGGTCGACGGCGTAGCCGTGCAGCGAATCGCGAGCGCCGGCATCGAGCGAGGCCAGCGCCGACGAGTTGTCCCGGACGAGCAGGAGGAGCAGCAAGAACGGCACGGCGACAAGGACGAATGCCGCCGACAGAAGGAGCGTCCGGACGCCGAACCGCCGGCTTGGCAGGCCGGGCGGGAGCGCAGCGGGTGGCATCGTCTTCTCACTCCCCATCCGTCGTCGGTCGTACACGTGACACGCTTCCATGGTGCAAGACCAGCCGCTGTCTGCGTCGCTGCGCCGCCTTGAGCGTTCCTCAGGCGCACTCGCGACACAGAGTGTCGCGCGCATGGATGAGACACTGCCATGGTTCCGCTCGATGCCGGCCGACCAGCGGTCCTGGGTCATGCTGGTCGCGCAAGCCGGCATCGCTGCGTTCGTCGAGTGGCTGCGCAGCCCGGAGCGCTCCCCCGAGATCACCTACGAGGTGTTCGGGGCAGCGCCCCGAGAGTTGGCCCGCTCGGTCACCCTCCAGCGGGCGGTGGCATTGGTACGGGTGACGATCGCGGTCGTGGAGTCGCAGGTGAGTCACCTGGCGGCACCCGGCGAGGAAGCCGCACTGACCGAGGCTGTGCTGCGCTATTCACGCGAGGTCGCCTTTGCCGCCGCTCAGGTCTATGCCAGCGCTGCGGAGGATCGCGGTGCATGGGACGCCCGACTGCAGGCGCTGCTCGTCGATGCGCTGCTGCGTGGTGACCCCGACGACGTGCTGCCCAGCCGCGCAGCCGCCCTGGGCTGGGCCGACATCGCTCCGGTGACCGTGGTAGTGGGCACGCCGCCTGCGGGCGACGCCGAGACGGTGCTCGATGGGATCCAGCGCGCGGCGAAGTACTCCGGCACCGATGTCCTCGCCGGCGTCCAGAGCGATCGGCTAGTCCTCGTGCTCGGTGGCGTCGACGACGCCCTGGCAGCGACGCGGCCGCTGCTGCCGGAATTCGGCGCCGGCCCCGTCGTCGTGGGGCACTCGGCGCCCGATCTGGCGACCGCTGGTGGGTCGGCCAGTGCGGCATTGTCGGGCGCCCGGGCCGTGCCTGCCTGGCCGGCCGCCCCGAGACCGGTGCTCGCCAGCGACCTGCTGCCCGAACGCGCGCTGCTCGGTGACATTGCGGCGCGCGCCCTGCTCCGCGACGGCGTCTATGCCGCCCTACGCGCAGCGGGTCCGTCGTTGCTCGACACGCTGACGACGTACTTCGATTCCGGCAGCAGCCTGGAGGCCACGGCTCGAGCGCTCTACGTCCATGCCAACACCGTGCGCTACCGGTTGCGCCGGATCACCGACGTCTGCGGCCTGTCGCCGGTGAGCCCGCGGGACGCCTTCGCACTCCGGGTGGCTCTCGCGGTTGGTCGTCTGGATGATCCGCGGTTGTAGGATTCCTCCAAAGACCGATCGCCCTTCTTCGTACGTGGTGCTATCGCACCCACCCGGTACTAGCAGACATGGTCAAGTGATGATCGCTTTACTCGCTCCCGGACAGGGCGCTCAGACGCCGGGATTCCTGACGCCGTGGCTCGACCTGCCCAGGGTCGCGGCCCGGCTGAGGTGGCTGTCCGCACTCGCGGGGTGCGATCTGATCGCCCAGGGCACAACTGGCACGGCCGAGGAAATCCGCGACACGGCGGTCACCCAGCCGTTGCTCGTGGCCGCGGGCTTGGTCGCGGCCGAGCACCTTGACATCGAAGACGTCACTGTCGTCGCCGGGCATAGCGTGGGTGAGTTGACGGCGGCCGCACTGGCCGGTGTACTCACGCCGGAGGCCGCCGTCACCCTCGCCGCGGCACGGGGTCGCGAGATGGCCGCGGCCTGCGGGCAGGCGGACACCTCGATGGCGGCCGTGCTCGGTGGCGACCCCGAGGAGGTGCTGGCCACGATCGAGTCGTACGGCCTGAGCCCGGCTAACCGCAATGGGGCCGGGCAGGTGGTGGCCGCTGGGCCGACCGAGGGTGTGCGACGCCTGGTCGCAGAGCCACCGGCCAAGGCCCGGGTCATCGCTCTGCAGGTGGCCGGGGCGTTCCACACCAAGTACATGGCAGCCGCCGAGGAGGCCCTCGAGGCGCTCGCCGACGGGGTGACCACTGACGATCCGGTACGGCTGCTGCTGTCCAACGCAGACGGCACCGCCGTCGCCACCGGGTCGCAGACGATCAAACGTCTCGTAGCACAAGTGACCTCGACGGTGCGCTGGGACCTGTGCCAGGCGACCATGCGCGACCTCGGTGTTACGGCGGCCATCGAGTTGCCTCCAGCGGGCACGCTGACCGGCCTGGCCAAAAGAGAGCTCAAGGGTGTCGAGGTGGTCAGTCTGAAGACACCGGAAGATCTAGCTGCCGCACGGGACCTGATCGGCCGCCACGGCGGGCCCGCCGGCGTCGAGCCGTCGGTGTCCTTCCGGGTTGTCGTGTCTCCGGCGGCAGGCACCTTCGCTCCCTGCGACATCGCCGAGGGTGACAGTGTCCCGGCCGGCGCGGCCGTCGGGCAGGTGATGACCCGGCAGGGCCCCCACGAGGTGGCGGCCAGCTATCCCGCTGTGCTCGCCGAGTGGCTCGTGACCGACGGCGACCCGGTTGCCCCTGGCCAGCCGCTCGCCCGGCTGCACCCGCTGGCAGGTACCCGGTGAAGGCCGCAGCCGGTTCGCCTGGCGCCCGCATCTTCGGCCTCGGTCACTATCGGCCGGCCAAGGTGATGACCAATGCCGACATCGCCAAGATCATCGACACGAGCGACGAGTGGATCCGCAGCCGGGTCGGTGTGGCGACCAGGCACGTCGCCGCTGACGACGAGAGCGTCGTCGACATGGCCGTTGCGGCGGCAGGTAAGGCTCTCGCCTCTGCGGGCGTTGAGCCCGGCGACATCGATCTGGTGATCACGGCAACCTGCACGCTGGAAGCTTCGCTACCCGGGGCGTCGGCGACGGTCGCCACCCGGCTCGGCATCCCAAATCCCGGCGCCTTCGACCTCAACGCGGCCTGTGCCGGCTTCTGCTACGGGTTGTCGGTGGCCAATGACGCCATCAGAGGCGGCTCGGCCACCCGGGTGCTGCTCGTGGGTGCGGAGAAGTTGTCCGCGTGGGTCGATTGGACCGACCGGTCGACCTGCATCATCTTCGGCGACGGAGCCGGCGCTGCGGTTGTCGGGCCCTCGGAGACCACTGGCATCGGCCCGGTCGTCTGGGGCAGCGACGGCGCCAAGGCTTCCGCGATTCAGATCCCGGAGCGCGATGCATCGATCCAGATGGAGGGTCAAGCGGTGTTCCGCTGGGCAACCACCATCATGGGTGGCGTCGCCCTGGAAGCGTGTCGCCGGGCCGGCGTGGCACCCAAGGACATCAAGGTGGCCGTCCCCCATCAGGCCAATCTGCGCATCGTCGACGCCATCGTCCGTCAGCTGGGTGCCACCGAAGCTGTCGTCGCCCGCGACATCGTCGACAGCGGCAACACCTCTGCGGCCTCCGTACCACTTGCGTTGTCCCGGCTCGTCGAAAGCGGCGAGGCACGTAGCGGCGATCCCGCCCTCGTGCTGGCCTTCGGAGCCGGGCTCACCTTCGCCGGGCAGGTTGTCGCCTGCCCGTGATCAAGGCTCTCCCCCAACGCCCCTCCCCGAATACGAACCCACCGACCGAGAGGACACCATCGAAGTGACCACCGAAGAGATCCGCGCCGGCCTCGCCGAGATTCTCGAAGAGGTCGCCGGCATCCTGCCTGCCGACGTCAGCATGGACAAGTCGTTCACCGACGACCTCGACGTCGACTCGCTGTCTATGGTCGAGGTCGTCGTCGCGGCGGAGGAGAAGTTCGACGTCAAGATCCCCGATGACGAGGTGAAGAACCTCACCACGGTCGGCGACGCCGTCAACTACATCGAAAAGCACGGAACCGCCGCGTGACAGACGTCCTGGTCACCGGGCTCGGTGCGACGACTCCGCTTGGGGGGGACGTCGCGTCGACCTGGGCTGCGATGCTCGCCGGCAAGTCTGGCGTAGCCAAGCTCGATGACGAGTGGGCGCAGGAACTGCCGGTACGGATCGTCGCCAACCTCGCGGTGGAGCCCACCGACAGCCTGGAGCGGGTACAGGCCCGCCGTCTCGACCGATCGCAACAGGTTGCCTTGGTCGCGGCCCGCGAAGCGTGGGCGGACGCCGGCCGTCCTGAGGTTGACCCCGAACGGCTGGCCGTCGTCGTCGGCACTGGCATCGGCGGGGCGCTGACGCTGCTCGGACAGGACGACATCATGGAGAGCCAAGGCCACCGCCGGGTCTCCCCACTCACCATTCCGATGCTGATGCCCAACGGCCCGGCCGCCACAGTGGGCCTCGAGTTGGGCGCTCGGGCCGGCGTTCACGCTCCCGTGAGTGCCTGCGCTTCGGGCGCCGAGGCCGTCGCGTGGGGTCTTGACATCATCCGCTCCGGCCGAGCCGATGTCGTTGTCGTCGGCGGGGCAGAGGCGTGCATCCACCCGCTGCCCCTGGCCGGCTTCTCTCAGATGCAAGCCCTGTCCACCCGCAATGACGAGCCCGAGGCGGCGTCGCGGCCATTCGACAAGGCGCGCGACGGTTTTGTCCTCGGGGAGGGCGCGGGAATCCTGGTTCTGGAGCGGGCAGAGTTCGCTGCAGCCCGTGGGGCGCGGGTGCACGCCCGCCTCGCCGGCGCTGGCATGACTTCGGACGCCTTCCACATCGCCGCGCCGGATCCGGTTGGCGCCGGGGCATCGAGAGCGATCACCAAGGCAGTTCAGGACGCCGGCCTGACCCCGGCGGACATCGGCCACGTCAACGCGCACGCCACGGCCACTCCGGTCGGCGACACCGCTGAGGCCGCTGCCCTCATCAGCTCCCTCGGTGAGCACCCAGTGGTGACGTCGACGAAGTCGATGACCGGTCATCTGCTCGGGGCGGCAGGCGCAGTCGAAGCCATCGCGACCCTGCTCGCCATCCGCGAGGGCATGGTCCCGGCCACCCGCAACCTCGACGACCCCGACGACGACATTCGCCTCGACATCGCTCGCGTTCGTCCGCGTGCGGTCAAGCTGCGGGCCGCCGTCAACGATTCGTTCGGATTCGGCGGACACAATGTCGCACTCGTATTCACCGCCGCATGACCAGCGACGATGCACTCCTTCCCGCGGAGGACCAATGAGCAGCGACGACGCACTCCTTCCCGCGGAGGACCAATGAGCAGCGACGACGCACTCCTTCCCGCGGAGGACCAATGAGCAAGGAGAGTGCCGTGACAACTTTGGCGACCGAGTCTGAAGTAGAAAGTCGTGATCCTCGCGACCCGGAGTTGCGGCTTGGCCAGTTGTTCGATGCCGGGTCCCTGCGGTTGTTCAGCCGCCGCGATGACAGCGGGGTCCTCACCGCCCGGGGCACGATCGACGGCGGGCCAGTCGTCGCCTTCGCTACCGACGCCACCCGCATGGGCGGTGCGATGGGGTCGGCAGGCTGCGGTCATGTCGTCGACGCCATCGATGCGGCGGTCCGCGAACGCATGCCCGTCATCGGCCTCTGGCACTCCGGCGGCGCTCGGCTGGCTGAGGGTGTGGAGGCGCTCGACGCCGTCGGGCAGGTCTTTGCCGCCATGGTTCGCGCGTCGGGTCGGGTCCCTCAGATCTCGGTTGTGCTCGGCCCAGCGGCCGGCGGCGCTGCGTACGGTCCGGCGCTGACCGACATCGTGATCATGGGACCGAACGGCCGCGTGTTCGTCACCGGGCCCGAAGTCGTGCGCAGCGTCACCGGCGAGAACGTCGACATGGCCCGCCTCGGCGGCCCCGAGCCGCACGGCCGGCGCAGCGGTGTGGTCCACGTCATCACCGATACCGACGCGGACGCGCTTGGCAAGGCCCGCGACATCGCGGCGCTGCTGGCCCGGCCAGGTCGTTTCGCTCCGGCTGACGTGGGCCCGTGCGATGAGCTGACCAGCATCCTGCCCGACCAGCGCAACCGGGCCTATGACGTGCACCCGCTGATCCGTACGGTGCTCGACGACGATCCGATCGAGTTGCACGCGAAGTGGGCGCCGAACATCGTCACGGCCCTCGGACGTCTCGGTGGACGTACGGTCGGCGTCATCGCCAACAACCCCCTGCGGCTGGGTGGCTGTCTTGACTCGACGTCGGCCGAAAAGGCGGCCCGGTTCGTCCGTATGTGCGACGCCCTCGGTGTGCCCCTCGTGGTCCTGGTGGACGTCCCCGGCTATCTGCCCGGCGTCGGCCAGGAGTGGGACGGCGTGGTGCGGCGGGGTGCGAAACTGCTGCATGCCTTCTCCGAGGCTGTCGTTCCGCGGGTCACCCTGGTCACTCGCAAGGCGTACGGCGGCGCATACATCGCGATGAACTCCCGCGCACTAGGCGCAACGGCTGTGTTCGCCTGGCCAGGCGCAGAGGTTGCGGTCATGGGCGCGTCGGCGGCTGTCGGAATCCTGCACCGCAAGAAGCTGGCCGCCGCCCAGCCCGGAGAGCGCGAGACCCTGCACGCTCAGTTGGCCGAAGAGCACGAGCGCCTTGCCGGTGGGGTCGCTCGCGCCATCGAGATCGGCGTTGTCGACGAGGTCGTCGAGCCGATCGACACCCGGCACCGGCTCGCCGCCGCTCTGGCCGCTGCCCCCGCAGGCCGAGGAGCACACGGCAACATCCCGCTCTGACCTTCTTCAGCGGGCCGACCCGCCGGTACGTTACCCGCTGGTAGCGCAATGTTGCCCCTCTCAGAGGAATGGAGGCGAGCCGACTGGGAATACCTGGTTGGCGGGGTCGCATGCACGCTGAAGAAGGAGATCGAAATGGGTCTGTGGCTGGCGCTGCTCGTATTGGCACTCATCGCTCTTGTGGTCGGTTTCGTCACAGCCGCAAAGTGGCTGTTCATCATCGCCGTAGTCCTGCTCCTCGTGGGCCTGTTCACCGGATTCCGGGGCGGATGGGGCGCGCGACGCACCACAATTTGACCAGAACCTGAGCTGCCGAGGGGCGACACGCACGAGTGTGCATGTCGTTTGCGCGGGTAATGTGGCGGCATGTCGCTGTCAGAGAAAAAGGTGCTCTTGCTCGCCGCCGACCTCTTCGAGGACATGGAGTTGCTGTATCCGCTCTACCGCCTTCGCGAGGAAGACGTCGAGGTCACGGTGGCCGGGCTCGATTTCTTGCCGGTAACCGGCAAGAAAGGGCACGGTCCGGTTGCGGTAGACACCACCGTCGACGGGCTGTCATCGGATGACTTCGACGGCCTGGTGATCCCCGGTGGCTTCGCTCCTGACAAGCTGCGCCGGTCAGAGGTCGTTCTCAACCTGGTACGGGACTTCGACGCCGCCGGGAAGCCAGTCGCATTCATCTGCCATGCCGGCTGGGTGCCGATCTCGGCTCAGATTCTCAAGGGCCGGCGCGCGACCAGCGTCAGCGCCATTCGCGATGACATGGTCAACGCCGAGGTCGACTGGGTTGACGAGGCCACCGTGGTCGACGGCAACCTCATCTCGGCCCGTACGCCCGACGACTTAGGACCCTGGATGAAGGCGCTGCTCTCGGCCCTGCAGGCGCCGGCTATTGCACCCCATCGGTAAGGATCACCGACAGCTGGTCATCACGCTCGTGATATGGACAGCGTGCCCGTCACCCGGTTGAACTGGTGCGCGCTGAAGATCACCCGCGCATTTGGTCACGTCCAGCTCAGCGCGTGACGCCGTGGTGACGCCAGAGTGACGCGGCTTGGCCAAAGTGTGCCCGGAGGCGACTTCGACAGCGGACCCCCCGGCCTGCGCCGGCCGGCCCGCCTGCTGCGGGAGGTTGACATGGCCGATTCGACCAAGAACACGCGGACCACGAGCAGTCAGACGCATCGCCCGCACAAGGAGGGCATCGACCCGCCGGCCATCGCTGGCGTGGTGCACAGCGATGCCGGGCTACCACTGGCCGGTGCCATGGTAGCGGTGTACGAAAACAGCCCAACAGCCAGCGAGCCCATCTCGCAGACCTACACCGACGATGACGGTGGCTTCTCGATCGACCTGAACGACCGGCACCAAGCGCGCGATCTTCGCATCGGCGTGATCGCCAAGGATGGCCAGGTCCTGATCACGCCGGATGGCACGTCGGTGCACCTCAACGGCGCCTCCCTCGGCGTCGATCTCACCGTGCCCCCAGATGTCTTGCCGGAGCGGCAACCCCTGCATCCGACAGTCCGGCTCGGGCCGCTGCGTGCCGACGCGCAGATCGTTGCAGAGGCCGAGCCGCAGCTGGCCCTGGATACGGCGCGATTGCTGATCGGCGAGAAGGTCTCGGCCGCCAGCCGCAAACGGGTCGCCATGCTCTTCCCGGACGTGGGCCTGGTCGAGAAGCGCGTCGAGCCGCTGTGCTACACCTCTGTCCTGGAGGCGCTAGAGGCGTTGATCGCTCGCAAGCGCTGGGGCCGGGACGTGGCGCTGAGCTGCGACGCCATCCTGGGCAACTACGACAGTTCGTTCGCCGCGACCTATAACTGCCCGAATTTCTCGATCAGCTACGACACGACACAGGTCGACCCTGACACCAGCGCGGCGACCGTCTACGACCCGGGAACCAACCCGCCCGTCGCCATCGGTTCGCTGCCGGCCGGCGGCCCCCCGACGTATGTCAAGCGGGTCTGCTTCTGGCTGGAGCGGGCGCTCGCGGCGTACACCAGCCCGCCGTTCAGCATGCTCAACCCGGCCGGCGGCGGCCGGATCCCTGTCGTGATCAACACCTCGCCGTACGGCAGCGCCAGCCCGAGCGGCACCTTCTACCTCAACAATGCCCTCAACGCCGACCTCATGTGCGCCGTGGCCGTGCACGAGCTGTTCCACATGGTGCAGTTCATGTACGGCGGGCCGTCGGGCACCTGGCGGCAGTCAGTGTTCGAGGGCGGTGCGGTCTTTGCCGAGGACACCGCCGCCGACCGGATGAACCGCTATCTCGACGAGGCCGGGACCAACTTCAACGGCGCCGGCGTGATGAGCAACCCGAATCTCTCACTCGACACGGCTAGCTACAAGTGCTCGCTGTTTTGGCGGTACATCTCCGAGCAGCAATCTGGAGACGTCTCCGAGCCGTTCATCGGAGTGGAAACCTATCGCCGGGTCCTCGAGCTCTGCTCCGCCGGCAGCTACAGCGCCGCCAACGTCAAGCAGGCGATCCGCGAGCTGCCGTGGTATCAGGACTTCTACGACTTCGGTTACCTCGATGCGGCCCGGTTGGACCGCACCAGTTCGGAGACGACGCTGGGTAACTATGCCCTTGCCTGTCGCCTGAAGGACCTCGGCATTGACGTGCCGGATCGGCGCTTCGAATTCATCGAGGACGAGGAGAACATCTACATCGACGAGGTGATCCCCGGCGCGCCGCTGCAGTCCTCGCTCGCGTCGGTGACGCTGTCCGGGACATCGACAATCTCGCCAAGCATGTCGGCCCTGTGGAATGGGAGCGTCAACAAGTACGCCCACCGCTACTACGAAGTCACCATAGATCCCGCCGTCACGAACGTGCAGATCGACTTCACCGCCGGTGCCGGACTCACCAGCCGGATCTTCCAAATCGCGCAGATCGACGCCGATGGCGCGGTCCGGGACATCCACCGCACCGACGCGGCCACGTACTCCAAGCGCATCACCAGCGAACGCGGTGGAGTGAAGCTATCAAAGCTCGTTCTGATCGTGACCGGGGCGGACTCGGCCGGCACGTTCAACCTCACAGCCGCGCCAGCGGCCCCGGCTCCGGACGTCATGGTGACCCGCTGGCACTCGGCCATGACAACCGAGTACGAGATCGACTCGTACGGCTGGGCCTGGACATGGGTATCGCCGGACATCTGGGTCGACAACGACAACAATGGCGTGGCCGACAGCGAGGTCGTCTTCAACTACGACAACAAGCTGCACATCCGGCTGCACAACAAAGGCAACGCCGCGGCCAGCGGCATCGGCGTGCAGTTCTGGTATCAGGACGCGTCGCCGGGGCTGTCGAGCGCGACCTGGCTGCCAGTACAGAACACCGGCGGCACCACGCAGACGCTGAGCGGCCTGACCCTCGGTGCGGGTACCTCGAACGATTTCACTGTTGACTGGTCGCCCGTCCCGTCAGGAACGAGCAACCACTTCTGCATCCGCGCCGTCGTATCGGTGCCGGGCGACCCGAACACCGACAACAAGCGGGTACTGTCCAACTTCGGCAACGTCCGGGTACGGTTCCGCAAGTTCATGGATCTTTCGCTCGTCCGCCGCAACATCCTGGACCGGATCGGCCCGGTTTCGACGCGGGTCATCCCGCGTCTGTCACCTGACCTCCAGATTGAGATGCGGGATCTGAAGCGGCTGGACTCGCTGCCCCTGGCCCCAGGTGACGAGACGATCGACACGCTCAGGTTGTCCCATCGCGACGTCGGGCCGGTGTTTGAGCACCGCCACGAAGACCTTGACGTCGGTGAGCACGTCGCACATCTCTCCCCCGCTCCGGATGCGCGCGGTCACTACGTGGCTGACCAGCGGACCCTACCGCCGGGTATCGCCGGTCGGCCGATGGTCACGATCGTTCACGAAATGGACGGGGTCGCACTCGGCGGCGTGACGTACCTGGTCACGGTTGATGGAGAGGACAAGAGCCCTTCGCGTACGGCACAAGCCCAGCCAGCAGGCGGCAGTACGCACGCCAAACCGGCAAAGGCCACCACGAAGACGCGGACCCGAATCCGACGACATGGATCAACGCGTTAGCGGGAGGCGGCCACCGGAGGGTCGGTGCGGACCTGCCGATAATAGGGCGCGATAAGGGACCGAAGCATCCCCGACGGCGGGACTCCCAGCTCGAGGTGCAGCAGCCGGCGATAGTTCTCATACGCCCGGATCGCTTCGGAGATGTTGCCTTCGGCCAGGTGGACGCGTACGACATTGCGCTGGGCGCTCTCCCGCAACGGTTCCAACCGTATCGCCATCAACGCCGCATCGAGAGCCGTAGCGTATCGACCTTGGCTGGTCAGCCGGATTGACATGGTGTCCAGGACGTGGAGGTGAAGTTGGCGCATCCGTTCCCGCTCGACGAGCACCCAGTCGTCGTACCAACCGGGCAGCAACTCACCCGCCCACGGGGGGCCCCGCAATGAGACCGGCCGCTCTGCGCCCGGCTCGTCAAGATAGGCCGATGCCGCTGCGGTCCAGTCGCGGAAGTCGATGAGGACGCAATCCGCCAGGGCAAGCCGGTTCTGGCCGCGAGCCAGCACGAGCTTGGATGCCTTGTTCACTCGCCACAGCGTCGAACGCAGACAGGCGCCCGCCTTAGCCTCGTCAACTTCGGACCACAGGGTGCCAGCCGCCACCTCGCGGGTCGCATCCGGCCGCAGGGCGAGGAAGGCGAGCAGGCGCTGCACGGTACCTGGCACCTCAACCGTCCGCGCGTCGACTCGCAGCCGAAAGCCATCGAAGAGTTGTAGCGCAAGCTCCTGGGACTGGGTAAGACCGTCCCACCCGGCGGCCTCCGACCTCGCGTCGATCAATCGCAACCCCCGGAGCTCAGACCGTGGTTTCGATTACTCATTGTTGTTCACGTGATTGCGGAGTGTCAAGGACGTGGACGTCAGCGGAGGCCTGGAGCCACCGACGAGCTCTAAACGGCGTACAACCAGGTGACAGGGGCTCCGTCTCCGGCATGTCGGTAGGGCTCGAGGTCGGCATCCCAGTCAGCCCCGAGTAGTCGCTCGATGCCGTGCGCCAACGCATCGGGCGTTGAGGCCGTGGACAGCAGTGCCCTGAGCCGCTGCTCCCCGACGACGATGTCTCCGTTTGCACTGACCGCTGCGCGGAACGTGCCACGGCCAGGAACGTAGGTGATGCGCTCGCCGTCGTGTCCGATGCTGGCGTCCTCGGTGACCTCGAAACGGATCATCGCCCACTGCCGTAGAGCCGTGGCGAGTTCGCCAGCCGTGCCGGCCGCACCCTGCCAGACGCATTCGGCGCGTTGGGTGCTGGGATCGGCTGGTTGCGCTGTCCATTCGAGACGCACGGGGACGCCGAGGACACGCGAAACCGCCCACTCGACGTGCGCGCATACGGCCGGTGGGCACGAGTGGACGTAGAGAACGCCACAAGCAGGCACAATGACCTCCCGGTCTCGAGGAGCGCCTTCCCCAGCGGCCTCGAAACAGAAGTTGCCTGCTGTGGCCCATGATGCCTCGTCAGCGGCGCAACGTCCAATTCGCGGGCTCGACGGACACCGGGTCAGCGCGAACGATAGGCGGCCATCAGCTCATCACGCTGGTCAGACGATAGGTATTTGACCGCTTCGCGGAGCGTGACGCCGGACACCTGTGGCACCCGTGGTACGAGCCAGGCGAAAACGTCGTCCGGCTGCCCCTTGCCGACGTCGCGAAGCACCCAACCGATGGCCTTACGGACGAAGAGCCGCGGATCGGAGAGCACACTGTCGGCGATCTCGGTGAACACGCCGAAGTAGCGGTCGTGGTTCGCCGGGTCCCGCAACGGGACGAGAAACCCCAGCAGTCCCGAACGGCGGACCCACATGTCGTCGTCTTGTCCCCACTTTCGGTACGTGGCCTCAATCTCGGGGTGACCCAGCAGGAGCCGGCCCCCGACATCACCCGCGAGGACATCGACAAGTGCCCAGGTCCGAGCGTCTCGGATCAGTTCCTCGAGCAGGCCGACGTCAGCCGCCTGTAGCCGGTCGACGTACGCCCTGAGCAGGAACGCGGCGGCCAGCCGGCATTCGTGCACCTGGTCACTCCACAGCCGCCGGACCAGGTCCACGACATCGTCATGGCCCAGCGCCGGATGCTCCTTGCGGGTCGCCGTGACCGATGTGCGGACCGCCGGGACGGACACGCCGAAATGCTCGATCTCGCTCTTGAGGTATCGCTTCTCCCCCTCGGCACGGACCGGGTCGGCCTGCCCGGCCAGGTGTGTCCGGACCTGATCGGCCAGGCGCGCGGGCAGAGTCACCGCACCATCATTGCGGTGCGGCGTGCTCGCGGTGAAGAGGTCCAGAGCTGACCAGCCGCGCTGGCGAGCTGGGTGAGGAACCCTGTGACTGCCGGAGGTCGACTGCGTCCGGCGACGGTGGCGGCGAACACCCGGCGCACCGATGCGTCGTCGGGGTGTAACCGCAGCAGGGCGATGTCGGCCGGCGCCGCCCGGATGGCGAGGGCCGGGACGAGCGCGACCCCGAGACCCGCGGCGACGCAGCCGAGTTTGCCGGTCCATTCGGCGGCGACGATGTCGATGCGGGGCTGGAAGTCGGGTGGGAGGCTGGCCCGCAGCAGGGTGTCCTCAGCGGTTGCGGAGCCGACGACGAATGGGTCTTCGGTCAGCTCGGCACGGCGTACTGTTCTGCGGCGGGCCAGCCGGTGGCTGCGGGCCACTGCCACCAGGAGGTGCTCGTCAAGGAGGTGGTGCAGGTCGAAGCGGGTAGCATCCAGCGGCCGGTCCGGCGGCGCGCTGACCACGGCCACGTCCGCGTCGCCCGCGTACAGTCGCTCCAGCAGCGCTGGCGTCATGCCCTCCACCAGTGACAGGGTCACGTCCGGGTGCGCCTTGCGGAACGCGGCCAGGGCTCGCGGCACGAGCGCGGCGACCGCGGTGGGAAATGCGCCGACCCGCAACCGGCCGGCACCCAGCCCCTGCAGGGCGTCCAGGTCGCGCCGGGCCGCGGCTAGTCGGCTGAGCATGGCCTCGGCGTGCGGGAGCAGGCAGCGCCCCTCCTGCGTAAGTGTGACGCCGCGCGGCAACCGGTCGAACAGTTGGACCCCGATCTGCGCTTCGAGGGCGGCGATCTGCCGGGACACTGCCGACTGGGTGTAGCGAAGCGCCTGGGCCGCGCCGGTGATCGAGCCGTACCGCGCAACCGTACGGAACACGTCGAGTGACTCCACCTGCACGCTTCCATGCTATCTCCGCATGACTGCGATGCGGAACATTCGCTGGCCGCATCTCTCCGCGCCGATTAGCGTTGCCGTCCATGACAGTGATCGCGGTCCTCGGGACAGGGCAGATGGGTGCAGCGATGGTCCGTCGCCTGCTTGCCTCGGGTCACCGGGTCAGAGTCTGGAACCGCACGGTTCCGCGCACCGCCGCTCTCCTGAAACTCGGCGCCGATGTGGCGGCCTCAGCGGCTGAGGCGGTCGGTGACGCAGACGTGGTGATCACCATGCTGACGGACACAGCCGCGATCGATGCGGTCCTGTTCGATACCGGCGCCGCCGCACGGGCGCTGCGACCCGGAACTTGTGTGGTGCAGATGTCCACCATCGGCCCGACAGAGGTTCGGGAGCTGGCGAAGCGCCTGCCTGCCGGTGTCGACCTTGTTGACGCGCCGGTCGGCGGCAGCATCGACGCCGCCGAGGCGGGCCGGCTGATCGTGCTCGCCGGTGGCGAGGACAGTGCGCTCAGGCGGGTCGCGCCGGTGCTGGAGGTGTTCGGTACGGTGCGCCGCTGCGGCAGCGTCGGCGGCGGGGCTGCGTTGAAGCTGATCCTCAACACCGCTCTCGTCACCTCAGTGGCCGCTCTGGCTGACACCATGACGCTGGCCGCCCTGCTCGGCGTGAAGCGCGACACGGCGATGGAGGCGCTTGCCGTTGGCCCGCTGGGCGGTGCGGTCACCCGGGCCACCAGCACCAGCGCATCGTTCTCCATCGCGCTGGCCGGCAAGGATCTGGCTCTCGCCCTGCGCGAGCTAGGTGAGGTCCCCGCACCGGTCGCCCACGCAGCAGCGCACGCGCTGGGGGCGGCCCCCGACTCGAGCGCCGACGTTGCCACCATCACATCCAAGGAGCGCCAGTGCGCCTGACCCTCGACAACCCGGCAACTGTCTCCGCGCCGGTCGGACCCTACGCCCACGTCGCACGCCTCGACCTCGACGGCGGTGCGCTGCTCGTGCTTGCCGGGCAGATCGCCGTTGACGACGCCGGCCAGGTGTTCGGCCCAGGCGACATCACGGCTCAATCCGAGTGCATCTTCGAGCTCATCGGGGCGATACTGGCCGAGCACGGCGCCACGTTCGCTGACGTTCTGCACATCCGCACGTTCATGACCAACCTCGACGACCTGCCC
>Ga0136617_10002022_pt1 | contig 18064 bp, 13 predicted proteins | sample AntDrymUQ3222106_2_FD_129672 | JGI IMG/M metagenome (GOLD analysis project Ga0136617, IMG submission 129672) | Polar desert sand microbial communities from Dry Valleys, Antarctica - metaG UQ322 (21.06) | ecosystem: Environmental > Terrestrial > Soil > Desert | place: Antarctica: Dry Valley... | reverse complement strand
ATAAAGGCGAAGATCTCCGCCGCTGAGACGATAAAGAAGGAGGAAGGCTTTCCGCATTGTCCTAGAGCGCGAACTCCAACCAGAGGTTGCCAGGCTTGTCTTCCTTAACCAATTTCTTTAGCGCAGCGGACTGAGGATTAGTGAAGTCCTTTCCATCCTTGTCGTATTCGAGAGCGAACCAGACGCGGCCTTGCGTATGTTGACGCAGTTGGCGCACGAGACCGGTTAATGGGATGCGGTCCCAATCGTTCGCAAGCGCCATCTCGTGACTGATTGGAACGAACGCGGTGAGGTCCGGATCATTCATCAATTCGAGCCCGAGATCCTGCGCGGTGGCGTTGTGACTGCCGTGATGGCCGACCTTGTAGAAGACCGTCCGATTCAGGAGATCGCGCGCTTTGATCTGTTCTCCGCCTGACTTGCGATTTGGCCAGACATTCTTTGGGTCGTGCCACGATTCCCAGCTCCCGAGCTGCGCATCGCCTGGAAAAAGGAGCACGCGCCCGTCCGGCAGCTCGAAAGCGAGGACGAGGCTCGTATTGTTGATTCCTTTATCCATCCGTAGTGCGAGGGCGCCACCGGCATGGAGCCAGTCGGTATCAATCCGCCGCCACGGCTCATCCGAATAGTGCCGATTGAAAAAGTCCGCGAGGTCTGGGGGCAACGCAGCCGCGGGGTTTTTGGCGGATTCGAGATCGACCGGATACCGGTGCGAGGCATCAAAGGGTTTCCCGATTTCGTCCGGATTCCGAAAACGGGCCACCTCGTGGTCGAGCGCGCCGAGCGCGGCAAGCAGGCTATCTTCGAGGGTTAGCCCAAAGAAAAGCTCGTAGAGCGCACCCTCTTTGCTGCTGCTTTCGCGCCGAAGCAAATCGCGGTCGCGCGGTGGCCCGAGCACATAGACGCGCACTCCGTCGACGCCCGGCAGATCGAGCAGCGCGCCAGGGTTGTGAAACGATCGGTTCGGCCCGCTCCATCCCTCGCGGATGAACGCCATCGCACCTTCGACACCTCCCTGGGAATCCGTCGCACCGAAGAAACCGAGCAAGGAGTCGAGTTGCTTGAGTGCGCTCTGACCCGCCGCTGAAAACCCGGGCGAACCGCTCAACTTCTTCAATTTGTCCCGCACATGTTTGGCGGCTTTCTTCTTCTTCTCCTGTTCCTGTCGCAGCGTCTTCGACAGCGGATCCTTCAAGTCTTCAGTCCAGGCAAGCCAGACGTTACGCACGTGGAGTTTTTTTTCGAAAATATCGCGCGCTTGGTTGAAGCCGGAGAGATGGTCCCAGTGTTCGTGCGTCGCGACGAGGACGTCGATCTCGCCGCGTTTGGTGTCAGTTCCGCCGGTCTGCTTCGCGACGTCGTCGACGATCGCACGCATCGTTTTGGTGTGCGCGGCGCCGCTAGGCCAAAGGCCGCAGTCGATTAGCACCTGGCATGGGCGCTTCTTACCCGTGTCGAAGGAAAGCAGGAAGCAATCGCCGAATCCCTGCCGGTAGCATCGGATCCGGACTTTAGCCTTCTTTGCGGCGGGCATGGGTAAAATGCTGTTCAATCACCATGACTGCGGTGCAGGAGGGCAAAAGGCTCGCCCGCATTAGCACCGGAGCCGAAGTATGCGCCGGCGAGTGAAGGATCATCAGCCCCACTGAGAAATTCGCGCTGACGTGCCAGGCGGCGTTCGGCGGAGTCGCCGCGGATCGGCTTGGTTATCGAATAACGAACGCGCTGCGTGTCGAGGTCGATCAACAGAGTGCAGCCACCGCGGAACTTCATCGGCAAACCGTCGCTCGTCTTGAGGTCACGCGTTTGAATAAGCGAAAGCAAGACTTGGTTGACGACGTCGCCATCCGGTCCGACCCGCTCGATCGCAGCGAGAGCGGAAACCTGAAAACGCGGGACTTTGTCGCGATCCAGCCGCAGACCCGAGAGTTTCGTTCGCGGGGCGAAGACGAGACCAGTGAGGCTCTCGAGGCTGGGGACGTGTTCCCAGTTATGCCGGATCATCTCGTGGAGCTGCATTCGTTTTGCCCGTATCACTTCGAAAAGCTCGCGTCGGTTCTGGCAGTAGCGGAATTCCGGCATCAGGCCGCGCAGCCAATCGCCAAGGGCGTTCACCGCGATTTGCGCATCCTCAGGCAATTCGTTGGCGAGCGGCCAGTGCAGGGTATCTTCCGAGACGGTCCGGACGTCGCGCGGATAAAGGCCGCGACGGCGAAAAGCCTCGATGAAGGCGATGCGGTAGCCAAGATCGTCGTCGCGCACCAGATCGGCATCCGCGGTGACGAGAGCGCGCAAATATTCGCCGAACGTAATCTCGATCGGCGGGCAGTAATCGAGCGCGCGAATGCACATGGCCAAGATGTGACCTGCGGCCTTGGAAGCTTCGGCAGCCAGCCGTTTAACAAGATCGGGATGAAGGCTCCCCTCCGGCAGAACGCCAGAGCCTCCGGTCGCGATGCGCAGCAAGTCGGAGGTGCGACGCTCGTAAATGGCGAGAAAGGCATCGAACACAGCCGCGACCAAAAGCGCGCCACGCTCGTGCGGTTTCATCTCTGTCTCGTAAGCCTGCGGATCGGGCTTGATTGGTGTCCATTGCCCCGTCTCCCGGTCGATTTGGCCGATAGCATTTCGCAGCGCGCCGTAGCCGCCCATGGCGCGTCCGAACTGCACTGCCAGTTCACCGAGCAAGCTCGGGGCGCGCAAATCGCCGCGCGTCCGTGAGATTTGATGACGCAGCACTTCCGGAAAGGAGAAGTGCTGAAAGAGCGCGACGATGTCGGCAAACGCCTCGTGAAACGCGCGCACATCGGGGTGATTCGGCTCGATGTAACGACGATGCATGCTATCGAGCAACGCGTGCGTCGTTTCATGCGCAACGATGTCGTGTGAGAGGCAGGAAAAAACCATTCCGCCCGGGAAATGGCCACCGGTGTTGTTAGGCGCCGCCGGGAAGTATCCGAAAAGCAGAGCCACTTTTTGCGGCGAGTAATAGGCATTCGCCTCGCGCAAAGCGTGGGGATAGATACGCAATCGTTGCACGAAACGTTCCTGCTCTTCCCCACCTGCATCGCCGCGCGTTTTTTCTCTTTCCGCCCAAAGCACTGGCCGACCCAAGGCGCGTTCAAAATGTTCGATCGTGGTCATGGCCACCGCATAAACCATCTGCTGATGGAAGCGCGGCTCGCCTTCCGAGGGCGTTAATCCATCCTGCGCGAGCCAATGCGCCTCGTTCAAATCAACGGGCGGATAGAGACATCCGCTGGCCGGATCGATATCTACGACCTCGAGATACTCGCCCACTGGCCCTTTCCCCTGGGGATCGGAATCGCCGGGCAGGGCCAGGAGTGACTCCCAACGGACACGAAAAACGATCTTGTTGACCACCGCCGTCTCCAATTGCGTCGACAGACTCGGGTCGAACGCGTACCCGCGGAGCCGACGATATGGCGGCGCTTCGGGGGAAAGCTGCTTTTGAAGAAACATCGTGGTTGCCCTTCGCGCTATCTTTGTCCGAGAGAGACTACAAGTAATACGGCATTGAACGCTAAAGTTTCTCTATTTATTCGGGCTTTGAAAGCTTCGTCCGAACGGCTGGGGCTTGAAGCGAAGTCGGTGAGCCGGGTCCGACGTGAGGCGTCATTGACGCGCGAGCCCGCCAAGGCCGGTGAACTCGGCGCGGGCCGATCAACCCCTCTACCGACCGAGCGTGACGATGTCCCTCACCAGCCTCAGCGTTCTGACGATTTCTCTGAGTGCCTTCCGATTCTTCTCTTTCTGCAGGGTGCGACCTTGCGGGGTGAACAATTCGTTTTCCTGGTGCTCGAGTTTGTTGATCTCGGCGATGGCTTGTTCGGCAGGCTTATAGGTGGGGTTTAACTCCAGGACGGCCTGATAGTGCAGGCGCGCTTGCGCCAATTCGCCACGGAGAAAACAGACATAGCCCGCTGCGTTGCGGACGCGCCAGATCTCTGGATTGAGCGGAGTGTTTTTACGCTGCGCTCGCTCGAGCTCGATCTTTTCCACCATCTCAAGATACGTCCTAGCCCGGCCCAGGTTTTCTTCCTTTCGCCTCCCCTCCTGCCGCATCTGGGTGAGCAATCTGCCCGCGTGCAAATACGAGGTTGCACAGAGGTAGGGGACTTCCGGCGGGCGACTTGCAAGGGGAAGGCCAGCTTGTTCTGCCTCCGTGAGCGCGCCTTCACTCAGCTGACCGGCGAGTTCATACGCTTCGATCGCGTCTCTTTCCTTGCCGCGCCGTTCCAGTTTGGAAGCGCGGGCGTTTTCGTTGACCGCTTTCGCGTAAAGATCGTTGGCGAAGGGTATGGCTGGCTCAGCCTGCGCTGTGACGCAGAATGCGAGCACAAGACCGCCAATAAGCCCGCTCCGAAGTGCATTTCTCACAAGTAGCTTCGATATGCCACGCGCTCACCGGCAGACAACCGGATTCTAAGTGAGCGGGATGACGAGAGCTTTCATCAGGAACGCGGTCAAGTGATCGAGGCGGAGAGATGAACGAATGCCCGAATCTTTGGGATTCCCCTGACCATTAAATTCCAATAGTCCAGTCAGAAGCAAATCGAGTCTTAAATCTAACCTCAAATCCCGCGCCGCCATGGCTCATATCACATTCATCCACGGCATCTCAAACAAGCCTGCGCAGGACAAGCTCCTCAAACTTTGGCTGCGCTCGCTGGAAGAAAAAGAGGGCATCGATCTGGGCACCAGTGGCGTCTCCAGCTCGATGGTCTATTGGGCCGACGTTTTCTATCCGGAGCCGCTGGACGACGCAATGCTGGAGAGCGCCCAAGACTTGGAGAACAATGCCGCCGTCGCCGCGCAAGAAGGCGCGGACCCCGACATGTCGTGGCGACAGGAGATTAGCGGGGACGAGAAAGCGATGGTCGATTCGCTCGCAGCCAAGCTGAGCTTTGATGTGCTGGTAGACGACGCCTTTGCTCCGCCGGAATCGGAAGCAGATCGCAATCTGGAGCGCATCCCGCTGCCGTGGTTCATCAAGCGGCGGATCATGAAGGAATTCCTGCGCGATGTGCACCATTACCTTTTCAATGAGGAGAACAGCCCTCGCCCGGGATCCAGTTACAAAGTGCAGGATGAGATCCGCCGACGCATGATCGAGTCGTTGAAAGAGGGAGCTGCGAAGTCGTCACCGCACGTGCTCGTGAGCCACAGCATGGGCACTGTCATCGCATACGACTGTCTGGTGCGGGTGCCCGAGTGCCCGGCGGTGGATGGTTTCATGACTATCGGAAGCCCATTGGGATTAGATGAGGTGCAAGACAAACTCCAGCCGGGCTGGTCGCGCGAGAACGGCTTTCCTTCAGCGAAACTGCGTGGCGGCTGGGTCAACGTGTACGATGTGCTGGATCCCGTAACCGGGTTCGACGGCAACATCGCGAACGATTTCAAAAGGAACGGACAAGACGTGGTCGAGGTGATTAACGAGCAGAATTGGGGCAAATGGCGGCACAACATCACCAAGTACTTCAATGGTCCGAAGCTGCGGGCGAGTCTCGGAAACTTGGTCGGACTCTAAGACGGGAGAAGAAGCACCCGCGATGGACGCGACGGAACTCACGACAAAATTGCGGACAGCAGCCGAGAGCTTCGACAAACCGACGGCCAGGCTGCTTGGCCGAGAGCTGATTGAGCACCTGCTCGGGACCGACGAGGCCTATCCAGCAAAGGAAGGTGAGCGCGCCATGCAGATCCTGCGCAACAAGCGCTGGTTCGAATTGATGCGCGAGGTGGGCGACGCGTTCATTCAGACGGGACGCGCCTCTGCCAAGGTCCGGCGGCAGTACGCGCAATCCCTGATCGATCAGGGCGAACTTACTGCGGCTCTGAGTGTCCTGAGTGAACTCTCGATCCTTGCCAATGCCGATCCGGTCGAGAACCCCGAGGTCCGCGGTTTGATCGGGCGCGTGCACAAGCAGTTTTACATTAACTCCAGCAACCCTGCGCTGGAACGGAATCGCGAGCACCTGCGGCGCGCCATCGCCTCGTATGTCGACGTTTATTCTGCGGCTCCCCAACGCCATCTCTGGCACGGGATCAACGTAGTGGCATGCGTCAAACGCGCTCGGCGTGATGGCATACCGACCGATGGTTTCCCCGATCCCGATCAACTCGCGAGGGAAATCCTCGGCACGATTGAAACCAAACGAGACGATCAAACCGCGGATACCTGGGATTTCGCGACCGCGGTTGAAGCTTGCGTGGCGCTCGACCAAACCGACGGGGCACTCACCTGGCTCGCCCGGTATGTGGAAGCGCCATACACCGATGCATTCGAAGTCGGGAGCACATTCCGCCAGCTGACCGAGGTCTGGCAGTTAAACACCGAGACGAATCCCGGCGCAAAATTGCTGCCGATCCTCCGGGCGACACTGCTCAGTCGCGAAGGCGGGCAAATCGAAGTAACGCGCCAGGAACTGCGCAACGATGCCCGACCGGAGGTGCAAACCAATTACGAGAAGGTTTTCGGCAACGACAGCTTCCTAACCTACAAGAAATATATGGAGGGCGGACAGCGCTGCGGCTTTGTCGCGCGAATAGGGCGCGATTCCGCGCAAGGCGATGGGACTGGATTCGTGGTTACCGGCTCAGATCTATACCCCGAATGGGGCGACGAACCGGTGCTCTTGACCAACGCCCACGTCGTGACGGATGACGTCACCATTCGAGGCGCGCTCCGCCCTGACGAAGCCATCATTACTTTCGAAGCGCACGGGCCCGAAGAATTTCGCGTAGCGAAACTCCTCTGGACCTCGCCCCCCGACGCGCTCGACGCGACGGTCCTTCGGCTGGAGGAGCTTGAGCCTCTCCAAAAACAGTTCGTACCGCCGCCGCTCCGATGCGCTAAAACCCTGCCCTTGGTGGAAGACACCGCGCACGTGTATGTCATCGGTCATCCCCGCGGCGGAACGCTCTCGATTTCGCTGCAGGATAATCTTCTGCTCGATCATGAAACTCCGCGCATTCACTACCGCACTCCGACTGAAGGTGGCAGCTCTGGGAGTCCGGTTTTCAACCGGCAATGGGATTTAATCGGCCTGCACCACGCGGGTAGCGAGAAAATGCCGATGCTGAACAAAAAACAAGGAACTTACGCGGCCAATGAAGGCATTTCGATCCAGGCAATTATCCAGGCGATAGCGGCGGGTGGTCGGCGCGAATAGCCGGTTTTGGACTTCAGCAGAAACTGCACGAAGGTTTCAAGCTTGCTGCCTAACGAATGATAGTCGGGTTGATTATCCTGATCTCCGCGCCAAGGTCGCGCACTCTGGTCTCGAAATCCGAAGTGCCGCCGGGGCCATCTCCCGTCGCTTTCTCGTCCCACACCAGAAGGGTATAGAGTTTTCCGCTATCGGCGGTTTCGCTTCGCGCGGTCTCGATTATCCAAAGGTTAACACGCGCGTAGATCGAGAGATCACCAGACTCTTCGCCAGGAGATGCCGGCAAAACGGCAACTTCCGCTTTTTCGCGGAGATTATGAAAGCGTTGCACCCAATCAGCACCTGCGTGCTGCACGGAGTCGCGGACAAAAGCATCCACCTCTTGCGCGAGAAGTAACCGGAGACGCGCGCCGCGGCGCACACATTCCTCCGCGAAAAGGATATCGGCGCCGCACGCTCCGCCGCAGATCGCGAGGTCGTCTGCGCCGACCTCCCATTGATCAAGCTGTTGTGCGATCTTGGTTCCGACAGCTTCAGCCTTAGAGGCCGGGAAGCGCGGCGTGGATCGGTCCGGCGCGTCGAGCATGTGACCGCTGCAAATAACGACTTTGTCAAAGCTCATGCGAACCGTTCTCGGGCGCAGCCTTTAGCTAATTGGGCTGCTTTCTTCGGCATTACACCCGAGCGGCTATGCGAGGCAAGAACGCATCTGGCGTCTGAGGACGATAAGCCGACCACAAGACCCACGCGCGGCATTTTCCAAATCCGATTTACAGAGGATGAAAGCACCATACCCGGTTCGCCTACTGGCTTCAGTCTCAGCGTGTCTTATTTTCGCTTCCACACCCCTCGGGCTCGGTCAGAGCACGAGCGATAAATCATTGGAAAAACGCGAGGCCGACTTGGAGCGGCAACGGCTGGACCTGGAAAAGAGGACGCTCGAACTGCAGCGCAAAGAGCTGGAGCTAGAGAAGACGCGATTACAACTGCAAGAACAGCAGAGCGGACGATCTCTCAGTATGAATCTGTCGGGCGATGTTCTTTTCGATTACGACAAGGCCGTTCTGAAACCGGCGGCCGAGGAGGCGCTGAAGAAAGTGGCGATTGTGCTGTCCCAATTCCCGGAAAGCAACGTGACGATCGAAGGCTACACCGACGCGAAAGGCGGGAAATCGGTCAACCTCCCGCTTTCACGAGAGCGCGCCATCGCGGTCAAGGATTGGCTGGTGAAGAACGGGAATGTTGCAGCTCCGAGCATAACCGCGAAGGGCTTCGGCGAGGACAACCCGGTGGCGCCGAATACGAATGCCGACGGAAGCGATAATCCGACGGGACGCGCATTGAATCGGCGCGTTTCCATCATCGTGGAGAAACCGGCGGGCGCGACGGCAACCCCGACGCCCTAGTGTTTTCGGTTTTTGATCGGCAGCGCACATCTCGACAGCCGCGATCCCGATTCTGGCGGGAACTGTCCTTCTGCAACTAGCTGAGTGACTTCCGTCGCTGAACCGTTTATCACGGCGTTCGGCGATCGTGGTGCTAATCACCACCGGATCCCCCATCACTTCAAAGCCGTGATAGATCTTATTGGTCCGCTAAAAAAACATTTCGGTTACGACGCCTTTCGTCCTTTGCAGGCAGAGATCGTGCGCGATGCGTTGGAAGGGCGGGATGTTTTTGCGCTGATGCCGACGGGCGGCGGGAAGTCGCTTTGTTTTCAATTGCCCGCCCTTTTGCGAGATGGGCTCACGATTGTGGTCTCGCCCCTCATCTCGCTGATGAAGGATCAAGTGGACGCGCTCCAGGCGAGCGGTGTCGCAGCGACCTTTTTGAATTCAACCCTCGATGGCCATGAAGCGCGGGCGCGCCTGCGTGGGCTCTATGACGGCCGGTTTCGACTGCTCTATGTCGCACCGGAGCGGTTGATGCTCGAGAGCTTCCTGGAGAAAGCGACGAACTGGAACATCGCGCAGATCGCGATCGACGAGGCGCATTGCATCAGCGAGTGGGGCCACGATTTCCGGCCGGAGTATCGCGAACTGAAGAAGCTGCGGACGCACTTCCCCGAGGTGCCGACGATGGCGTTAACGGCGACCGCAACGGAGCGGGTACGTGAGGATATCCTAAAGCAACTGAAGTTGCGCGAGCCACGCTGTTATGTGGCGAGCTTCGATCGGCCCAACCTGACTTATCGGGTCGTCCCAAAATCAGCGCCTTACGAGCAACTCCTCGCCTTCCTGCAGGCGCGACCGCATGAGAGCGGCATCGTTTACTGCGCGAGCCGGAAGACGACGGACTCGCTCGCTTCGAAGTTGAAGGAGGACGGCATTCCGACGAAGCCGTATCACGCCGGGCTGGAGAGCAGCGAGCGAGCGCGGCACCAGGAGATGTTTCTGCGCGACGACGTGCGGGTGGTGACGGCGACGATCGCCTTCGGGATGGGGATCAACAAACCGAACGTGCGCTTCGTGGTGCATCACGATCTGCCGAAGAACATCGAGAGCTATTACCAGGAGACCGGACGCGCCGGGCGCGATGGTTTACCGAGTGAATGCGTCTTGCTCTTCAGCGCGGCGGACGTGGTCAAGCAGACGCGCTTCATCGAGGAAAAGAGCGCGAGCGAAGCGCGGATCGCGCACGAGCAATTACGCCAGATGGTGCACTACGCGGAGGCACGCGAATGCCGGCGCACAACCCTGCTACGCTATTTCGGGGAGGAGCGGCCTAACGAGTCGTGCAACGGCTGCGATAATTGTCTGACGCCGCGCGAAACGTTCGACGGGACGGTGCCCGCGCAGAAATTTCTTTCCTGCGTCCATCGCGTTTACGGGAAGAGCGGCTTCGGGTTCGGATTGAATCACATTATCGAGGTCCTGACCGGCGCGAAAACGGAGGCGGTTCGGCAGCGCGGACACGATGAGTTGTCGACCTACGGCATTGGCACCGAGCTGAAACGAGAGGGTTGGCAGGCGATCGGACGCGAGCTCTTGCGGATGGGATTGGTGGAAGCCGCGCCGGGAAAGTTTGCGACCCTTAACCTAACGAGTGCAGGGATGACAGCCTTGCGCGAACGAACGCCCCTCACCCTGACGAAACCAACCGACGTCGCAGCCAAAGCCAAAGGAGCGCGCGCCGGAACGATTGAGTGCGATGAAGCGCTCTTCGATCGGCTGCGCACTTTGCGGCGGAGGCTGGCCGATGAACGGAACGTGCCCGCTTACGTTATCTTCTCCGATGTCGCCCTGCGCGAAATGGCGCGGACTTATCCGACCACGCCGGCGGAGTTCCGCAAGATTCCCGGCGTCGGCGAACAGAAACTGAAGGATTTCGCGGACCCCTTTCTCGCGGAGATTAACAAATATCTCGAATCGAACCCGCGCCAGATGTTCGTCGGAACGCCGGTGGCGGCGCCACCGCGTCCTGGCGGGCTCAACGACAGCGAATCAGAAACTGTCCGGCGCTTTCAGCGCGGGCAGTCGATCGATGAAATTGCCCGTGCGCGCGGATTCGTGCGCAGCACCATCTGCGCACATCTCGCGCTGGCGATTGAATCTGGCGCACCACTGAGCATGGATCAGTTTTTTTCCGCAAAGCAACAGCAGGAGATCGGCGTTGCATACGCCGCTACCGGCGCGCGGAATCTCACCGGCTTGCGAGATTCGCTGGCGGGCGAGTACCCGATCGAAGAATTGCGGATCTTCCGCGCGTTTGCCACGCGTTCATAAAACCGGGCCGATCGCAGGGGGATGCGGGCAAGTGGCGCATTTCCGTCTGATCCTCCTTCAAGCGCAGGGCGGAGTGGAATGAAGCGAGCACAAGGTCGAGTTGCCCGAGGCACTCAGCGCTCATGTCACCCTCGCCTTTCGGATTCAGATTCAGTTCTATGGAATGCAAGACGGTGAGGCCCGCGCCGGGCTCCGTATTGGCGAGCGCGATTTCTTTGGTTTGTTCGGCAACCTGAACTTCATCGATCCCACCCGCGATCTTTAGACCTTTGGCGTGGTCGGTGATGGCGATGTATTCATAGCCGGCTGCGCGGCCGGCCTCGGCCATCTCGGCAATGCTGCCCGACCCATCGCTCCAAGTGCTATGCATGTGCAGGTCTCCCCGGAGCCGCTTCAACCACCCCGGATCGCGAGCAAGGATTGTCTTCGCTTCCGCCCGCGTGAGAAAATCGCGGCGCACGGGATTCCGCGCCGAAGCGCGAGCCGGTGGATTTTCGATCGCCTTTCGGAGTTCCTGCCCGATGAACGGGCCGACGCCGTGCAGCTCGGTCAGACTACGGCCGCTCGCCAATAGCTCGGCCGCTTCTTCCGGCCATAGAAACGCGCTCCGAGCGGCGCGCTTTAGCGCTTTCTGACGAACACCTGATTCTTCTTCCGCGAGATCGGCCAGCAGGTCGGCGAGATCTGCGTTCGATACAGCCGGCACAGAAAAAGCCGTGTCACAGCGTGCCCGCTCCAGCAATAGGGAAATATGGCGCGGCTGCGGTTCGCGCGCCGCGCGAGAGCGCTCTCGTTATGGGGCGAATGGATCGCCCGCATCCGTGAGAGACAACTTGCGGTAGAAAAAGGGAGCCGTGCTCGCGAGCGGCGCTGACGGCGCGGACGGAGCGAGGGAATATTTGTAAAGTGCGGCCTGCCCCGGCTCGACAAACTCCGCGCTTTGGACGGAGAGAGGTTTTTTCATGATTTTCGACAGCTCCTGAGCGAGAACGATGGCGATTGCGCGCGGATCGCGAGTATAGACCGGAATCGGAAACCCACCGGAATTCCGATCATAGCCGTAGATGGTGCCCTCGGTTTCCCAGACGCAATAGGCATGGCCAGCGGGGTGATCATTGTAGCGAACAAGAAGAATCTTGGTCCAGAAATGGGCTTCAAGAGCGTGCTTCGTTTTCACGAGAGCGAGGTAATTGCAGGCGGAAATCACGCAGCCGTTCAACACGACGAGGTCCTCCTCTTTGGGTTCGACTAAGACAACGCGTTCTTTTGCGCAGGCTCCCACGAGGGAAACGAGGGCGAAAGCGAAGGCAGGACGGAAGAAATATTTCTGAAAGAAAGAGAAAGACATACGGCGGCTACCAGGGGCGATTTACAGTAATTATAACGATACCAGCCGCGTCGCGTGAAGAAACTTTTTCAAAAATAGCGAATTGCCCTCGCAAATACCCCCGAAAAGGATTCGCACGCGAACATAAGATGACCTCGCGGTAGACTGCGACTGATCTCTACTAATGCAGAGAAAATCTTCAGGGCTTCACCGATTTATACCTGCGAGGGTGACGCTCGTTCTGAGCTTCTTGGTGATGGTGGCGGAGCCGACATCCGCTAAGGATCAATTATTTCGCTTCAAGAAGCCCGACGCTCAAAGCGTGGGGTTGGCGGGCGAGTTCAACGGCTGGAAGGCGCAGCCGATGAGTAAAGGTGGAGACGGAACGTGGACCGTCGCCGTCTCGCTCCCACCCGGAACCTACGGATACAAATTTCTCGTTAACGGCACTGACTGGATTTTTGATCCGGAGAATCAAGATCGGAAGAAGGTCGATGGCATTGAAAACTCGGCCATCGAGGTAACGGACGGAAACAGCGCCTCCCCGACGCCGGGCAGCATCGCAACTCCCAAACCCGGGCCCAGCGCGGCCGTAGCTCGTCCATCATTCGACTTCAACGTCCTCGCCGAGCGAAAGCGATTTGAGTTCGACCGCTCCGGTAATGAACACACTGTGACCACTAAGGAAAAGTGGGGCTACAAAGTGACGATCGAGAATAAGAATTTTAAGACCATCGCCAACCTCGAGATTCAATATCGTGAATTTAAATTCGACGACGCTTTACGCGGATCATCCAACATTGTGGGAATCGGGGGCTCGACCGCAATGCCCACGTTGGAGACGGGGCAGAAGTTTGTCTTTGAGACCACGCCGGTCGAGGTCGAGCGATTGGACCTCAAGACGGGTTGGGCATACTACGATGGGGCAAAAGCCAAGGTGAAGGATGCACTTGCGGGCCTGTGGATCCGGGTTCTCGGCGGAGGCGAGGTAGTCTTTGAATGGCAAACGTCGTCGGACCTAAAGACCAAGACGAAATGGGAGTAAGCAAGCTGGAGCCGAAGACTGCGATCACGAGCACGAGTCTGGTGGCAGCGGACAAATATGGAAATAATGCTCCGGGACACACGCGCGCCGCGTTGCTGATCCGAAACCTTTGCGAACAACCCGACCCGCCAGTGCCCTCCGCAGCGCGTCCATTTTGGAGGGCTCGTTTGCTGAGGGTTCCAATTTTAGCGGGACTTCTCTGATGAAGACCCAAAAACGGCATCGCCAACCGCTTCATATCATATGCGCGGACGACAACCAGGAGCTTGTCGAACTGGTTGCGGAAAGCCTCCAGTTTTACGGATACCGGGTGGAGTGGGCTTTTGACGGTGAAGAGGCGTTGAAGACAATCGCGGCAGAGCCGGAAAAGTTCGACCTGCTCATTACCGATATGGAGATGCCGCGCCTCGATGGGTACGGCCTTGTCGTGCAGGCGCAGGCCGTGGGTTTCTGCGGGAAGGTGATTGTTTTCGCAGGAGCTCTTTCAGCGGACGACCGCGATCGCTTTGGCGCCTTGTCGGTGGAGGCGATTATCGACAAACCGGCCAACCACCGGCAGCTGATTGGCGTCGTCGCGCGACTTCAGACTGAGCTTTGGGAGCAAGCGAACGCGGACGCGGCCTGACGACGCGGCGTTTCGCAGCTGTTCAATTTTGCAGGCGGTGCTCGTGTGCAGTCGCCGCAGCGGCTCGATCGAGCGCCGCGCTCAACTCCTCCGGAACAAGCGGCTTCGCGATGTGATCGAGGAAGCCAACTCGCATGCTGCGTTCTATGTCCTCTTCCGTGTTGTAGCCGCTCATGGCCACGGCACGCACCGGTCCCTCCGCGCTCAATTCTTCCATCAAATCCCAGCCGGTTCCGTCCGGGAGTCGCAGATCGGCCAGCAGAACATCGAACTCGACTGCTTTCGCGAGGGCGCGGGCTGAGGCCACATCCGGCGCGATATAAACGTGGTAGCCGATGCTAGTGAGGAATCTTTGCAAACCTTCGGCGGTATCGGCGTGATCTTCGACTACGATCACGCTCAGCGGTTTTCGATTCATGGCAAAATAGTTCTATAGCTAAGGCTGTGCCATCACTGAAAGGGATAGCGCATAGCTGTCAAAGGCTCGTTCGCGAAGGTGACTGAGTGGCGCTTCGCGAAAGCGAAGGCCAAGCTAATTCCGCGAGATAGAGCGCCAACTCTGCGCCGGTCGGGCAATAATCTGCCTCCCCATCGAATGTCCGGTTTCGGGATGCTGTGGAAAATTATTCCGGCGCCATAAAAGAAGGCAGGGCGCCACGCCTGGCGGCGTCTTGCATCAAAACATAATGCGCAGGTGACGGTGCGGGAACAGGCGCCGATTCAGTGTCTTCCCAAGCGCCGGGGGCGCCGCGCGGATGGGGGCCGTTTCCGAGTGGTTTTCGTTGGCCGGGGTTTCGGCGCACGAGCCACTTTTTCTTTCTTCGGGCCACCTTCGCGAGGCCTCGCAAGGGCCACAGGATTTTGGAAGAAGCGGAAGTAGGGATTGCCGTAATGCTGGTATGCGCCCCAGGTGCGGGAGCCTCCGAGGTCGCCGGCGATGGCCCGCCGCGCCTCGCGCATGGCACGATGCAAATAAGCAAAGCCGTCCGCCGGCGGCAGTCCGAGCAATTCGCTGTAAAGCCGACGCGCAAAGGTCCGCGCCGCTTCATCATCCACCGGCCAGGCGGTACAAATGAAATTTGCCACGCCGCGCTGGAAGAAAGCCTCCGCGAAACTGGGCGCGAGGGCCGCGGTCCGCTGCTCGGAGCGGTCGGGGGTGATCCCCGATTCGCAGGCGTTGGAGAAGATGAACTTGGGCACGCGATCGACGCGCTTCAGTTCATTCGCGGTCAAACGTTCATCGTCTTTCATCGAGAAGAGCCAGCCGGAATTCGCCGGATCCTCCGTGTCGAAAACACAATGTCCAGCGAAGTGCAGGACATCGAAATTTTCGAGCATCAGCTTTTTCAAGACGGTGGTTCGCTTGGCTTCCGCGGGGCCGAAGAGGCGCACGACCTCGACCGAGTGTCCGGTCGGCTCCGCGTAGACTTCGTTGAAGCTCTCGAAGGTCGCCGCAACTTCTTCGGCTTCAGCTTGCGCGCCGGGCAGCGGCGCGTCTTCCGCCGGATCGGCGACGATGAGCACCTTGAGCGTGCGCTTGGGCGGCGGCGGCGGCTCCGGTGGCGGCGCGAAGTTGGTGCGAAGCTGGCGCGTCAAGCCATAGCTCGTACCGAGGAAGTCGTCGGGATTGAAACCGCTCCCGTCCGCGTCGGGCCGGGCGTCGGAGCGGGCGTCGGAGCGGGCAATCATCTCCCAATGCACGCGGGCGGTCGTTGCATCGAGCGTGAGGACGATGGGAGCAGGAGTGTAAATCATCCCTCGGACTTCCTCCGGAATGAGCAGCCGTTCGAGGAAGCGCCCGCACTGCTTCTGGTCGTCGGACTCGGCACCCGCGAGTTCATCGTTGGCTTCGCTCACCAGCTTTGGATCGAGCGGAATGTCACGCTGCGGCACTGACGCTGAGTTGGTGATGGCGGCGAACTGGTAGGTTTTTCGTTCCAGACCGACCGTGATGCGGACCGGCACCATTTCGTCGCGCTTGTCGGTGGATCCGCTGCGGTCGAATTCCTCTTCGGTCCGTTTGAGCGCGTTGGCGCGCGCTTCCTTCCGCGCCTCGGCGAGTTGGTCCTCGTTCGGTCCCTCATAGTGGATCGTCAGCGCGGGATCGGTTTTTTTCAGAGCCGAACGCAGGGCGTGATCGATCAGGCGCAAGGTGCGTGCATCATTCTCGACGAACGTGATCCGCCGGAGCTGACGACCTACATCTTCCTCCGAACTGGCGAGGGCGCGTCGGATGCCACGGAGCCACGCGCCGACGGCATCTTCGATCGGGAGGTTGCCGGTCCCGGCACCGATCAAGACGGTGGCGAGATGCCGCCGGTTCAGCCGGCCGAGCGACCAGCAGAGTTCTTGCGAAAGAACTGTCAACTCGGGGACCCCGAAGTGGCCGGGCACGCCCATTCCCGCGACCACGATGAACCGGGTCTGATCGCGCGGATCGGGCAGGATGAAGGGCTGGGCGAGATCGCCGCGGATGATGCCCCGCTCGGTAAAGAGGGTGAGGAGCAGGTCCGCTTCCGAAGGCACCTCTTCCCTTTCCGCGCGGCCCCGCACGCGCGACTCCTCCAGGAACACCGCGTTGGTGAGCGCCCAATCCAGCGCTTTCTCCGCGGCCTGAGGTTTGACTCCCAGATAATGCCCGACCGCGATTGCATCGACCTTGTGCCCCGCGGTGGACGTCGTTGCGAGGCTCTCGATCCCGCCTTTCACCAGACCGATTTCGATTGTCGCGACCGTCTCTCCGCCAGGCGCTGTGGCCCCGCCTGCCGGAACTTTTTTCCCGGACGTTTTTCGGACGCGCCCGTCCGGAAGGGTGCCCGGCAGGGCGACCGGCTGATCGGTCGCATCCCCGAGGAAGCTGCGCAGGATGAGTCGCTCCGCTTCCTTTTCCTCTGGCGAAACCGGCGTCTCCGCGGCTTCCGGACCACGACTGCGCATCCGGGTCTTTTCAGCAATCTCCTTCAGCCGAAGTTCCTCCATGTTCACCCGCAGCCGTTCGGCAGAATCGAGCTGCGCCGCGTCCGCCGCTGCACGGGTGCCAGCCGGGACGGTTTCGGGCAGGGAACACTTTCCGGTTTCGAGGAGCTGAAGCGTCGCCGCGATCACGCTCGCATTATTCGGCAAGTCGCCGTGGCCGGCGTCGGCAAAATAGGTGGGGATGCGCTTCCCGTTCTGCTCGAGATAGCCGAGGCGGTGGGGCACTGTGCCGTCGCCCTTCATCGAGGTGCTGTAGGCATCGATCGAGCCGAGGCCTGACATGTCGCGGATGTCGTCGTAGGTGCGACGGTTGCAGCCGGCGATGTAGATCATGCGGTCGCGATCGACGACGGTGCTCAGCTTCACGTGGTGTTGGCGAGCGTTATCGAGGAGCAGCTGCGGAACGCCGAAGCTGCCGTAAGTCTCAGCGTGATAAAGCGGCTCCATCGAGGGCATGATCGCCGTCGAGGGGAGCATCTGGTAGGAGCCGGGGAAGGTATTCACGATGCCGACCAGCTCGCTCGCGCTGTGCTTGAAATCGACGACGACGAGCTTGCGCACGGAGGCCTCGGTGCCAGTGCAGATTTGCGGAATGGAAAAAGAGCCGTGATTCGGCGTCCCGAGCATAATGAGCCGCCCGCCGGCGAGGCCGTTGTTCTTCGCGTCCCACGCACGCTTCCAGCGTTCTGGGTGCTTTAAGATGAAAGTGCGCGAGACGAGCCCGCCCATCGAGTGGCCGACGAGATGAACCGGCGCGTTTTCGCCAAACCATTCGTTGATCTTGTCGCGGAGGGCATCGGCCGAGTCAGAAAGATCGCGCCGCCAATCAAACCAAAAGGCCTGCACCTTCCAGTCCTGCGCGAGACCCAGCAGCATTTCAGAATACCACTTTTTCAGGATACCTGTGGCGCGCACGTCGAAGATCGAAACGCCGGCATCACGCATCCGCAGCCAGCCGGCGCCGCCGATGATCAGCCGCGGGAAGTTCATCCAGATCGGCTGCGTTTTACCCTTGTCCGTGACGGTGAGCTCGCCGCCCATGATGCCGTGCAAGACGACGACGTTGCCTTTTTTTGCCCCGCGCTTTCCCGACCCCAGGGCAAGCCGGCGCAACCGCTCGTAGCGCTCCGCGCCAAGGTGGAGCCGCAAAATGCGGTCCTCTTCCGGACT
>Ga0136617_10002021_pt1 | contig 18068 bp, 13 predicted proteins | sample AntDrymUQ3222106_2_FD_129672 | JGI IMG/M metagenome (GOLD analysis project Ga0136617, IMG submission 129672) | Polar desert sand microbial communities from Dry Valleys, Antarctica - metaG UQ322 (21.06) | ecosystem: Environmental > Terrestrial > Soil > Desert | place: Antarctica: Dry Valley... | reverse complement strand
TCGACGACGAGACCCTGGCGTACCTCCGTCTGACCGGCCGCGACGAGGAGCTGGTGTCGCTCGTGGAGGCCTACACCAAGGAGCAGGGGCTCTGGCGTGAACCGGGCGCCGCGCCGGACTTCGACGTCTCCCTGGAGCTGGATCTCTCGGGCGTGGAGCCCAGCCTGGCCGGTCCCCGGCGGCCACAGGACCGCGTGCTGCTGTCAGACATGAGGTCCAGCTTCCGCAGCGCCTTCCCGGCCGGCCTGCACGATCACGGCCACGGGCCGGCCGCCGCGGCAGATGCCGGAGAGGCCCAGGCGGAGGCCGACGGATCGGTGGTCGAGGCAGCCTCGGAGGAGTCGTTCCCGGCCAGCGACGCGCCGGCCTTCGCGCAGAGCGTCGACGAGATCGCCTCGGAGGCCGCGGCAGACGCGGCGCACGCCGTGGACGTCGCCACACCGGCTGGTGTCCACGCGCACGATCACTACCGCGCCGTGGAGATCGAGCACGAGGGCGCGAAGCACAAGCTGCGCACGGGATCGGTGGTCATCGCCGCCATCACCTCGTGCACCAACACCTCCAATCCCACGGTCATGGTCGGTGCGGGGCTTCTCGCCCGGAACGCGCTCGAGCGGGGCCTGGCGGTCCACCCGGCGGTCAAGACCAGCCTGGCCCCCGGCTCGCGCGTGGTCACCGAGTACCTGGGCGCGGCGGGCCTGATGGAGCCACTCGAGGCGCTGGGCTTCGGCCTGGTGGGCTATGGCTGCACCACCTGCATCGGCAACAGCGGCCCATTGGACGAGCCGGTCGCCGCCGCCGTCGAGGAGCACGAGCTGGTGGTCGCCGCCGTGCTCTCGGGCAACCGCAACTTCGAAGGACGCATCCATCCCCTGGCACGGGCCAGCTACCTCGCCTCTCCGCCGCTCGTGGTGGCCTTCGCGCTGGCCGGGCGGGTGGACATCGACCTGTCCACGGAGCCGCTCGGGTCGGGCCGCGACGGCCTTCCGGTCTTCCTCTCCGAGCTGTGGCCCGCAGCGGAGGAGATCAAGCGGACCATCGGCGAGGCCGTCTCACCGGAACTGTTCCGGCGGACCTACGCCAGCGTCTTCCAGGGTGACGACCGCTGGCGAGCGCTGCCCGTGCCGCAGGGTGACCGGTACGCCTGGGATCCCGACTCGACCTACGTGGCGCGGCCGCCCTTCTTCGAGGGCCTCACGGACGAACCGGCACCGGTGCGCGATATCAAGGGTGCCCGCGTGCTGGCGCTGCTGGGTGACTCGGTGACCACCGACCACATCTCTCCCGCCGGCTCCATCCCGGCCTGGAGCCCAGCTGGCCAGTGGCTCCAGGAGCAGGGCGTGGGACCGCTCGAATTCAACTCGTATGGCGCCCGCCGCGGACATCACGAGGTGATGATGCGGGGCACCTTCGGCAACATCCGCCTGCGCAACGCGCTGACGGACAAGGAGGGGCCTTACACCTCGCACCAGCCCAGCGGGGAGGTCATGTTCCTCTACGACGCGGCGATGCGCTATGCCGCCGAGGATGTGCCGCTGCTGCTCATCGCCGGCGCTGAGTACGGCAGTGGCAGCTCACGCGACTGGGCCGCCAAGGGCGCCACGCTGCTGGGCGTGCGGGCCGTCCTGGCCATCTCCTACGAGCGGATCCATCGCTCCAACCTGGTGGGCATGGGCGTGCTGCCACTCCAGTTCCTGCCCGGCGAGGATGCCGCGAGCCTGGGGCTGACCGGCCGCGAGACCTATGACATCGTCGGACTTGCCGACGGCCTTCAGCCGCGGCAGACGATTGCCGTCCATGTCTCGGCCGAAGGCGCTGCGCAGGGCACGGAGCGGACCATCCAGGCCATCTGCCGGCTGGACGGACCCATCGAGCTGGACTACTACCGACAGGGTGGCATCCTCCCCGCTGTCCTGCGGCGCCTCGCCCAGGACTGAGCCCTCGGCTCGTGAAGCGCCCATGACGCACGAGCCGGTCCTTATCTCGACCATCGCCATCGGGTTGACCGCCGCCTTCATCGGCGGCCTGGTGGCTCGCCGCCTGCGCCTGCCCGCGATCGTCGGCTATCTCGTGGCCGGCATGGCCATCGGTCCCTTCACGCCGGGGCTGGTGGCCGATGAGGAGATCGCCACGGAGCTGGCGGAGATCGGCGTGATCCTGCTCATGTTCGGCGTGGGCATCCACTTCTCCTTCCGAGACCTGCTGGCGGTGCGCTCCATCGCCGTGCCCGGGGCCATCGGGCAGGTGGCAGTGGCGACGGCGCTCGGCGTGCTGCTGGGCACCGCTCTGGGCTGGGGGCTGGGTGGAGGCATCGTGCTGGGCCTCGCCGTCTCGGTGGCCAGCACGGTGGTGCTGCTCCGTGCGCTCATGGAACGCAATGAGCTCGACACCACGCAGGGTCGCATCGCCGTGGGCTGGCTCATCGTGGAGGACATCTTCACGGTCATCGTCCTCATCCTCCTGCCCACGGTCGCCCCACTGCTCGGCGGTGATCCCGCGGCCGGCACACCGGGCCAGTTCGGGCCGCTGGGCGAGGTCCTGCTGGCGCTGGGCAAGGCGGGCATCTTCGCGCTCCTGATGGGCGTCTTCGGGATCCGGGTCGTGCCCTGGCTGCTGGGCGTAGTGGCCCGCGAGGGTTCACGTGAGCTGTTCACGCTGGCGGTGCTGGCCCTGGCGCTGGGCGTCGCCTTCGCCTCTTCGGCGATCTTCGGCGTGTCCTTCGCCCTGGGCGCCTTCCTGGCCGGCGCCGTGGTCTCCGAGTCGGACATGAGCCACCAGGCGGCGGCCGACGCGCTGCCCTTGCGCGACGCCTTCGCGGTGCTCTTCTTCGTGTCGGTGGGGATGCTCCTCGACCCGTCGTTCCTGCTGGCCCAGCCGCTGGCCATCGCGGCCATGGTGGGTCTCATCGTGGGCGTGAAGTGGGTCACCAAGTTCGTCATCGTGGCCGCCTTCGGTTATCCACTGCGGACCGGCCTGACCGTGGCCGCCGGGCTCGCACAGATCGGTGAGTTCTCGTTCATCCTGGCCTCGCTGGGCCTGACGCTCGGTCTGTTGCCCATGGAGGGCTTTCAGTTGGTAGTGGCGGGGGCACTGTTGTCGATCACCATCAACCCGTTGCTGTTCGCGGCCATAACCCCCATCGAAGCGCTGCTGCGCCGCCGTCCTGATCTGGCGCGACTGCTGGAGCGGCGCGCAGGGTCCCTGGCCCTGCTGGAGCCCGGTCCGGCTGAGGAACCATTGCGGGGCCACGCCATCCTGTGTGGCTACGGTCGAGTGGGCCGGATGATCTCTTCGGCGCTGGATCGGCGCGGCTTCCGCTACCTGGTCATCACCCAGGACCGGCGCGAGGTCGAATCCCTCCGGCACCGGGGACTTCCGGCCCTGTACGGGGATGCCTCCAACCTGGAGCTTCTGGAAGAGGCCGGGATCCACGAGGCGCGCACGATCATCGTGGCCATCAGCGACCCGCACGCCACGCGCCTCATCGTGGAGCGCGCGCGGGCCGCCAATGAGCGCATCTCGCTCGTGGTGCGGACGCACAGCGACGCGGAGGTCTCGCACCTCCAGACCGTCTCGGGCAACATCCAGGCGGTCCATGGCGGCCGCGAGCTGGCGGTGCAGATGACGCGCTATGCGCTACGGCGTTTCGGCGTCAGCGCCACGGAGGCGGAGGCCATCGCCCAGGGTCTCCGGCGCCGAAGCACCGGTGAGCCCCACATCGACACGCGACCGCGATCCGGCGGCGGCCGCTCGCTCATCGCGCGGCTGATCAGGCGTTCACGGCGCGCCAGCGCGCACGACGCGATCGAGACAGCCGCCCTCGAAGGAGCGCCGGATGATCACGCTATCTCGCCTCCCCTTCGCGATGCCGTCGCCACGAAGGCCGACGTCAGCGGGAATCCCATCATCCGGCCTTGAAGTTGCTAGGAGCCGAGGGCGCCTGCGGGCTGCGGCTCGATCTCGGTCGCAGACTGGGCCTCGTCTTCGCGCCGCACCGGCACGCCGATGCCCTCCGCGACACGGCGCCCGAAGTCCGGGTCGCAGCGGTGGAAGTGCTGGACCATCGCCTCCTGCACCGGCCGATCGCACTGTGACAGCGCGTCGGTGAGGTTGAGGATGAGGTCTTCGCGCTCCCAGTCGGGCATCGTGCGGTAGCGCTCGCCGGCCTGACCGTAGTCGTTGCGCCGCGACAGGTGCTGCCGTCCGACCTTGCCCTCCACCCAAGGCTGATGCTCCGGGCCGATGTCCTGCGCCTCAGGCAGCCCGCCGGTGATGGACGGCTCGTAGTTGACGTGCGGGTTGCTGCCCGTGCCATCCACGTGGTAGCTCATCTGGCCACCCCGCTGGTTGGTGCTGGGCGCCGTCAGCGGGGCGTTGATGGGCAGCTGGAGGTAGTTCGGGCCGACGCGGTAGCGCTGGGTGTCGGAGTAGGAGAACGTGCGGCCGACAAGCATCTTGTCGTCCGAGAAATCGATCCCATCGACCAGGACGCCGGTGCCGAAGGCGGCCTGCTCGTTCTCGTTGTGGTGATCGCCCACGTTCCGGTCCAGGACCATGCGCCCGACCGGTAGCAGCGGGAACTCGTCCTCCGGCCACACCTTGGTGTCGTCGAGCGGATCGAAGTCGAGCTCAGGATGCTCCCCGTCCGACATGATCTGGACGCAGAAGTCCCACTCGGGATAGTCGCCGCGCTCGATGGCCTCGTAGAGGTCCCTGGAGGCATGGCCGAGATCGGTCGCCTGGATCTCGGCTGCCTGTGCCGCCGTCAGCGACTCGATGCCCTGCCTGGTCTTCCAATGGAACTTGACCAGGACCGCCTCGCCCGCTGCGTTGACCAGCTTGTAGGTGTTGACCGCAGCACCGTCCATGTGGCGGTAGTCCTTGGGGATGCCGCGCGGTGAGAAGAGCCACGTCAGCATGTGCAGGGACTCGGGCGTCTGGCTCATGAAGTCGAAGATGCGCTTCGGCTCCTGCCGGAAGGTGATGGGGTCGGGCTTGAGGGCATGGATCACGTCGGGGAACTTGATGGCATCGCGGATGAAGAAGACCATCAGGTCATTGCCGACCAGGTCCCAGTTGCCATCCTCCGTCTTGAACTTCACCGCGAAGCCGCGCGGATCGCGCGCTGCCTCGGACGAATCGCGGCCCCCGATGACCGTCGAGAAGCGGATCACGACCGGTGTGCGCTTGCCCTTCTCCTGGAGCAGCTTGGCGCGCGTGTAGGTCGAGGCCGGCTCATCGCCGATGGTGCCATACGCCTCCAGGTACCCGTGGGCAACGAAGCCACGGGCGTGGACCACGCGTTCGGGGATGCGCTCCCGATCGAAGTGGCTGATCTTCTCCAGGAAGTGATAGTTCTCCAGCGTGGCAGGGCCCCTGTCGCCGACCGTCCGCTGATTCTGATTGTCGTAGACCGGGTGCCCCTGACGCGTGGTCAGATGCGGGCGCCCGCCATCGGCTTGGCCGGTCTCGTTGCGTTCGCTCCGGGGCGAGGTTCCGTTCTCATGGGTCATGGGGCATGCTCCCTCGTGCGGCGGAGCCCGGGAATGGTGGGCGATACTGGATTCGAACCAGTGACCTCACGGATGTGAACCGTGCGCTCTAACCGACTGAGCCAATCGCCCCCGAGCGACGCCCGGCGAGGCGAGCATCCCGGCCATTATCCGCGTTCGCGCCCAAGGGCGTCAACGAGCGCCGCGGGGCCGCAACGCGACCCAGGGGCAACGGCACTTCAGAGCGCCGTGACCAGGCGCATCATCACCCCCAGCAGGAGGAGCACGATAAGGGGCGCGAGGTCGAACATGCCGGCCTGGGGCAACACCCGCCGCACCGGCGCCAGGAGCGGCTCCGTGGTCTCGAACAGGAAGCGGGAGATGGGGTTCCCGAACTGGGGATCGACCCAGCTCACCAGCACGCGGCCGAGGACGACCAGCCAGAGCGCGATGACGAAGAAGCGCAGGAAGACGGCGACGAGCTCGGGCATCCAGGCGAGTGTATCGGGCGAAGGGTCGCCGGCGCGTGTCCTGTCAGATGCCCATCAGGCGGGCGCTATTCGGGATCCGTCACCGATCCGCGGCTCCGGAGGGCCATGGGTCCTGGCGCGCAAGCGTGAAGTGCCACGTTTCGTGGCATCTGGCGGTCCTTGGAACGAGGTACTCCCGCATAGCGCCCGTGCCACGGGAACCTGGCGGGAACGGAGGCCGACGCGCCCGATACTGCCCGCCTCATGGACGTCCGACAGGAACCGGAGGGCGAGCCCCGAACAGGGCCCGGCCGATGCGCACGACCGTGGCGCCCTCCTCCACGGCCACCTCGAAGTCGTCGCTCATGCCCATCGACAGCCCCGCACCCAGGCGTCCGTCCCGGTCGCGTAGGCGCTCGGAAAGCAGACGCAGTCGGGCGAAGGTCGCTCGGGCGGCCTCGGGCCGCTCTGCCATCCGCCCGATGGTCATCAGCCCACGAAGGTCCAGGCTCTCGAGCGTCGCCAGTGAGTGGAGCCCTTCTGCCAGCGCCTCCGGGGTGAAGCCCGCCTTGGCCGGATCTCCATCGATGTTGACCTGGAGGAAGACCGGATAGCGCGTGGAGCGGCCCGAAGCAGCGGCCGCGCGGTCCAGTCGGCGGGCCAGTCCGAGGGAGTCGACCGACTGCACCGTGGCAAAGAGCTCCACGGCGCGGGCCACCTTGTTGTCCTGCAGGCGCCCGACCATGTGCCAGGTCGCGCCGGGAAGCGCGGCGATCTTGCCCGCGGCCTCCTGGACCCGGTTCTCGCCCAGCACGTCCAACCCGACCTCTACCGCCGCTGCCAGCCGGCTGGCGGGCACGCCCTTGGAGACGGCCACCAGGGTCACGTCAGCGGGGTCCCGGTCAGCGCACGCGCAGGCTGCCGCTATCCGGGACAGGACGGCGGCGCGCGCCTCGGCGAGGGACGCCCGCGGGTCGGTCAGCGGTTGCGGCGCAGGAAGGCCGGGATGTCGAGGTCTTCGACCTCCTGCTGAGCGGCTGTGCGGCGGGGCTGTTCCCCACTCTGACCGCGTACATCGGGCGACCTGTCGCGAGCCGACGACGACACCAGGACGCTGGGCTGGGCCGCAAGCGTGGCGGACTCGGCCATCGGCGACGCACCGTCCAGAGTGGCCGTCTCATCCCCACCGGGCACGACCGCGGCGGCTCGCTGCTGCTCCAGCTCACGCATGAAGTCCCGGTTGTCGCGCCCCACCCGCACGGCGGTCGAGTCATCGCGGGCGGTCACCACGGCCGGCCGGAGCGACTCACGCTTGCGAGCCGCATCGAAGCCGGTGGCGATGACGGTGATCATCACGTCGTCGCCCATGCGCTCGTCGATGACCGTGCCGAAGATGATGTTGGCCTCGGGGTCGGTCGTCTCCTTGATGATCTCCGCGGCCTCGTCGACCTCGAACAGACCCAGGCTTGCGCCACCCGTGATGTTGAAGAGCACGCCCTGGGCGCCGGCGATGTTGGTCTCGAGCAGCGGGCTGGCGATGGCCATGCGGGCGGCATCCGAGGCGCGGTTCTCTCCGCTGCCTCGACCGATGCCCATCAGCGCCGAGCCGGCGTCCTTCATGATCGTCCGCACGTCGGCGAAGTCGAGGTTGATGAGCCCCGGCACGGTGATCAGGTCGCTGATGCCCTGCACGCCCTGGCGCAGCACGTCATCCACCACGCGGAACGCGTCCACGATCGAGGTGTCCTTGGACACCACGTCCTTGAGCCGGTCGTTGGGGATGGTGATGAGCGTGTCGACCTTGTCGCGCAGCTGCTCGCTGGCCTTCTCGGCGTTGAGCCGGCGGCGGGCGCCTTCGAAGCTGAAGGGCTTGGTCACCACGCCGATGGTCAGTGCGCCCAGATCCCGGGCGACCTCGGCGATGACCGGTGCCGCTCCCGAGCCGGTGCCGCCGCCCATCCCGGCAGTGATGAAGACCATGTCCGAATCGCGCAGCGCCTCGGCGATCTTCTCGGAATCCTCTTCCGCGGCGCGCTGGCCGATGCCCGGGTCACCGCCCGCGCCCAGCCCGCGGGTGAGCTTGTCCCCGATGCGGATCTTGTGGGAGGCATCTGACTGGAGCAGCGCCTGCGCATCCGTGTTGACGGCGATGAACTCCACGCCCATGAGCTCGGCACGGATCATGCGGTTGACGGCGTTGCTGCCCCCACCACCGACCCCGATGACCCGGATCAGTGCGAAATTCTCCGAGTCAGATCGCAGCGGCATCGACGTCCCTCCGGTGTATCCGAGCTATGTTAGAGAACCTGGACGGGTCGGGCGGAGTGGTGGGCTCCAGAAGGCGGCGCCGGTCAGGTTTCGGCCGCGAGTATAGACGCAACCATCCAGCGCTGTCCCTTCGAACGGGCCGTTCACGCCCTCGACGCGGAGCCCGAGACTACGGGAAGAGGCCCCGCATCCAGTCCCGGAAACGGCCCAGCGAACCACCGGCCGGTGCCGACTCATAGCGGCCCGGCTCCGTCTCGGTGACCACCCGCGCGCCCCACATCAGGAGGCCGATGGAGGTGCTGTAGGCGGGCTCCAGGAGGTGGTCGGTGAGGCCTCCCACGCCGCTCGGCGAAGCCACGCGGACGGGCATCTTCAGTACCTCACGGCCAAGGCCGGCCGCGCCCGCCAGCTGGGAGGCGCCGCCCGTGAGCACCAGCCCGGCGGGCAGCCGCCCGGCGTGGCCGGCGCGCTCGATCTCATCGCCGAGCTTCTCGAACAGCTCGCGCATGCGTGCCTCGATGATGCTCGCCAGCTCACTGCGTGGCGCGGTGCGGTCCTCGCCCTCGCCGATGACCTCCACGGTCACCTCTTCCTCATCGCTCACGCCGGTGGGGTCGGCCGTGCCGTGGCGGATCTTCATCTCCTCGGCCGCGGCGAGGTTGGTCTTGAGGCCGATGGCCACATCGTTGGTCACGTTGTTGCCACCGATGGGCAGCACTGCCGTGTGCAGCGGTGAGCCGTCCATGAAGAGGGCCAGGTCCGTGGTGCCGGCACCGATGTCGGCGACGGCCACGCCCAGCTCGCGCTCCATGTCGGACAGCACGGCCTCGCCGGCGGCCAGGGACGAGGCCACCAGCTCATCGATGCGCACGTTGGCCATGCCCACGCACTTGGTCAGGTTCTGCACGGCCGTGGCGGAGGCGTGGACGATGTGCGTCTCCACCTCCAGCCGGATGGCGCTCATGCCCAGGGGATCCTTGACGCCCTCCTGGCCATCCACCACGAACCCGCGGGGCAGCACGTGGAGGACCTCCCGGTTGGACGGGATGGTGACTGCGCGGGCGACCTCCGTGGCGCGATCCACGTCCTCGCGGCTGACCTCCCGACGCGGCCCGCTGACGGCCACCGCACCGCGAGAGTTCTGGCTCGAGACGTGATTGCCCCCGACGCTCACGAAGGCCGACTCCAGCTTGTAGCCCGAGAGCCGCTCCGCGCTGTCGATGGCGCCGCGGATCGAGGAGACGGTCTGGTCGATGTTGATGACCACGCCCTTCTTGAGACCGGATGCCGTCGGCGCGCCCTTGCCGATGATGGTCAGCGCGCCGTCGCGCGTCACCTCTCCGATGAGGGCCACGACCTTGCTGGTACCCACATCGATGGCCACCAGCACCGCTTCTCGCTCCACGTCTCCCCTTCCATTGGTCACGGCTGCCGCGCCCTCAAGGACGGCGCCCATCGTGGCAGATGCCGGCCATGCTCGCGCATCACGGGCGCGCCGACGGACTGGCCTGGCCACGTCGCCCAGACGGAGCGGGCTGGGCAGAAGGTCGGGATCGGAAGGTGCCGCACCCGTCGTCGGAAAGAGACAGCGTGACGTCCGCCACCGTCTTCTCGGAGAGAAGCAGCGCGCGCAGACAGGTGAGCTGACCCTGGATGGAGCTGGGGGGCCGCGATTCCGGTGCGTAGTGGCCGAAGACGGCACGCCACCCACTGTCCGACTCGATGACCCACCCGTCCGCGTCCGTCACCGAAAGCGCCAGCGTCGAGCCGGCCTCTGCCAGATGTGCCGGCGTCACGGCCCCCAGGACACGCGCCACCTCAAGGTCGAGCGACGCGATGCGCGCGCCGGGCACCAGCTCCGTGGCCGGTCCCCCAAGCGTCGACGATCCCGAGGACGGCACAGGCACGGCCGAAGGCCCGGCCGCGACCGAGGCAACAGGCAGGGCCGAAGCTGCTGGCGCGGCGGAGGCGGCTGCGGCCGTGCTGCGCTGATCGTCGACGAGCGGCAGGTCCTCGTCCGCGGGTGCTTGGGCAAGCACCGCACCGTCCACATCGATCAGCCACTCGCCGCCCGTCTGACGCCAGCGCAGGATAGGCACCCGCTCCTCCACCAAGACGAGCAGCTCGTCGGGCAGGCGGGTCCGGACGCTGGCGGCGCGAACGGTTGGCACCGTCATGAGGGCCGCCTCGAGGCGGGCGGTAGGCACGTGGAAGAGGTTGGGATGCGTTCCCTGCTGGAGCTCCAGGGCCGCCTGGGCGGCGACCGGATCGGTGTAGCGCAGACCGTCGATCCGGACCGAGCCCGGATCGAGGGCGAAGACGGGGGACGTGGTGAGGCCGTAGAGCGCGCCGCCCGAAGCGAGCAGCACGAGCGCCGCGAGGAGGCGGATCCGCGTGAGACGCGAGGAGGCGCGGTCGCCGTAGCGCCGGCGGCGTGCGCTGCGAGGCTGTCGGACGGGGAGCGTCACGGCCTCAGGGCAGGTCCGCTCGCGACAGCGTTCGGCTGGGCCGATGCACCTCACGCTCCAGGGCCAGCTCCATGATCCGCTCGGCGATGGCCCCGAAGTCGTAGCCGCCCTCGGCGCAGAGCGCGGGAAAGAGGCTGATGGGCGTGAAGCCCGGGATGGTGTTGATCTCCGAGAGATACAGCTGGTCGCCGGCCAGCAGGAAGTCGACGCGCGCGAAGCCCTCCGCGCCGATGGCCGCATAGGCCCCTGCCGCCAGGCCGCGCACGCGCCCGCCCAGGTCGCCCGCCAGCTCGGGGCGAGTCGTCGTGCGCGACACGCCCTGCTCGTACTTGGCCGTGTAGTCGTAGAACTCGTGCCCTGGGAAGACCTCGCCCGGCCCGAAGACCTCCAGACGCTCCGGGTCGTTGCCGACCACAGCGGCCTCCAGCTCCCGGGGACCCGCCAGGCAGGCCTCCACCACCAGGCTGTCGTCGTAGCGGAAGGCCTCGGCCAAGGCGTCCTCCAGCTCAGGCGCCTCGTCTGGTCGATGGACGATGGACACGCCCACGCTGGAACCGAGACCGGCCGGCTTGACGATGAGGCGCCGCTCCGGGAGGCTCGCGGCGAAGGCCCCCAGGCGGGCCGACACACCGCGAGCGTCGCGGGCGTGATCCTGAGCGCGAACCTCCAGCCAGGGGACGATGGGCATGCCCAGCGCGCCCACCAGCCGCTTGAAGAGCGCCTTGTCCATGCCCACCGCGGAAGCCGCCACCCCGGAGCCCGTGTAGGCCAGCCCGGCCGATTCGCACAGTGCCTGGACCGCACCGTCCTCCCCGAAGGGACCGTGGAGGGCCAGCCAGCACACCGGCGGGCGGGGCCGCGAACGCAAGCGATCCAGCGCCGCGCCGGCCGCGAAAGGCCCCTCCGCACCGAGCGCGAGAGGTGCGTCATAGGCCGTGGCTGGGTGTGCCGGGTCCATCGCCGCAGGCGGCAGCTGCCACCACGCCCCGGCCAGGTCCAACAGCCAGCCCTCCACGCGGTGACCGCGCTGCTGCAGCGCGCCGGCCATGGCCCGTCCCGACACGAGCGATACGTCGTGCTCTGTCGAGGGCCCGCCCATGAGGACGGCCACGTCGCGCACCGTCATCCCGCCGGCTCCCAGCCGCTCCAATCGCCGGCGAAGACGATCTCGAAGCGAAGCTCCACGCCGCGCTCGCGCATCACCGTGGCGCGGACCTCCTCGGCCAGCCGCCGCACGTCCGCGGCGCTCCCCTTCTGGTCGTTCACGAGGAAGTTGGCGTGCTTCTCGGAGACCGCGGCGCCACCGCTGCGCCTGCCTTTCAGGCCCAGCTCGTCGATCAGTCGCCCGGCCGACAGCTCCGGCCCAGGGTTGCGGAAGACGCTCCCCGCCGATGGGATGCCCAGCGGTTGGTGCGTCTGGCGCCAGCGGCGGATCTCATCGAGGCGCTGCGTGATGAGGGCCGGCTCGGCCGGCTGGAGCTGGAAGATGGCCTGGGTCACGATGTCGGGCTGTCCCTCGGCGGCATGCTTCAGGGAGCTCTCGCGGTAGGCCAGGCCCAGCCCGTCCGGGTCCAGACGCTCTTCCGCCCCACCCGAGCGCAGCACCGAAGCCTCCAGGAGAACGGATGCCACGTCCGACTCGTGCGCCCCGGCGTTGGCCCACACGGCACCGCCCACCGTGCCCGGTATGGCCAGGCCGAACTCGAGCCCGGAAAGGCCGGCCTCCTTGGTCAGCGTGGCCGCCTTGGCCATGGCCAGACCGGAGTCGGTGATGAAGCGGTTCCCTTCCACGCGTGCCTGTTGCGCTCGGTTCATCACCACCAGGCCGCCGATGCCGGCGTCGCTGATGACCAGGTCCGAGCCGCGCCCCAGGATGAAGAGCGGCACACCGCGTGACCGCACGAACCGGGCGATGGCGCGCAGCTCGAAGAGGTTGCGCACCTCAGCGAAGAGGTCGGCCGGTCCTCCCACGCGCATCGTGGTGAATCGGGCGAGTGGCTCCTGGCGAGACGTCTTGACGCCGATGCGGCGCTGGATGTCCGTGCCCAGCCGGAGAGCTTCTCCCTGGTCAAGGCGGCGGTGCGTTCCGGCCGCCACTGAGTCCACGGAGACCGCGGCGCCGCTCCCCTCAGAGGCCGCCTTCACGCGACCTCCCGAGATATGCGCTCGATCCGGTCTGGAGCGGGCAGCGGACACCGCTCGGCAAGGGCCTGCAGCAGCTCAGCGACGGCCCTGGCCGCGGCCGGTCGTGCCTGTGCCCGGCTGGCGGACGACATGGCTGTCAACCGCGCCCGATCCTCCAGGATGCGGCTGGCATCGAGCAGAGCCGTCGCGTCCAAGTCCTCATCGGCGATGACCATCGCGGCGCCGGCATCCACGAGCTCTCGAGCGTTGGCCGCCTGGTGTGCCGCCGCGTAAGGGTAGGGGATCACGATGAGCGGCAGGCCCACCGCGGCCGCCTCGGCCAGCGTCGACGAGCCGGCCCGGCCGACCAGCAGGTCGGCCGCGACAAGCGCATCGGCCATCTCATCGCCGAGCGACGGGTACGCACGGTAGCGGCCCTGCTGCGCCTCAGGCAGCGCTTCGCGGCGCTGCAACGCCTCCTCGTAGGCCGAGTCGCCCGTGATATGCAGCACGGCGGTCCGCTCCAGCAACTGGGACAAGGTCCCCGCCACGGCCTCGTTGAGGCTGCGCACGGCCTGCGAGCCGCCGAAGACGAGCAGCAGCGGCCCGGTCGCCGGCAGCTTCAGACGCTCGCGCGCGACCGTGCGGTCGATACCCGCCAGCCGGCGGATGGGCGTGCCGGTCACGAAACAGGGCTGCGGCAGGCCCTCGCAACTGCCCTCGAAGGAGACCGCCAGGGCAGAGGCCAGACGCGCCGTGGCGCGGATGCTGCGGCCGGGGATCCGGTCGCCCGCCCAGACCAGTGACGGCACCGCGGCCGCCGCCGCCGCGGTCAGCACCGGGATGGATACGTAGCCGCCGGTGGTGAACACCGCGCGGGGGCGCCAACGAGCGATGAGGGCCAGGGCCTGGGGCAGCGAGGCGCCCAGCCGTAGCGGGTCGGCCACCGTGCTGACCGAGAGGTCGACCGTGCGCAGCGAACGCAGCCAGAGGCGATCCAGCCGGTATCCGGCGGCCCGGACGATGCCGGCTTCCAGCCCGCGGTGGCCGCCCAGCCAGCGGATCTCAAGGTCGTCGACCTGCTCGGATAAGGAGCGAAGGACGGCCAGGGCGGGGTAGATGTGGCCGCCCGTACCCCCGGCCGCGATCAGGATCCGCATCGTTCCAAGTGCCTCTGGCAAGGGTCTCTCGCGAGATCGACAGGAGGATACCCACCGCCATGAAGCTGACCACCAGCGACGAGCCGCCATCGCTCACGAAAGGCAGCGTTATCCCTGTGATGGGCAGCAGGTTCAGGACGACGCCGATGTTGATGAGCCCCTGGAAGGCGAGCCAGGCGGTGATCCCGGTAGCCAGCAGAGCACCGAAGGTATCGGGCGCACCCAAGGCGACGCGCACGCCACGATAGGCCAGGACGAGGAACAGCGCGATCACCGTGATGCCGCCAGCCAAGCCCAGCTCCTGGCCGATGAGCGCGAAGATGAAGTCGTTGTGGGCGTTGGGCAGTGTCAGGGAACCGGGTCGTGCGCTCTGCCCCAGGCCGATGCCCAGGATGCCGCCCAGCCCCAGGGAGAGGAGACCCTGCACGGTCTGAAAGCCGCTGACCAGCGGGTCCGACCAGGGGTCCAGGAACGTGGTCCAACGACGCATCTGGTAGGCATTGATGGAGACATAGGCGACCAGCGCGACGGCGCCCACCGGCAGCAGCAGCGCCAAGTGCCAGAGTCGGGCGCCGGCCACGAAGACGAGCGTGACGGCCGAGAACGCAAGGACGCCCGTGGTGCCCAGGTCCGGCTCAAGCGCGACCAGGCCGATGCACAGCCCGGACAGGAGCAGGAACGGCAGCAGGCCGTGGACCAGGCTTCGGATCTGCATGCCCTGCTTCGCCAGCCAGTGCGCGAGGTAGACGACCATGGCCAGCTTGGCGATCTCCGCGGGATGGACGGTCGGCAGCGGACCGATCTGGAGCCAACGCGTCGAGCCGTATTTCTCCACGGGCGCGATCGGCCCGAGCGGGGGCAGGAGCACCAGCAGTAGAAGGATCAGGGTGAAGAGGTAGAACGGCACCGACGCCAGGCGCAGGTATCGGTAATCGAGTCGCATCAGGAGGGTCATGCCGGCGAGACCGACGGCGGACCAGCCCAACTGGGTCGCCACCGCACCGAAGGGATCCCCGCCGGTCCGGATGGCCGTGGCGACACCGCCGCTGGAGTAGATCATCAGCAGCCCGATGGCGGTCAGCGCCGTGACGCAGACCAGCACCAGGTAGTCCGGCTCGTGGCGCTCCCGCTGGGGCCCGCGCAGGACGCGCGTCGCGCCCGTCGGCCGGGCCTCACGACGCGGGGCGGCCGGTGCGGCGGCTGTTCGGTCCGGGTCACGGCCGGTGGCTCCCCGGTCGAGCGGCCCCTTGCCGGACAGGCGGCGGGTCGAGCGCTGGGCGGTCATGGCATCTCCTCCCCGCGACGCTCGGCGAGCTGCATCACCGCGGCCTTGAAGGCGCGGCCCCTGGCCGCGTAGTCCTCGAACATGTCGAAGCTGGTGGCCGCCGGGCTGAGCAGCACCGTCGCCGGTGCCGTCTTGCCGCCGGCCAACAGCGAGCGTGCGATCCCCTCGGCCATGGCCACTGCCTCGGGCAGGTCCCCGGCCGATACCAGGCGGCGGAGGCCGGCCGCCTCCAGCACGGCTGCCAGCTCCGGACCGCTCTCTCCCATGAGGACCGCGGCATCGGCCCGCTGCGCGGCGACGACCGCCAGCTCCTCCATGGGCAGCCCCTTGGAGCGTCCGCCGCAGATGAGCACCAGCGGGCGCGGGAAGCTCCGCAGGGCCGCGATGACGGCATCCGGCTGTGTCCCCTGCGAGTCGTTGATCCAGCGGACCCCGTCCACGATACGGACCAGCTCCAGGCGATGCTCCACACCAGAAAAGGCGCCCATGGCCCCGCGCAGGCCGTCGGCCGGGATACCCAGCAGCACACCCACCGCCGCGGCCGCCAGGGCGTTGCTGACGTTGTGCTCGCCGGGGATCGCCAGCTCAGCGGTGGGCAGCAATCGTCCCACCGGATCAGGCGCCACCGCGGCGCGGCCTGCGCTGGACAGCGGCACCACGTCCCGCGCCGTGATCCAGCCTTCAGCCACGCCCAGCTCGCCGGTCCGTGGCGCCTGCCGGCGGTAGCGCACCACCACCGCGCCGGACGGCGCTGCGGCGGCATAGCCGGCCGTGACGGGGTCCTCTCCGTTGAGCACCAGTGCGCCGTGCGCTGGCACCAGCTCGGCCAGGCGGCGCTTGACAGCGCGGTACGCATCGGTGGATCCGTGGCGGTCGAGATGATCGGCCGTGACGTGGGTATAGACGGCGATGTCCGTGCCTCGCGAGAGCGTCGGCAGCTGGAGCTCCGACAGCTCCAGCACGACTCGGTAGGACGCATCCAGCTCCGGCAGCCGCTCCACCAGCGGCCTGCCGATGTTGCCGCCCAGCAGGACCGGCCGGGGACCGGCCGACAGCACGGCCGCGATGAGAGAGCTGGTCGTGGTCTTGCCCTTGGTCCCGGTCACACCCACCGTGAGGGCCGGGCACAGTCGCAGGAAGAGATCCACCTCGCTGACGACCGGCACCCGACCCTCCCCCTCCAGCCGGCCGAGCGCCTGGCGCAGGCGGGGCTCCGTGGTCGAAAAGCGGCTGCTGATCGAGGGCGAGGTGCAGACCAGCGACTGGTCGAGCAGCACATCGCGAGGATCGATGTCGGGCCCCAGAAGAAGCTTCACCGGTCGCTCGCCCAGGGCCGCGATGGCCTCGTCCAGCTGCTCCCCCGGCCGAGCGTCGTAGACGGTCACGTGCGCGCCGCGATCGATCAGGAAACGAGCCAGCGCGATGCCGCTCCGGGCCAGACCCAGCACCGCGACCGGATGTCCGGCGAAGCCGTCCAGGTCCAGTCGAGCGAGGTCGATGGGCTGGACCTGCTCCGGGGCGGCATTCATGCGAACGAGTCTCGGCTGGCCAGGAACACGACCACGCCCAGCATCGCTGCCAGCACGCCCACGATCCAGAACCGGAGGGTGATCTTCTCCTCGTCCCAACCGCTCAGCTCGAAATGGTGGTGGAGCGGGCTCATGCGCAGGATCCGCCGGCCGGTGAGCTTGAAGCTGGCCACCTGGGCCAGCACGGAGCCCGTCTCCAGCACGAAGATGAGGCCGATCAGCGGCAGCAGCAGGATCTGGCCCGTGATGAGGCCCACCACCGCCAGCGTGGCGCCCAGCGATAGCGAGCCCGAGTCGCCCATGAAGACTTGCGCCGGGTGGACGTTGAACCACAGGAAGCCCAGCAGGGCGCCGATGATGAGGGCACACAGCACGGCAAGGTTGGGCTGCGAAGGCGAGTTCACGGCGGCGATGATCATGAAGCCGACGAAGGCGAAGATCAGCGTGCCGCCGGCCAGACCATCCAGTCCATCGGTGATGTTGACCCCGTTGCTCGTGGCGATGATGGCGAAGGCGGCGAACGCGACGTAGACCAGGGGCGGGACATCCATCGGTCCCAGGAAGGGCACCAGCAGCACGCCGATGGCATAGGTCTGCTGGATCTGAAAGGCGACGTAGCCCGCCACGGCCGTCTGCCAGAGCAGCTTCTGCCTGACCCTGATGCCGTCGCCGGTGCGCGCGTTCAGGTAATCGTCCGCAGCGCCCAGTGCGCCGACCAACCCCAGGGTGGCCAGAGGCGCGAACGTGGAACCGTCCAGGAAGTCCGCCGAGATCAGCTCCAGGATGAGCGCCGAACCACCGACCACGACGAGTATCAACAGCCCGCCCATGGTGGGCGTGCCTTCCTTCACCAGGTGGCTCTGCGGCCCTTCCAGGCGGATCCGCTTGCCGAATCCGAGGCGGCGCAGGATACGCAGGAAGGCGGGCATCAGGATGACCACCAGCGCGAATGCCAGGAGGATGGCCTGGACGATCGCTTCGGAGCCGTTCACCATGGCGGCCGCCTCAGGCCTTCACGGGATCGCGACCGGCCGCGACCAATCCGTCGACCAGCAGGTCCAGGGCGACGTCACGCGAGGCCTTGACCAGTACCGCATCCCCCGGCCGCAGAAGCTCCAGAAGGAGCGCGAGGGCCCCCTCGCGGTCGGGCGCCTCATGAACGAAGCCCGCAGCCAGCCCGCCCTCCCGCGCCCCTGCCGCGATGCCACACGCTCCGGCGCCCACCGTCACCACGAGATCGCTGAGGCTGGCGGACCGTCGACCCACCGTACG
>Ga0136617_10002020_pt1 | contig 18069 bp, 19 predicted proteins | sample AntDrymUQ3222106_2_FD_129672 | JGI IMG/M metagenome (GOLD analysis project Ga0136617, IMG submission 129672) | Polar desert sand microbial communities from Dry Valleys, Antarctica - metaG UQ322 (21.06) | ecosystem: Environmental > Terrestrial > Soil > Desert | place: Antarctica: Dry Valley... | reverse complement strand
TGCCCTACATCTCGGCCTGGCACCAGGCGCCGGCCCACACCGGTCGCGAGCTGTCCTACCTGCACCTGCAACTGTTCTCGATCCGCCGCGCCCCCGCCAAGCTGAAGTACCTCGCCGGCTCGGAGTCGGCGATGGGCGCGTTCATCAACGACGTCACGCCGGAGCAGGTCGCGGCCAGCCTGCGGGCAGCGGGTCCGGCATGACCACGTCGTACGACGAGCTCGCGGACCGGTTCGCGCGGACCTTCGGGCGTCCCCCCGAGGGGGTGTGGGCAGCTCCCGGTCGGGTGAACCTGATCGGTGAGCATGTGGACTACAACGACGGTCCGGTGCTGCCGTTCGCATTGACGCACCGCACCTACGCCGCTGCCGCGCTGCGGGACGACGGTGTGGTGTCGGCGCGCTCGCTGCAGGTCGACGGTTGTCTCGAACAGTCGATTGACGAGCTCGAGCCAGGGGCGATGACCGAGTGGCCGGCCTACGTGGCGGGCGTCCTGTGGGTGTTGCGCGAGCAGGGCCACGACGTACGAGGACTTGACGTTCTTCTTGACGGCCGGGTGCCGGTGGGCGCGGGTCTGTCGTCGTCGGCGGCGCTGGAGTGCGCCGTGGCGGTGGCGGCCGTCGAGCTGTCCGGCCTCGAGCTCGACGTGGCGTCGGTGGCGAGGGTCGCGCAGCGGGCGGAGAACGACTTCGTCGGCGTGCCCTGTGGACTCATGGACCAGATGGCCTCCATGGCATGCACCGCGGGCCACGCGCTGCTCTACGACGTGCGGTCCGAGCGGGCCGAGCAGGTGCCGTTCGCGCCGCAGAGCTCCGGGTTGTCGTTGCTCGTGATGGACACCAAGGTGAAGCACTCGGTTGGCGACGGTGCCTATGCCGACCGGCGCAGCACCTGCGAGGAGGCGGCGAAGACCCTCGGCGTCGACGCGTTGCGCGACGTCGCGCCGGCCGACCTGCACGACGCGCTGACCCGCCTGCCCACCGACGCGGTTGCCCGGGTCCGGCACGTGGTCACCGAGATCGCCCGGGTGGGCGCAGCGGCCGATGCCCTGCGCGGCGGCACGTGGGACGTGCTCGGCGAGCTGATGACGGCTTCGCACGTCTCGCTGCGCGACGACTATGCGGTCAGCTCGGTGGAGCTCGACGTCGCGGTGGAGTCTGCTCTTGCTGCGGGTGCGCTGGGCGCGCGGATGACCGGTGCCGGCTTCGGGGGGTCAGCGATCGCCCTGGTCGAGGACTCGCAGGTGGACAAGGTGTCCGCGGCCGTCATGTCCGCCTTCCGATCTGCGGGGTTCGGCGCGCCGGAAGTCTTCGCCGCCGAGCCCGGCCCCGGCGCCACCCGCCTCACCTGAGCTGCGCATGATCCCCCCCGTCGCGGCTCGATCAGTGGATGCAGAACTCGTTGCCTTCTGGGTCGTGCATGACCTCGCCGTAGTGGTCCAGACCTTCCTCGGAGGAAACCCGCACCCGGGTGGCGCCGGCGGCGATGAGTCGCTCGGCCTCGGCCACCACCCGCTCCTTGCGGGTAGCGAGCGGCTGGTAGCCCAGCGCGGTCGACCAGAAGCGCGTCAGCCGGTCGGGGTCGGCGCAGTCGATGACGAGCTGGAACCGCACGCTCACCAGATGCCCCCGTCCGTGCTCAGCCGGCCATCTTCTTGGTGAGGTTCTCGTCCAGCGCGGCGAGAAAGTCCTCCGTGTTCAGGAACGCCTGGTCCTTCGAGACGAGCAGCGCGAGGTCCTTGGTCATCTGGCCACCCTCGACGGTCTCGATGCAGACCTGCTCGAGCCTCTCGGCGAAGTCCACGACCTCCGGGGTGCTGTCCAGCTTGCCGCGGTGAGCAAGCCCGCGGGTCCAGGCGAAGATCGACGCGATCGGGTTGGTCGACGTCGGCTTGCCCTGCTGGTGCTGACGGAAGTGCCGGGTCACGGTGCCGTGCGCCGCCTCGGCCTCGACGGTCTGCCCGTCCGGGGTCATCAGCACCGACGTCATCAGCCCTAGCGAGCCGAAGCCCTGCGCGACGATGTCGGATTGCACGTCGCCGTCGTAGTTCTTGCACGCCCACACGTAGCCGCCTTCCCACTTCAGCGCGGCAGCGACCATGTCGTCGATCAGCCGGTGCTCGTAGGTCAGCGACTTGGCCTCGAAGTCTGCCTTGAACTCGGACTCGAACACCTCCTGGAACAGGTCCTTGAAGCGCCCGTCGTAGGCCTTGAGGATGGTGTTCTTCGTGGACAGGTAGACGGGGTAGTCACGGGCCAGGCCGTAGCGGAACGAGGCGCGGGCGAAGTCGCGGATCGAGTCGTCCAGGTTGTACATGGCCAGCGCGACGCCGGCCGAGGGGAAGTCGTAGACGTCGAGCTCCATCGGGGCAGAGCCGTCCTTGGGCGCGAACGTCAGCGTCAGCTTCCCCTCGCCCGGGATCCGGGTGTCGGTGGCGCGGTACTGGTCGCCGAACGCATGGCGGCCCACGACGATCGGCTTGGTCCACCCGGGCACCAGCTTCGGGATGTTGGCCATGATGATCGGCTCGCGGAAGATGACCCCGCCGAGGATGTTGCGGATCGTGCCGTTGGGCGACTTCCACATCTTCTTCAGCCCGAACTCCTCGACCCGCGCCTCGTCCGGGGTGATCGTGGCGCACTTGACCCCGACGCCGTGCTCCTTGATGGCGTTGGCGGCGTCGATCGTCACCTGGTCGTCAGTGGCGTCGCGGTGCTCCATGCCGAGGTCGAAGTAGCGCAGGTCGACGTCGAGGTAGGGGTGGATCAGGCGGTCCTTGATGAACGTCCAGATGATCCGGGTCATCTCGTCGCCGTCCAGCTCGACGACCGGGCCGGCAACCTTGATCTTCGCCATGGAGCGCCTTTCCGAGGAAGTTGTCAGAACGTCAACCCCTTAGAGGGGTACGAGAGTCTGACAAGTCGGGGGGACTAGAGGGACTGGACGTCGGCCTGCTTGGCGCGGACCGCCTCGGCGGCCTCCTTGAGCGCGGCCAGCTCGGAGTCGGTGAGGTCGGTCTCCTCGACCTTCTTCACGCCCTCCTTACCGATGCTGGCCTCCACGCCGAGGTAGACCCCGGAGATGCCGTACTCTCCGTCGACCCACGCGCACACGGGCAGCACCGCGCCGGAGTCCTCGATGACGGCCCGAGCCATCCGCGCGGCCGCCGCCGACGGCGCGTAGTAGGCGGAGCCGGTCTTGAGCAGCGCCACCACCTCGGCGCCACCGTTACGGGTGCGCACCACCAGCTCCTCGACCTTGTCGGCGGGCAGCAGGTCGGTCAGCGGCTTGCCGTCCACCGTGCAGCGCGACGGCACCGGCACCATCGTGTCGCCGTGCGAGCCGAGGGTGAGCGTCCGCACCGAACCGACCGGCACCGCCAGCGTCTCGGCGACGAAGAACGTGAACCGCGCCGTGTCGAGCATGCCGGCCTGGCCGAGCACCCGCTGCTTGGGGAAGCCGGTCGCCAGCTGGGCAAGCGCGGTCATCTCATCGAGCGGGTTGGACACCACGATCACGACGGCGTCCGCGGCGTGCTGCGCGACGTTCTCGGCCACCGAGCGCACGATCTTGGCGTTGGTCTCGATCAGGTCCATCCGGCTCATGCCCGGCTTGCGCGGCAGGCCCGCGGTGATGACCACGACGTCGGACCCGGCGATCGCCTGATAGCCCGAGCCGTCCTGGCCCGTCGTCTGCCCCACGACCTTGGTCTCGAAGCCCTCGATCGGGCGGGACTGGTTGATGTCCAGCGCCAGTCCCTCGGGCTTGCCCTCGACGATGTCGGTCAGCACGACCTCGTCGAACACGTCGTACTCCGCGAGCCGCTGGGCCGTCGTCGACCCGTAGAAGCCGGCTCCCACGACCGTCACTTTGCCCTTGCGCGCCATGGAATTGCCTCCCGAGTGCAAGCTCTCGTGGTCTCTCGTCGTCAAGACAGATGCGGCGTCCGAGGCTATCCCAGCGCTCGTGGCCGCCACGAGCCGGGACGGGTCACTCCGGTTCGCCGGGAACAACAGCAGCGAGTACGACGAGCGCGGCACCCATCAGGGCGAGCACCAGCACGTCGAAGGGCCGGCTGCGCACGACCAGCAGTCCCACTCGCCGCGCCGGGAGCACTGCCCGGGCCACCGCCGCGAACGACACCGACGCGCCCAGCAGCGAGCAGCCCAGCCGGAACCCGTCCAGGGTCACGACGAGCATCCCGACGACCCCGCCGCCGAGCACGAGCAGCAGCGGCCACTGCCGCACCAGCACGCCGAAGACTCCGCGCCGGGGCGGCTTCGGAGCAGGCACCGGGTCGGTGCCGGGTGCGGTGGTCATGCGCTCGCCACGGGCGTCGTCATGCTCGTGCGAGCCTGCGCTCGGCGGCCTCCACGACGTTCTGCAGCAGCATGGCGCGCGTCATCGGGCCGACCCCGCCGGGGATGGGGGCGAGGAAGCCGGCGACCTCGCGCACCTCCGGGGCGACGTCGCCGACCAGGCCCGCCGCGGTCCGGGTGATGCCGACGTCGAGCACCGCAGCGCCGGGCCGGACGCTGTCCGGACCCACCAGGCCGGCCACGCCGGCGGCCGCCACGATGACGTCCGCCCGGCGCAGGTGCGCATGCACGTCGCGGGTCCCGGTGTGGCACAGGGTCACGGTCGCGTTCTCGGCCCGGCGGGTCAGCAGCAGGCCCAGCGGCCGGCCCACCGTGACTCCCCGGCCCACGACGACGACCTCGGCACCGGCCAGCGCCACGTCGTACCTCTTGAGCAGCTCGACGATCCCCCGCGGGGTGCACGGGAGCGGACCACGCTGGCCGAGCACGAGCCGGCCGAGGTTGGTGGGGTGCAGGCCGTCGGCGTCCTTGTCCGGGTCCATCCGCTCGAGCACCGGGCCGGGGTCGAGCCCGGCGGGCAGCGGGAGCTGGACGATGTAGCCGGTGCAGGTGGGGTCGGCGTTGAGCTCGTCGACGACGGCCTCGACGTCGGCCTGGCTCGCACCCGCAGGCAGCTCGCGCTGGAGCGAGGTGAGCCCGACCTCGGCGCAGTCGCGGTGCTTGCCGGCGACGTAGGAGCGGCTGCCCGGGTCGTCGCCCACGAGGACCGTGCCCAGCCCGGGGACGACGCCGGCGTCACGCAGGACGGCGACGCGGGTCGTGAGCTCGGCCCGGATCGCAGCGGCCGTCGCCTTGCCGTCCAGGATCGTCGCGGTCACGGTCGGGCAGTCTGGCACGCTGCCGCGCCGGGCCGGGCGTCCATGCCGCTCCGCCGTCAGTGAAAGAAGTGCCGGGTGCCGGTGACGTACATCGTCACCCCGACGGCGCTGGCCGCAGCCACCACCTCGTCGTCGCGCACCGAGCCACCGGGCTGCACGACGGCACGCACGCCGGCGTCGAGCAGCACCTGCAGCCCGTCGGCGAACGGGAAGAACGCGTCCGAGGCCGCCACCGACCCCGCCGCCCGCTCCCCCGCCCGCGCCACCGCGAGGCGGGCCGAGTCGACCCGGTTGACCTGTCCCATGCCCACACCGACGGTCGCCCCGCCGTGCGCCAGCAGCACGGCGTTGGACTTCACCGCCCGGCTCGCGCGCCACGCGAACGCCAGGTCTGCCTGCGTCCCGGTGTCCGCCGGCTCGCCGCTCACGAGCTGCCACGTCGTCGGGTCATCGCCGTCGGCCGACACCCCGTCGATGTCCTGCAGCAGCAGCCCGCCGCTGACCAGCTGGGTCTCGAGCCCTCCCGGCCCGCGGTCGCCGCAGCGCAGCACCCGCACGTTCTTGCGGCGCACCAGCACGGCCAGCGCGTCGTCGTCGAAGGCCGGTGCGATCACCACCTCGGTGAACACCTCGGCGACCTGCTCCGCCATCGCCAGGGTGACCGGCCGGTTGGCCGCGATGACGCCGCCGAACGCGGAGACCGGGTCGCAGGCGTGCGCCTTTTGGTGCGCCTCGGCCACGTCGGCCCCGACGGCGATGCCGCACGGGTTGGCGTGCTTGATGATCGCCACGCACGGCTGCGCATGGTCGTAGGCCGCGCGTCGAGCCGCATCCCCGTCGACGTAGTTGTTGTAGGACATGGCCTTGCCGTGCAGCTGCTCCGCCTGCGCGATGCCCGGCTCCGGTGCGAAGCCGTTGCGATAGAGCGCCGCGCGCTGGTGCGGGTTCTCGCCGTAGCGCAGCACCTCGGCGCGCTCCCAGGTGGCGCCGACCCAGGCCGGCCAGCCGGTGCCCTCGTCGGTCGGCGCGACGACGTTGCCCAGCCAGGACGCGACGTGCACGTCGTAGGTCGCGGTGTGGGCGAACGCGTCGGCCGCCAGCCGCTGCCGCTGCTCGAGGGTGAAGCCACCGGCGGCGACCGCGGCCAGCACGTCGGGATAGCGGGAGGGGTCGACGACGACCGCGACGGAGGGGTGGTTCTTGGCGGCGGCGCGCACCATGGTCGGCCCGCCGACGTCGATCTGCTCGATGCACTCGTCCGGCGATGCGCCACTGGTCACGGTGTCGGTGAACGGGTAGAGGTTCGCCACCACCAGGTCGAAGGGCTCGATGCCCAGCCCGTCGATCTCGGCCCGGTGCGACTCCAGCCGGAGGTCGGCCAGGATGCCGGCGTGCACCGCCGGGTGCAGCGTCTTGACCCGGCCGTCAAGGCACTCGGGGAAGCCGGTCAGGTCCTCGACCGCGGTCACCGGCACGTCAGCCGCCGAGATCCGCGCGGCGGTGGAGCCGGTCGACACGATCGCGACGCCCGCAGCGTGCAGCCCGCGGGCCAGCTCCTCCAGCCCGGTCTTGTCATAGACGCTGACCAGGGCGCGGCGCACGGGTCGCCGGGTCACCGGGTCGTCACCTTCCTGCCGCTGACCGTCCAGCCCCGGGCCATCGCGGCGACGACGTCGATGAGCATCTCGCGCTCCTCGGTCTTGATCCGCTCGTGGAGCGACGCCTCGTCGTCGTCGTCGCGCACCGCGACCGCGCGTTGGGCGATGACCGGGCCGGTGTCGATCCCGGCGTCCACCAGATGCACCGTCGCACCGGTGACCTGCACGCCGTACGCGATCGCATCCCGCACCGCGTGCGCGCCGGGGAACGCCGGCAGCAGCGCGGGGTGGGTGTTGACCACCGGGACCGTCGCCAGCATCGCCGGTCCGAGCAGCCGCATGAACCCGGCCGCGACCACGAGCTGCGGCGCGTGCCCGGCGACCGCCTTGGCCAGCGCCTCGTCCCAGTCGGCGCGCTGGGCGAACTCGCCTGGGGCGACGACGAAGGTCGGCACGCCTGCTTCCTTGGCGCGGTCGAGCCCGCGGATGCCGTCGCGGTCGGCGCCGACGGCACAGATCAGCACGCCGTACGCCGGGTGCCGGCTCGCGTCGAGCAGGGCCTGCAGGGTCGAGCCGTCGCCGGAGACGAGCACGACGACACGGCAGGGCGGTGTCGGTGCTGGGGCCACGGTCGGGAACGATAGCCCGCGTGAGCCGACCGGAGCAGCGCGGCCGCGACGGCACGAACCGGACCAAGCGAGAGACCGAGCCCGGTGGTGGCCGTGCGGTCCTGCTCGTGGTCGCCGGCATCCTGCTCTCGTCGGCGCTGCTGCCCTGGGGCGTGCTCGGGCTGGGGCTCGAGATCGCCGCGATCGTGATCGGCGTGCGGACGCTGCGCCGGGCGAAGGTGTCCGGCCGGGCCGCACCGGGAGCTTTCGCCGCCGTCGTGGGCGGCAGCCTCGCCGTCACGTTCTTCGTGCTGGCGCTGGCGTTCGTGGGCTACTTCTACGACGAGTACGACGCCTACCGGAGCTGCGTGGACCGGGCCATCACGTCCACCGCCAGCGATGCATGCCGCACACAGTTCGACCGGTCGGTGCGCGACCGGATGGGGCTCACCCCTTAGCGGGGTGCAGCAGCCCGGGGCGCCGAACGAGCAGGGTCACCGTGGCGACCACACCGATCTCGACGGCGACCACGAGGCAGCTCCACCACGGCGGGCCGGCCTCCCCGAGCCGGCCCGGACCGGCTGCTCCCGACGTGACGGCGGTCAGCAGCGCAAAGGCGAGCCCGGCCGCCGCGCCGACTCCCATCCCCACACCGGCCACCGGCCGCCGCCCGGTGAGCTGAGGGCTCGCCAACCGCCGGTCTCGGCGGTCGGTCAGCAGCCCGGCCAGCACTCCCGCAGCCAGTGGCACGCCCAGGACGAGATAGGTGAGGCCGGCGCCGTCGCCGGCGGGCAGCGCCGCCAGCAGCGGGAAGGAGGGAGCGGCGCCGAGCTCGGTGCCCCACGGCGAGACCACCGTCCCGGCACCGACCGCGAAGCCCGGACCGGAGACGTAGGACGTGGACCAGACGACCGCGGTCGGGGCGTAGAGCAGGCACACCAGGAACAGCAGCAGGCCGCCGAGCGTGCCGGCGTCCAGCCCACGGATCAGCTCCACCGCCCGGTCGTGGTGGGCGGCGAGCGCGGCCGCCGCGACCAGGGCGCCGCCCGCGACGAGCGTGGCGAGCGCGGTGCCGCCCCCGGCGGCTGCCAGCCGCACCGGGGTGGGCAGCCGCCGCCACAGGCCCGGCCAGCAGCCGGCCGCGCGCAGCGCGCCGGCACCGCCGGCCACCGTCGCGAGCAGACCGGCGGCGAGGAACGCGCTGACCGGCAGGGGCCGGACATCGTCGGTGCGGGCGAGCAGCGCGAGCAGCGCGCTGAGGACGGCGTAGGCACCCGCGAGCACCGCCGTGAGCGACACCGCGGGCCGTAGGCTCTGCACCGCCTCGGCCCGCGTGGCTCGAGCGGCGGCCAGGTAGAGCAGCACCGCGGGCAGCGCCATCAGCCCGAGCGGGCCCACCGAGAACCGGCCGCCAGGAACCGCCAGAGCGGCACCGTGCCCGACCAGCCACACCTGTACGGCCGAGCGCAGCGCCTCGCCCGCGCTCGCACCGCTCTCGGCTGCGGTCGACCAGCCGAGCAGCACCAGCACCGTGACGGTGAGCAGCCCCAACCCCGCGGCGGACGCCGCGGCGCGCAGCCCGGCCATCAGCAGCGGCCGGGACTGGCCCGCGGGGTCAGGCGCGGCGGACACTCCGGACGCGGGTGCGGCGTGCCGGTGGCGGGTGCCCGCCGGGGTGGTGGTGGGGAGGAGGCCGGTCATCCACCCCATCGTGGCGGCGACCGACCGTAACGACGGGGAACCAGAGCGTTTCGGGGTGTCGCGCCGGCGAGAGAGAATGCCCCACCCGACCGGAGCGAGGAGGTGCAGCAGTCCATGGCCGACCCGTCCGAGGGACCGTCCCGGCCCAGTCGTGCCGTCGTCCTCGCCGTTCTCCTGCTCGCGGCTGTCGCGCTGGTCGGACTGGGCGCCGGCTTCCTGCTGAGCGTCGCCGAGGACGGTGGCAGCGACGGCACCCGCGTCCGTCGTACCGGCTCTGCTTCTCCCTCCCCCGGCGTGACCGCACCACCGGGGACACAGGCGCGGCCGACCGTGCGCGCGGCGTCCGAGGTCGAGCGCGGGCGCGCCAAGGACCTCGGCTACCTGCTGGGTGCGCGCACGGGCGAGGACGGGCTGATCCACGTGGCCTTCGACCGCATCCAGCTGCTCCGCGGTGACGCCGCGGCGGCCTACGCCCGCGAGCGCGGCCTGGACGAGGAGGAGGCGCGCTCCGGGCTGGTCGTCAACGAGAACCCGCGCACCCGCGACATGGTTCTTGCGCCGGACGTCAAGGTCCTGGGCGGTGTCCAGCTGGCCGCGAGCAGCGATCTCGAGGCGGTGCCGCTGCAGACCCTGCTCGACTCGCTCGACTCCGACGGGGCGTCGCTGCCGCTGGAGCTGCGCTACGACGAGCTCAGCTACGTCGTGGAGGTCCGGGAAAAACGATTCGGCTAGGCGTGCAACCTGCCACCCTGCTCGCGAGTCATTCCCTGTAGACGGGAGCGACGGACGGAGGGCACCAGGGTGAAGGACGCTGAGGGCTTCGATGCGTTCTACGCCGGCACGAACCGCCGGTTGCTGCACCAGATGTATGCGATGACGGGCAACCTGGCCGACGCGCAGGAGCTGGTGCAGGAGGCCTACGCCCGCGCCTGGCAGCGCTGGTCGACGGTCTCGACCTACGACGACCCACAAGCGTGGGTGCGCACGGTTGCCTGGCGGCTCGCCGCGAGCCGCTGGCGGCGCACCAAGACCGCAATGGCCGCCATGGTCCGGCACGGTCCACCCGCAGACACACCCGAACCCAGCATCGACAACGTCGCCCTGGTCGCGGCGCTCCGTCAGATCCCCGAGGCGCAGCGGCGGGCGATCGTTCTGCACCACCTCTCCGGCCTCTCGGTCGCCGAGGTCGCTCACGAGACCCATTCACCCGAGGGCACGGTCAAGGCGCGACTCGCGCGCGGCCGTGCGGCTCTGGCCGAACTCCTCGCCGACTCCACCCTCGCCTCCCCGGAGGGATCCCATGTCTGACCGTCTGCACGACACCCTGACCTCGCTGCGCAGCGACACCGACAGCGCGCCGCTGGCTGACTCGATGGCCGTGCGGGCGCGGGGCAACCAGCGCACCCGCCGCCAAGCGGTGGGCACCTCGCTGGCCGTGGTCGCCGTTGTCGCAGGTGTCATCGGCGTGAGCGGCGCGCTGACCGGGACCAACAACAAGGCCGAGAACCTCCCCGCCGACCCGACTACGTCGCAGACGCCGGCACCCGCACCGACCGACGAGGCGCGGCCGGCGATCGACAGCGGCCTGCTGCTCGAGCCCGAGGACCTACCGTCGGTGCCCGCTCAGACGTTCTCCGTCGGCGAGACGATCGAGGACGCAACCAGCGCCGACGCCGACGAGCGCTCCCTCACGGCCTGCCAGGAGCTGGTGAACCCCCGCAACACGACTCCGGTCCGTGCGCTGTTGCGCACGTTCCCGAGCGATCTGGACGCCTATGGCTTTCAGTGGACGGCGCAGTATGACAACGAGGCGGAGTCCCAGTCGGTGTTCAATCAGCTCGCTTCCAGCTGCACCTCGAACCCCGACCGGACATTCCTCCCGGTCGGCCCGGATGGCGCGGAGGGCCCGACGGGCTTCCGGTCAACGCAGTTCTCCGCCGATCCCGGCTCGGAGTTCAACGGCGACATCCTCGGCGTGGCCCGCAGAGGAGAGGTGATCATCGTCTTCGACCTCCGCGCGATGGTGAAGGAGGGCGATATCGACCTGCAGGCTTTTGACGACACGCTCCTGACGGCAGCCGACCGGGTCGCCAACCGCTGACTCAGCGGGAGGTCATCAGCTCGCGCATCAGGCGGGCGGTCTCGGACGGGGTCTTGCCGACCTTGACGCCGACCGCCTCGAGGGCCGCCTTCTTCGCGGCGGCGGTGCCGGACGAGCCGGACACGATCGCGCCGGCGTGGCCCATCGTCTTGCCCTCAGGCGCGGTGAAGCCCGCCACGTAGCCGACCACCGGCTTGGTGACGTTGTCCTCGATGTAGGCCGCCGCCCGCTCCTCGGCGTCCCCGCCGATCTCCCCGATCATCACGATCGCGTCGGTCTCGTCGTCTGCCTGGAACGCCTCGAGGCAGTCGATGTGCGTCGTGCCGACGACCGGGTCGCCACCGATCCCCACAGCGGTGGAGAAGCCGATGTCGCGCAGCTCGTACATCATCTGGTAGGTCAGCGTCCCCGACTTGCTCACCAGCCCGATCCGGCCGGCCTGGGTGATGTCGGCCGGGATGATGCCGGCGTTGCACTTCCCGGGGCTGATCAGCCCCGGACAGTTCGGCCCGATGATGCGGGTCGAGCCGGCGTTCTCGGCGTACTGGAAGAAAGACGCCGTGTCGTGCACCGGGATGCCCTCGGTGATCACGACCGCGAGCGGGATCTGCGCGTCGACGGCCTCGACCACCGCGTCCTTCGCGAACGGCGGCGGCACGAACAGCACCGACACGTCGGCGCCGGTCTCCTTCATCGCCTCGGACACCGTCGCGTAGACCGGGATGCCGTCGACGTCGGTGCCGGCCTTTCGCGGGTTGACCCCGCCGACGACCTGCGCGCCGGACGCGACCATCCGCCGGGTGTGCTTGGTGCCCTCGGAGCCGGTGATGCCCTGCACCAGGATCTTCGAGGTCTCGGTCAGCCAGATCGCCATGTCAGACCCCCGCAGCCGCGAGCTCGGCGGCGCGGCGGGCCGCACCGTCCATCGTGTCGACCAGCTCGACGATGTCGTGTTCGGCGTCGTCGAGAATTCGCCGGCCCTCTTCCGCGTTGTTTCCATCCAGGCGTACGACGAGTGGCTTGCTCACGTCGCCTCCCCGGGACTTGATGAGCTCGAGCGCCTGCACGATGCCGTTGGCCACCGCGTCGCATGCCGTGATGCCACCGAAGACGTTGACGAACACCGCGCGCACCGCTGGGTCGCCGAGGATGATGTCGAGCCCGTCGGCCATCACCTCGGCCGACGCGCCGCCGCCGATGTCGAGGAAGTTGGCGGGCTTGACGCCACCGAACTCCTCACCCGCGTAGGCGACCACGTCCAGCGTGCTCATCACCAGTCCGGCGCCGTTGCCGATGATGCCGACCTGGCCGTCGAGCTTGACGTAGTTGAGGTTCTTCGCCTTCGCCTTGGCCTCCAGCGGGTCGTCGGCGTGCTCGTCGTGCAGGTCGGCGTGGGCCTGCTGTCGGAAGTCGGCGTTCTCGTCGAGGGTGATCTTCCCGTCCAGGGCGACGACCCGCCCGTCGCCGGTCTTCACTAGCGGGTTGACCTCGACCAGCGTCGCGTCCTCCTGCACGAAGACGTCCCAGAGCTTCTGCGCGACCTCGACCACCTGGTCGGCGATTTCGTCCGGGAAGCCGCCCTCGGCGACGATCTCGCGGGCCTTTGCGTCGTCCACCCCGGTGAGGGCGTCGATCGGCACCCGGGCGAGCGCCTCGGGCTTCTCCACCGCCAGCGTCTCGATCTCGACGCCTCCCTCCCGCGACGCCATCGCCAGGTAGGTGCGGTTGGCCCGGTCGAGCAGGATCGAGAAGTAGTACTCCTCCGCGATGTCGGCCGCGGGCGCCAGCATCACCCGGTGCACCGTGTGGCCCTTGATGTCCATGCCGAGGATCTGGCCGGCCTTGGCCCCGGCGTCGGCCGGGTCGTCAGCGAGCTTGACCCCGCCGGCCTTGCCACGGCCGCCGGTTTTCACCTGAGCCTTGACGACGACCCGGCCCCCGCCGAGGCGCTCGGCGGCCGCGCGGGCCTCCTCGGCGGTCTCGGCCACCGCTGCGTCGAGGACCGGCACGCCGTGCGCGGCGAACATGTCCCTCGCCTGGTACTCGAACAGGTCCACCGGTCTCCGTCCTCGGTCATCTCGCTGCAGAGCAGGTCGGCGCGACTGTATCCGGCGGCGCTCAAGGCTCTGCGCGTGACCTTCCCGGTTTGCCAGCGTTTACCCGGGGGTACCCCCTGGACGCCCTAGGAGGCCTCCGTGCGCCACGTCCGTCTTGCCCTGCCCGCCGTCATTTCGGCCATCTCTCTCGGTCTCGCCGGGCTGCTGGGTGCTCCCTCCGCCACGGCCGCGGACCCCACCGTCACCAAGACCAGCTTCAAGATCGACGTCCTGGTCGGCCCGGCGGACGACACGACCTGCACCATCGACGCCGATCTCTACGTCCCGTCCACTGCGACGGCGGCAACGCCGGCACCCGCGGTGCTGACCACCAACGGCTTCGGTGGCTCCAAGGACGACCAGGCCGGCGCCGGACAGGCGTTCGGTCGCGAGGGCTACGTCACCCTGTCCTACACGGGCCTGGGCTTCCCGGACAGCGGCTGCAAGATCACTCTCGATGACCCGGACTTCGACGGCAAGGCCGCCTCGCAGCTGGTCGACTACCTCGCCGGCGACAAGGCCGACAACGCCGGACGCATCCTCGACATGGTGGCCGAGGACGCACCAGGTGACCCAAAGGTCGGCATGATCGGCGGCTCCTACGGCGGCCAGGTGCAGTTCGCGGCGGCTTCGCTGGACGACCGCATCGACGCGCTGATCCCGATCATCACCTGGAACGACCTGTCCTACTCGCTGGCGCCCAACAACACCAGCTTCACCCGAGGCGTCACCTACGCGACCCCGGGTGTGCACAAGAAGCAGTGGACCTCGCTCTTCTTCGGCGTCGGCATCGCCGATGGCATCACCGGCGTCGGCATCGACCCGACCCGCATCGTGGGCTGCCCGAACTTCACCAACGACGCATGCGCGGCTAAGGCCCAGCTCGACTTTCGCGGCTGGCCCGACGAGGACACGCTCAAGTTGGCGCGGCACGCCAGCGTCACGGACTACATGCAGGACGTCACCGCGCCGACGCTGCTGGTGCAGGGGCAGAAGGACACGCTGTTCAACCTGCAGGAGGCGGCCGCGACCTACCGCGCGATGCAGGCACAGGGAACGCCGGTTCAGATGATCTGGCAGTCCTGGGGTCACAGCTTCGGCGGCGACCCCGCGCCGGGAGAGCTCGACCTCGACGGCGAGAGCGACCTGCGGGACACCTACCTCGGTGGCCGCTTCCTCGACTGGTTCAACCGGTACGTGAAGGACGACACCGCGGTGACGACCGGGCCGGAGTTCTCCTACTTCCGCGACTGGATCGACTACTCGGGCATCGCCACCCCGGCCTACGGAACCTCCGGCACCTATCCCGTGGGCCGCGACCTGACCCTCTACCTCTCCGACGACGACCTCGTCACGAAGAAGTCTGCGGTCAAGGCCGGCTCGCAGTCCTACACGAACGCCCCCGGCGGCGTCGGGACGAGCTACTCCGAGACCTCGTCGCAGGGCGGCCAGACCTCGGACCTGCCGGTCAGCGACTCGCCCGGCACGTTCGCCGCCTGGACGTCCGAGCCGCTGTCGGCGGCAACCGTCACGGTCGGCATGCCCAAGCTGCGGGTCAAGCTCGATTCGCCGGCGGCCGCGGCGTCACAGGCCGCAGGTCCCGACGGGCAGCTGGTGGTCTTCGCCAAGCTGTACGACGTGGCGCCGAACGGCAGCAAGACCCTCCAGCACCGGCTCATCTCGCCGGTGCGGGTCTCCGACGTCACCAAGAAGGTGGACATCGAGCTGCCCGGGACCGTGCAGCGCTGGGCCAAGGGCCACCGGATCCAGCTGGTGCTCGCGGCCAGCGACACCGCCTACAACGGCAACACCGCGGCGCTGCCGGTGACGATCACGGCCAACCGCTCCCGCCCGGGTGTGCTCACCCTGCCGGTGCTCTCCGGCCCCGGCCCCGCAGCGCCCAAGCCGCCGGCCACGCCCAAGCCGACCAAGCCGGCGGGGTCCGGTGACTCCGGTTCCGGCGGCTCTGGCGGCTCTGGTGGTTCGGGCGGATCGGGGGGCTCTGGTGGTTCGGGCGGCGGCACCGGGGCCGGCGGCAGCGACTCAGGCAGCGGGACGGCGGTCCAGGGCAGCGGGTTCGGCTCCGCGGGCGACCTTGCCAGCACGGGCACCCAGCTGTCGTCGTACGTCCTGCTCGCGGGTGTCGGTCTGCTCTTGACCGTTGCCGGCGCAGCGCTGGTCCGGCGGGTGCGCCGGGCCGACTGATCAGGCTGGGGCGGGCTCGCCGAGGTTGGCGTTCACCCAGTCGATGATGTCGGTGGTGGTCGCGCCGGGCGTGAAGATCTTGGCGACGCCGAGCCGCTCGAGCTCGGGCATGTCGGCGTCGGGGATGATGCCGCCGCCGAAGACCTTGATGTCCTCCGAGCCGCGGTCGCGCAGCAGCTCGATCACCTTCGCGAACAGGGTCATGTGGGCGCCGGAGAGGACCGAGAGCCCGACCGCATCGGCGTCCTCCTGGATCGCGGTCTCCACGATCTGCTCCGGGGTCTGGTGCAGCCCGGTGTAGATGACCTCCACACCCGCGTCGCGCAGGGCCCGGGCCACGACCTTGGCGCCGCGGTCGTGCCCGTCGAGCCCGGGCTTCGCCACGACGACGCGAATAGGTGCCACGCGGCGAGGGTAACCGAACGTGCCGGGCTCGCGTGCCGCTGGCCGGCGCGGGGAAGATCGGGGTTACGGTGCGGCCCGAGACGTTCCGATGATGTTCAACAACAGAGAAGGCGGAGGACCACCTGGTGCGCGAGCGGCTCGGCAGGACCGGGGCCAGCGTCCGGCGCGGCGCCGGCAGCCTGCTGTCCCCTGTCGGCCTGCGCGGAGCCGCCGTGGAGGTCGCCTGGGTTGCCGCGCACGCGGCGCTCTATCCACTGGGCGTGCTGGCCGAGCGGGCCCGCACGGACGCGCCGCGCGACCTGGCCAAGCTCTCCCCGGTGCAGCGCGGCCTGCTGATCGGCGACGTCGAGGCGGCGGGGACACCGATCCTGCTGGTGCACGGGATGGTCGACAACCGCTCGATCTTCACCCTGCTGCGCCGGGGACTGCGCCGCCGCGGCTTCGGCCGGGTGCTGAGCCTGAACTACAGCCCGTTGACGCGGGACGTGCGGACGGCGGCGGAGGGGCTGGCCGCCCGCGTCGAGCTGTTGTGCGCCGAGACGGGCTTCGAGCGCATCCACGTCATCGGTCACAGCATGGGCGGCATGATCGCCCGCTACTACGTGCAGCGGCTCGGCGGCGATGCCCGGGTGCACACGCTGGTCACCCTGGGCACGCCCCATGCCGGCACCCGCTCGGCGCGGCTGCTGCCGAGCCGGCTGGCCGGCCAACTGCGCCCCGACAGCGACCTGGTCCGCGAGCTGGCCGAGCCGGCCCCGGGGTGCCGGACCCGCTTCCTGGCGGTGTGGAGCGACCTGGACCAGATGATCGTGCCCCAGCCGAACGCCCGGCTGGACCATCCCGACCTCGACGCCCGCAACGTCCGGGTGCGCGGGGTGGGCCACATGTCGCTGCCGATCCACCGGGAGGCGGTGCACGAGATCGGCCTCACGCTGGCCCACCTCGACGCCGCCGGCGCCACCCTGGCCGCGGGCGCGACCTCGATCCGCAGCCGCCGGGCCGGCCGGGCAGGGCGTCGCCTGGCCTAGTCGAAACGGGCCGGCGCCGGGCACGATGCCCGGCGGTCCGGCAGTTGAACAAGGTATGAACACTCACCCGTTTGTACGATGGCGTGATCCCTTCGTTATCCTCGCGCGGTCCCCTTCCCCCGACGACGAGGCGATCTCCCCATCGTGCCCCCTCGCCGCCCCACCCAAGGACGTCACCGCCGGTCCCAGCGCACCGCCGGTCCGGCGTACCTGACTGCCGCCACGCTGGCCGCCTTCGCCGTCAGCGGCCTGAACGTGCCCGAGGCGATCGGCGACGTCCGGGCGGCCTCGTCCTTGGCGCCCTCGGCGGCGACGGCCACCGCGGCAGTCGGCAAGCACCGGGCGGCCCTCTCGGCGGTACAGCTGCGCACCACCTTGGCCAAGCAGCAGGACGCCCGGGCCAGCCGGCTGCGCGCCGTCCGGGTCGAGGGTGTGCGGCTGTCGCAGAAGGCGGCCGAGAAGGCCCGCAAGGCGGCGGAGGCGGCCCGGCCCAAGTGGACCGCCCCGGTCCTGGGCTACCGGCTCACCGCCGGCTTCGGCGACTACGGGCTGTGGAGCAGCGCGCACACCGGTCAGGACTTCGCCGCGCCGGCCGGGGCACCGGTCCTGTCCATCGGCGACGGGACGATCGTCTCGGCGGAGTACGAGGGCGCGTACGGCTACAAGCTGATCATCCGCCACGCCGAGGGGACGGTGTCCTGGTACGCGCACCTGTCGTCGTTCGCGCGCACCGAGGGGACGGTGCTCGCCGGCGAGATGGTCGGCCGGGTCGGCTCCACCGGCAACTCCACCGGCGACCACCTGCACCTCGAGGTGCGCCCCGGCCCCGACAGCCCGGTGCCGCCGCTGACCTGGCTGCGCCAGCACGGCGTCGAGGTCTAGAGCTTTTCTACCGGGGCGTAGCGCAGCAGCAGGCGCTTGACCCCGTAGGCCCGGAAGTCGACCGCGGCCACCGCGCGCTCCCCGACGCCCTCGACCGCGACGACCGAGCCCATCCCGAAGGTGTCGTGGGTGACCCGGTCGCCGGGCTCGAGGTGGACCACCACCCGGTTGCCCGGCGATCTCACCCCGCTCCGCGCGGCAAGCCCGGCAATGGCCGGGACATGGACGACGGTCGACTCCTCGCGCCG
>Ga0136617_10002019_pt1 | contig 18069 bp, 18 predicted proteins | sample AntDrymUQ3222106_2_FD_129672 | JGI IMG/M metagenome (GOLD analysis project Ga0136617, IMG submission 129672) | Polar desert sand microbial communities from Dry Valleys, Antarctica - metaG UQ322 (21.06) | ecosystem: Environmental > Terrestrial > Soil > Desert | place: Antarctica: Dry Valley... | reverse complement strand
TGGTCAAGGTCACCGAGGAGTGCCTGTGGCTGGGCATTGAGGCGGTCAGGCCGGGCCGGCCGATCAGCGACGTCGGGCGGGCGATCGAGGACCACGCCAACGCCCACCGCTACGGGGTCATCCGAGCCTTCATCGGCCACGGCATCGGCGAGCAGTTCCACACCGACATCCAGGTGCTCCACTACTACGACTCGCGGGCGTCGATGATCATGCGGCCCGGGATGACGTTCACGATCGAGCCGATGATCAGCCTCGGCGGCTGGCAGCACCGCATGTGGGACGACGACTGGACGGCGGTCACCGCTGACGGCAAGCGGACGGCCCAGTTCGAGCACACGCTGGTGGTCACCGCCGACGGCTGCGAGGTGCTCACGGGCGGCCCCGGCGCCGTCTCCCCCACCGCCCCCTGGAACCGCTGAGAGGTTGGGCGAGCCCGATCAGTCGGTGATGCGGTAGAGGGCGATGATGCCGCCGGCCATCGCCGCCAACGCGACGACCGCGACGCCGACCAGCACGGCCCGGTCGAGCACGAGCGGGGCATCGGTCGGGATCAGCGCCCGCCACGCGCCGGCCCGGCGGACGAACACCCACGCCGCCAACTCCAGCCCGCCGAGGATGACGAGGGCGTAGGCGACGAGGCGGCGGCCGAGCACGACGGCGGCGCTGGCCGACGCGGCCGCCCCGGCCGGCAGCAGCCACCACACCAGCCGTGGATCGGTCTCGGCCGGCAGCGACGAGAACTGCCACCAGCCGACGCCGGCCGCGGCCAACGCGGCGACCAGCAGCGGCCAGGCCAGCGCTCGCCGGCCGACGAGCGCGCCGACCACGAGCATCACGCCACCGACGGCGCCGGCGTACAGCGGCACCCGGCTCGGGGCGGGCAACCAGTACGTGTCGACGGTGACGGACACGGCCACGCCCGCCACGATCAGCGGGATCACGCCGGTCTGCACCTTGTCGCCCGGCACGGCCGTGGTCGGGGCGTCGGGGCTCATCCAGTGGGCCCGGTGGTCGTGCCACGCGTAGCGGCCACCGGTGGCGACCGCCTTCCACGCCGGCGGCAGCGCGGCGTCGGCGTAGTCGGGCACGTCGGCTCCGCCCATCCGGGTGCGGCTGACGTAGACCGACGGCGACCGCTCGTTCTCCTCGACGACGCCGTCCGGACGGATGTGCAGGAACGGCTCGTTCTGGTACCCGACGACGAGGACCTCGGTGCCGGGGGCGACCTCCAACTCGACGAAGGCGTCACCGCCGACGATCGACACGGCGACGGCCGGGGTCTCGGGGACCACGGCGACGACCTCGGAGCGGTAGTCGGTGGGACCGGCGGCGTCGGCGTGGACAACGTCGCCGCCGAGCAGCACGACGCCGGCCAGCACGCCCAGCGCGCCGAGGGTCCGCTCCACGATCTCGACGTTACGAGTCCGGACCGCCCAGTTCGCGGAGGTAGGCGACGATCTCGGCCACCTGCTCCGGGGTCAGGTCGTTGGCCGGCATCTGGAGGGGGAAGCCCTCGACCCGCTCGGCCTCGGGGTCGGTGATCGCCCGGGTCAGGTAGGCGTCGTCGGCCACCACCGTCGCTCCGCCCTCCAGCGTCACCGTGGCGCCGTACAGGTCGACCCAGGCCGGGCCGATGCCGCCCTGGCCGTCGGCGCCGTGGCAGGCGGCGCAGCCGGCGTCGGCGGCCGTGTCGCGCCCTGCGGCCGCAGCCGGCGAGAGCGATGCCGGCGGGCCCTGGGGGTCGTCGGCGGCGTCCCCATCGCCCCCGCAGGCAGTGATCACGATCAGGCCGGTCGTCGCGATGGTCAGGCGAAGGACACGGTGGGTGGGCGAGCGCACGGCCGCCCAGTCTGGCGGCAAGCCCCGGCGATGTCGCGGGTTCCGACCGCGATCGGCCGCTCAGCGCGACGTCGACGTCGTCGAGCCCTCGCGGTGCGCCGGGAGCCGGGCCGACCACCACGCCAGCAGCGGGTCGTCGCCGGCTCGGCCGTACGCGGCCAGCACGGAGGCCCCGCACCGCTCGACGTCACCGGCAGCGAGGGCGGCGACGGCGTCGTCCAGCGGTCCGGCCGGCCACGGCAGCTCGGCCAGCCAGCGGGGACCGAGGCGCAGCGCCGTGGCCGACAGCCCGGTGCCGGCGGCCCGGTGCCAGGCCCACGCCGTCGCCACCGGCGACGTGAGCACGGCGGCCACCTCGGCGACGGCCGCGCCGGCGGCCGGGCGTACGGTCAGCACGGGCACGCCCGGCAGCCACGCTCCCGCCGGATCGGCGACCGCCTCGATGACGCGGGTCTGGTTGGCGACCAGCACCTTGGGCACGAGCAGACCTTCGGCCCAGCGCCGCAGCGCCGGAGTCAAGGCCGCGAGCTCAACTCGCGGCCGCTCGAAGCGCCGGCCACCGAAGCGCACCGGGCGCTGCCCCCACCGGCAGTGGCCGGGATCGATCAACCCGCTGGTGACGAGCGACGGTCCGCTGCGGTCATCGTCGACGGCACCGATCAGGCCGTAGTACTGGTCCCGAAAGTTGGCCGTCACCCGCCCCCAGTCGGCCAGGCATCCGTCGGTCGCCAGCGGCCCCACGGCGGGCACGCCGAGGGCGTCGATCACCACGCCGCCCCACGAGGCTCCGGTCCCGGCTGTCGCCGGGCCGGGGCGGCGTTCGACGACGACGGCACACACGACGACCTGCGCGTCGAAGTGCCGGCCCGGCGACCACCACGACCACACGAGCTCGGCGGCGGCGACCACCGCGGCCCGCACCGGACCGGCGTCGCGGGCGGCGAGGATCGACTGCGGCAGCACGAGGCCGACGCGCCCCCCCGCCGGTCGGGCCCGACTCACGGCCAGGGCCAGGAACTCGGCGGCGAGGTCGGCATAGGGGCCGCCGGCTCCCGCCCGCTCGCCGCCGTCGACCAGCGGGGAGCGGAATGGCGGGTTGCCGACGACGACGTCGAACAGGTCGGTGGGCCAGTCGTGGAGGCGGGCGTCGCCGACGACCACCGAGCTGACGGGTCCGAGGCCGGCCAGTGTCAAGGCCGACACCGCCGCGTCCACGGCGGGCGGGTGGATGTCCACGCCGTACAGCTCGGGCCGCCCTCCGGCCGCGGCGATCCGTCGCCCGGCGGCGATCAGGAAGCGGCCGTCGCCGCAGGCCGGGTCGAGGACGCGCACGGTCGCACCGGAGGCGACGGGGGCCAGCGCGTGCTCGACGACGAGGTCGACGAGCGCCGGCGGGGTCGGGAAGTCGCCGCGCCGGCGGGTGGCGACCCGGGTCGGACCCATCGGTTGCCGGCGGCCCACGGCCTGAGCGTAGGGTGCTCGCGCGTGGACCATGGCGTGAGCCGTTTCCTCACCTTCGACCGCGACGATTGGGCGGCGCTGCGGGCGGCGACGCCGTTGACGCTGCGCGAGGACGACTTGGCCAAGTTGCGCGGCATCAACGAGCGCATCGACCTCGACGAGGTCGCCACCGTGTACCTTCCGCTGTCGCGCCTGCTCAACCTGTACGTCAGCGCCACCCAAGACCTGGCCCGCGTGTCCTCGACGTTCCTCGGCTCGATCGCGCCGCGCGTGCCCTACGTGATCGGCGTGGCCGGCAGCGTCGCCGTCGGCAAGAGCACGTTCGCCCGCATCCTCCAGGCCCTGCTGGCTCGCTGGCCGGACCATCCGAAGGTCGACCTGGTGACGACCGACGGCTTCCTCCACCCCAACGCCGTGCTGGCCGAGCGCGGGATGTCGGACCGCAAGGGCTTCCCGGAGAGCTACGACACCCGCCGCCTGTTGGCCTTCCTGCGCGAGCTGAAGAGCGGCGCCCGCCAGGTCCGCGCACCCGTCTACAGCCATGTCGTCTACGACATCGTCCCCGGGGAGGAGGTCGTCGTCGAACAGCCCGACATCGTCATCCTCGAGGGACTCAACATGCTCCAGGTCGGCACCGGGGCGACCGAATTCGTCAGCGACTACTTCGACTACTCGATCTACGTCGACGCCGCCGAGGACGACATCCGGCAGTGGTTCGTGCAGCGCTTCTTCTCGCTTCGCGAGACCGTATTCCAGAACCCGGACAGCTTCTTCCGCCACTTCGCCCACCTCACCGACGACGAGGCGACGGCGACGGCCGTCGGCATCTGGGACTCGATCAACGGCCGCAACCTCAAGGAGAACATCGAGCCGACGCGGGATCGGGCCTCGTTGATCCTGCACAAGGACGCCGACCACCGCGTCACCGAGGTCAAGTTGCGCAAGTTGTAGCGAGCGCGATCGGCCTTCATCGTGGAACCTATTGACGAATCAGGTGGAGCGCCTCATCCTCATGACGAGGTGCGCGTCGACGTGGTCGACGAGCACGTGTTGGTGATGACGGTCGACCGGGTGGCGAAGAAGAACGCGTTCACCCCGAAGATCACGACCGAGCTCAGCGCCGCGCTGACCCGGCTGGACGAGGACCCAGATCTGTTCGTCGGCGTGCTCAGCTTCGCCGGACCGAACACGACGGCCGGGCTGGACATGCCGTGGTGACGGCGGTGCAGGGGATCACGTTCACGATCGGCATCGAGGTCGCCCTCGGCGGTGACATCATCGTGGCGGCGTCGGACACCCGGTTCTGTCAGCTCGAACCGAAGCGCGGGCTGGCCCCGCTCGGTGGGGCGACGGTCCGCTACGTGCAACGGGCCGGGTGGGGCAACGCCATGTACCACCTGCTGCGCGCCGACGAGTTCGACACCGCCGAGGCGTACCGGATCGGTCTGGTCCAGGAGGTCGTCGGGCCGGGCCGGCAGATCGATCGGGCGGTCGACCTCGGCCGCGAGCTGCTGGCGTGCTCGCCGGTGGCGCTGGTCCACACGATCGCCAACGCTCGTCTCGCCCTCGAGCGGCGCCCGGCCCAGTTCACAGAACGCTGACATCGCTCGATCGAGGCTGTTCCTACCGAGCTGGTCGCGGTGCCAGGCCCAGCGCGGCGCGGCACGTCTCGACGCCGCTCATGGCGATGTCGTTGCGCCGTTGGGCCGCCCACGTCTCGCGCCCCAGCCGCCAGCGCTGCCCGAGGACGGGCTGTCCATCATGCGTGGCCCACGCCGTTCCGTTGCGCTCGTACCCAAGACGCTCCGAGATGCCGTTGGAGCCGACGTTGTCAACGGCCGCCTCGCTGTGAGCTTCCTCAGCGCCCAATCCCTCGAACGCGAGATGCAGGATCGCCGACCTCATCTCGGTACCGATCCCACGCCGGCGGACGTCCGACGAGACCCACGAAGAGCTCTCAACGGTGCCGAACGAGTCGAACTCGTCGCCGATCAGATCCTGCATGCCGATCGCTTCCTCGCCGGCGATCACCACGAAGTTCAAGCGCCACGCGTCAGGTCGGACGGTGCCGCGCCCGCGCCAGATGCCACGCAGCCACTGGTGCACGCGCACCTCTGGGTCAGGCTCATAGAACGCATTTGGGTCATCCCACGGCGGCGGGTCAGCGGTGGCCTTGCCGGCCCGGACGAACGGTGCGAGCCGTTCGAGCAGCTCATCGGTCGCACCGCACAGTTCGAGCCGCGGGGTCACGACCCTCACGTCGAGTGGCGGATAGAGCGACACGGGAGCATCCTTGCGCAGCCCGTCAGACGAGATCACCGGGAATATCGATGTTCTCGATCCGGCATAAGGACGCAGATGCAACGCTCGGAGCATGGCCGATGCGCCGACCCGAACCAGCGAGCCTCGATCCAACCGAAGAGCGTCGACCGGCGAACGTGACTTCCATCTAGCGGCATTCCCGCGGCGTCGAGCGGACCCCGCTGCCTGGATGAGGCTTGGCCAGACCATGCTGGCCACGATCCGGGCGCCGCGCCACTCAGGCGGCGGGTGGGGCTGGTCGGCGGCGGTTGGGGCTGGGGCCGTGGTAGTGGATCTCGCCGTCGGGTCGGGTGAGGGTGATGGTGCGGTCGGGATGCGACTACCAACCCGTTCGGGAGAAATTTCGCCGCCCGGAAGGCATCCGGTGAGGGTCAGTCGTTGGCGGTGGCGGCGACGAAGCGCGCCGCCAGGCTTCGGTCGCCGAAGATCTCGACGGCGTCGAGACCGGCGCGCCGCCACAACACCAGCAGCACGTCGGTCGCCGGGCCGCGCAGCGCGACGTCGCCCTTGGCGTGCGCGGCCGTGACCGTGCCATCCGGGGCGATCGTCCACTCGCCGTCGGTGTCGGTGCAGTGGAGGTGGATGGAAGCGCCGGTGGGGGCGTCACCCTCCCGCACGGTGTAGGGCCAGAAGAACCGCAGGAACTCGTCGATCCCGTCGGCGGCGAGGACGGCGTCGAGCCGGAAGTCGCGCCCGGCGGTCTGCTCGGCGTCGACGCGATGGACCGCCGTCTCCTGGGCCATTCGCCGGATGACCCAGCCGGCGTCGTCGCCGCCGTCGCACCACGTCCACACCGGCGTCGCCGGGGCGACGGCGGCCAGCGCGTCCACGACAAGTCGGGCCGACTCCTCGGCGAAGGCCCACACGGCAGCGTCGTCGCCCGGGCGCTCCGGCGGCCAGTCGTCCGGGGGCGCGTTCATCGCGCCGGCCACGATCGTCGCCCAGAACCGGTGGACGACTCCGATGTGCCAGACGAGGTCCATCGTCGTCCACTCGGGGCAACCCGGCACCAGTGCATCGGGGGCCGCCGACCGAGCCGCCGCCAGCAGCCCGGCGGCATTGGCCCGCAGCGACTCGACGTACCGCTCCTGGCTCAACCGACCGTCCATCGCAGTGACGTTAGGACTCGCCTGCAGCCCCACGGGACGTCACGCGCGTCCCGTGGCCGTTCTGGGCGGGGATCGCTTCGGTTTCCGGGAGGATCCTCGCCCAGTTCGTGGTTTGGGACGACTCATCCCCAGTTTGACCGGGCCGCGTCGGCCCGTCCCGACACGCCCGCCTTGGGAGCTCTTGGTCCAACGCCCGGTTCGAGCCGGCGACCCGACCGACGCCTAGGCGCGGAGGCGGGCGGGGAGTTCGGCCAGGGCGGTCAGCTCGTCGAGCTCCTCGTCGTGGTCGACGTGCTCGTGCTCCCACAGGTACGGGTAGGGCACGTGCACGGCGTGGCCGCCGAGCTCGAGCACCGGCAGCACGTCGCTGCGCACCGAGTTGCCGACCATGCAGAAGCGGGCCGGGTCGACGCCGAGGTGGCCGATGATGCGGGCGTACGTCTCGACGTCCTTCTCCAGCACGACCTCGATGACCTCGAAGTGGTGCTCCAGCCCCGATGTGCGGACCTTGCGCGTCTGGTGGACGAGGTCTCCCTTCGTGACGAGCACGACCCGGTAGTCACGGCCGACGTCCTCCAACACCTGCGGCACGTCGGGCAACAGCCGGACGGTCTCGGTGAGCATCGCCAAGCCGCGCTCGACGAGCTGGCCGAGCACGGCCGCCGGCAGGGCGGCGTTGGTCGCGGCGACGGCGGCCGTGACCATCGACAGCGTGAACGCCTTGACGCCGTAGCCCGAGATCGGCAGGTGCGCCTGCTCGGTCGCCCGCAGCGCCGCCGACAGGTCGACGCCGGCCGGTGCAAACGGCGCCACCGCCTCGACGAACCACCGCTCGGTGGCGTGGAACGAATCCTCGCTATGCCACAACGTGTCGTCGGCGTCGAAGGCGACGACGTCGAATCGGGCGGTCACCGATGGATGGCGTTCAGGTAGTTGTAGACGGTGATGCGGCTGACGCCCATCGCGTCGGCGACGTCCTCGACGGCTCGACGGAGGATGAACGCCCCGCGCTCGTCGAGCAGGCGCACGGCGCGTTGCTTGTCCTCGCGGCTGAGGGCGGGCAGCGGCCCGCCGAGCTCGGCTTCGACGGCGGCCACGAGTCGATCGAGGGCACCGTGCAGCGGCGGCAGGCGGACGGCGGCCACGACCTCGCCGTCCCACACGAGCGGCACATCGCTCGGCTCTTGCCGGTCGACGGGCACGATCGTCGCGCCGACGGCGTCGACGACCGGCGCGACGGCGCGCAGGAGCGGATCGGCGCTCACCCGGCGTCGCTCTCGGCGACGTGCAGCGAGACGTGGGTCGCGCCGTGGAGGAAGGCGGCGCGGGTCACGGCGGCGACGATGTCGGGCATCACGTCGGCCGACGCGCGGCACGTCGACCCGAACGGACCGAACTCGACGCGGCCCCCGGCCGCCGTGGCGGCGTCGACCGCCGCCTGCACGTGCGGCCCGGGCCGGCCCTCGACGAAGGGCTCGACCGTGAACTCGAGCTCCTGCACGCCGCCGTCGTCGCCGCCATCCACGAGGCGATCCTAGGAGCGTGCGACAGGGGCCCTCGCCGCACCCGATGCCTACCATCGGTCACATGAGCACCAACGGTTCCGATCCGACCGGGCCGCAGCGTCCCGAGCTCGTCGAGGAGGCCCGTGAACTCCTTGACTCAGCCGTCGCCTTGCGGCGCTCGCTGCACGAGTGGCCGGAGGTTGGCAATGAGCTGCCGAAGACGCAAGAGCAGGTCCTGGCGGCGCTGGAGGGATTGCCGCTCGACCTGACGATCCACGAGACGACGAGCGGCATCGCCGGGCTGCTCACCGGGGCCAAGCCGGGACCGACGATCCTGCTGCGCGGCGACATGGACGCCCTGCCGATGCCGGAGGACACCGGCCTCGACTTCTCGTCACGGGTCGACAACACGATGCACGCCTGCGGCCACGACACGCACACGTCGATGCTCGTGCACGCGGCGAAGCAGCTCGCCGCCCACCGCGACGAGTTGGCCGGGCGGGTGCTGTTCATGTTCCAGCCGGGCGAGGAGGGTCACCACGGCGCCCGCTTCATGCTCGAGGAGGGCCTGCTCGACGTGCCGGCCCCCGCCGACGGCGGCGAGTCGCCGGTCACTGGCGCCTTTGCCATCCACATCACGTCGTCGTTGCCGTCGGGCTGGTTGTCCAGCCGCGGCGGGTCGATCATGGCGTCGGCCGACCACCTGACCATCACGGTGACCGGCCAGGGCGGCCACGCCAGCGAGCCGTTCCGGGCCGTCGACCCGATCCCCGTCGCCTGCGAGATCGTCCAGGCGCTGCAGCTGATGATCACCCGCTCGATCGACGTGTTCGACCCCGCCGTGGTGACGATCGGACGGATCGCCGCCGGCACGACGAACAACGTGATTCCGGAGACGGCGCTCATCGACGGCACCATCCGCGCCGTCAGCGAGGCGACGCGGTCCAAGGTCCACGACGGCATCCGCCGCGTCGCCGAGGGCATCGCCGCCGCCCACAACTGCTCGGTCGATGTCGACGTCGACCCCGGGTATCCCGTCACCGTCAATGACGACGCCTTCGCCGACACGGCGCTGCAGACGGCGGCCGAGGTCATCGGGCAGCAGCAGGTCGTGCGCCTGCCCCACCCGATCATGGGCGCCGAGGACTGGAGCTACGTACTGCAGCAGGTGCCGGGCTCGATGATGTTCCTCGGCGGCACGTCCGAGGGCACCGACCCGGCCCGGGCCGCCCCGAACCACTCGAACCGGGTGATGTTCGAAGAGGAGGCGATGGTCAACGGCATCGCCACCTACACCGCCGTCGCCCTGCGCCACCTCGGCGCCCTCACCTGACGGTGAGTGTCGGATACTCACCGTCGCGTGAGGCGGAGGGTGAGGAGCTGGAAGGGGCGCAGGGTCGTGGCGACGATGCCGTCGCCGACCTCGTAGCTGGCCTCGGGCTCCTCCAGCAGGTTGCAGCGCGACGCGGCCGTGATCGGCCGGTCGGCGCCGACGCTGATGCGGGTGCGATCACCGACGGCCTCGTGGAGGCGCACGATGAGGTCGCCGGATCCGTCGTCGGCCGGCTTGACCGCATCGACCTCGACGCCGGATCCGGTGATGGTGACGATCGGTGACGGCACTGCCGCCGCCGAGCCTTCGGTGACGACTTCGACCGGGAACTGCAGGCGTTCGGCCTCGACGACGACGTCGGCCAGGCCGGGGCCATGTGGGAACAGGGCCAGCGTCACCTCGTGGTGGCCGCGGTCGGCGTGGGGGTCGGGGTAGTTGGCGGCCCGGGCGAGGCTGACGCGGACGGCACCGTCGAACACGCCGTGGCCGTAGCGGCCATCGTCGAGCACGGCGACGCCGAAGCTCGGTTCGGCGACGTCGACGTAGCGGTGGGCGCAGACCTCGAACTTGGCGGCGTCCCACGACGTCGAGCGGTGGGTCGGACGCCGGACGGCACCGAACTGGATGCCGCACGTCGCCTCGTCGGCCCGGACGTCGAGCGGGAAGGCCAACGACAGCAGGCGCTCGTCGTGATGCCAGTCGAGGTCGATGTGGATATCGAGACGTGCTGAGCTGGCCCGCAGCTCGTAGGTGACGACGGCCGCTGACGGCCCGAACTCGTAGCGGACGCGGACCTGACCGACCAGCGGACCGGTCGCCACGACCTCGATCGACGACGCCGGATCGTCGAGCGCCTCCATGTTCCGGCGGGCCCAGTCCTCGACGTCCCAGGCGTCGTAGCGGACGGGATGGTCGACCGACAGCTCGAGCACGGCTGACCGCTGGCCGTCGGGGATGACTTCCCGGGCCCGGTCGACGTCGATGACCGAGCGCAGTCGCCCCTCGCCGTCCCAGCTCACGGCGAGGTGACGGTTGGTCATCGATCGGTCAGTGACGACGACACGATCGGTGACGTCGAGGGCGATGGCTGGCGCCAGGCCGAGCCCGGACAGGCGAGCGCGAAACGCCGTGCGCCCGTCCGGGAGCGTCTGCGTCGGCCCGTCACCGTCCGGCACGGCCGCCACGATGACGACCTCGTCACGGGCGACGGAGGCGACGTTCGTCAGCACGGGCCCGGCCGGGGCCAGACCGGTCAATAGCGCGGCGCTGCGGTCCTCGACCTCGGCGACCACGGCCGAGAGCGCCGCCTCTGCCTCCTGATGGACCCACGCGATCGACGAGCCGGGGAGGATGTCGTGGAACTGGTGGGTCAGGACCGTGCGCCACGACTCGTCGAGCTCGTGGGCATCGCCCCGGTCGTACGCCAGCCACAGCTCGGCCGCCCGGAGCGCCCGCTCGGCCCGCCGGTTGGCCATCTTCGTGCCGAGCTGGCTGGTCAGCGTGCCCCGATGGGTCTCGAAGTACAGCTCGCCCCGCCAGACCGGCGCTTCGGCCCCGTGGGCCAGCTCGGTCTCGACCTCGGCGAAGAAGTCGCCAGCGGTGCCGAGACGCACCGGCGAGACGCCGGCCAGGTCCTCCATCCGGCGGGCCCGATCGAGCATCTCGCGCGTCGGCCCTCCGCCCCCGTCGCCGTAGCCGAACGGCACCAGCGACCAGCGGCTCCACCCGTGATCGGCGAAGCGGTCGACGGCCGCGACCAGCTCGCCCGGTGTCAGCTCGGCGTTGTAGGTGTCCACGGGCGGAAAGTGAGTGAGCACGCGCGTGCCGTCGACGCCCTCCCACCAGAACGTGCTGTGGGGGAATCGGTTGGTGCGATTCCAGGACAGCTTCTGGGTGACGAAGCGCCGCATCCCCCCGGCCGCGAAGACCTGCGGCAGCCCGGCCGGATAGCCGAACACGTCGGGGATCCACACCTCGCGACAGCGCACGCCGAAGCGGTCTTCGAAGTAGCGCTGACCGTGGACGATCTGGCGCACGATGCTCTCTCCCGAGGGCAGGTTCATGTCCGGCTCGACCCACATGCCGCCGACCGGGACCCACTGCCCACCGGCGACGTGATCCCGGATGCGCGTGAACAGCTCCGGCTCGACCTCCTCGATCCAGGCGTACTGCTGGGCCTGCGAGCACGAGAAGCGGAACCCAGGATCGAGGTCCATCATCCCGACGGCCGAGGCGAACGTGCGGGTGCACTTGCGGACCGTCTCGCGCAGCGGCCACAGCCACGCCGTGTCGATGTGGGCGTGGCCGGTGGCGACGACGCGGTGGCCGTCGTCGCCGACGCTGACGGCGAGGGCCGTCTTGACGGCGGCGCGACCGGCGGCAACGTCGACCGTGCCGGCGGGTTGGAACAGCGCGTCGAGGGCGCGTTCCAGCGCCCGCCGCACGGCCGTGCGTCGGGGCTGACCGGTCGGCAGCGCCCGCATCAGCCCGTCCAGCACGTCGAGGTCGGCCAGCAGGGCTTCGGCCTCGTCGTCGACGACGACCAGCTCGGCTCGTTCCAGCCGGTACAGGAGCCGGTCGCCGGCGGTCGCCGGGTCGCCCAGCGGCGACGGGCGGAACTGCGGGAACGTCGGGTTCGACGCCGCCTCGACGACGAGGCGCACCGGACCGGCGCCGTCGACAGGCACGGCCTGGCGACGCGGGTGGATGCCCTGGACGGGCCGACCCTCGGCGTCGCGCACGAGGCCTTCGCACTGGAAGCCGGGCGCGTCGAGACGGAAGCCGAGGTCGATCAGCGCCTCGACCCGCCTCCCGGCCCACGCCGCCGGGACCTCACCACTGAACGTGAACCACGTCGTCGCCCACGGCGCCCCCCAGCGGTCACCGACGGCGAAGGGGGCTTGGTCGTCGATCGACGGTCCGGCGGTGACGGCGAGCGACCGCCACTCGGGATGGACCAGCGCCACGACGCGCTCGTTCACCTCCCGGTGGATCCGCTCCTCGACCAGCTCCCGGTCATCGTGCACCGCCGCCATTGTGGCCCCTCGGCCATCACTCCGCCTCGATGCCGTTCGTCGTGTACGTCGGCGAGTAATCGTCGTCGACCCGCGGGGACACCATCGCCATCGGGGCGACGTCGCCATCGCCGTTCAACCCCAGGTACGACATGAACACCTGGGGCTCGCCGTCGTCGTTGACCTCGATGTGGTACGCCCGCACGATCGCTCGGGTGTCTCCCTCGGCGTTCTCCTGGTACTCGACCACATAGGAGATGTTGGAGCCGTCGTTGACCTGGCTGAGGTTGCGCTGGCCGACGGCAATCTCGGTCACGAGGGCGGCTCCGGCCGTGGACACGGCGATAGCCGGCGAGGCGGCCACGGTGCCCTCGTAGCGCATGCTGCCGCTGGCCGTCTCGACCAGCACCGGGGTCGAGCCGGCAACCTCGTCGGTTCCTTCGGGCGGCAGCGGCACCTCGGCATCGGGGTCGACGCCGGGGAGCGCGGTCGGCACCCAGTACTCGTCGTAGACGATGCCGCCGTAGGCGTCGAGGGGCACCGGGGTCAGGCCGTCGAGGCCGAGGTAGTTGTTGCCGGCCCGACCGGACATTGCCACCATCGCCGCTTCGAACGCCGAGAGCTGGTCGGTCTGGCCGGCGCCCGTCTCGACGGCCACGGTCGACCAGCCCTGGTCGAGGCCGTCGAGGGACCAGGCGTCTTGTCCGTCCTCCTGCTCGCCCCAGTCGGCGTTGAACTCGATCGGGTCGTCGTCATCATCGAACTCCGTGTTCCCGATGTGGGGGAGGTAGATCGGGTAGGCCCGGCCGTCGGGCCCGACGACTCCGCCGGCGGCGCTATACCACGCCCCGGCGGCGCACAGCCAACCCGGGATATACCCGGTGAAGCCGATGAACCGTTCCTCGAAGTCCCCCCAGCTCGACACCGTGACCGTGATCTCGCCGTCGTCGGAACCACCGGCCACGTCGGCCTCCCACGCCGCCCAGGAACTGTTGACGGCGAGACTGACATCGGTCAGGGCGAGCCCGGTTTCACCGCCATCGACGGCTTCCGCCAGCGCGGCGATCGAGTCGAGGGAGCCGGCGGTCAAGTCGACGTCGCCGGCCGCGTTGTCCAGCGCGGCCCGGGCGCTGCCGAGCTCGGCGTCGAGCCAGTAGTCGGTGCCGATCACCGCCAGCTCGTCGTCGTAGTCCCGCCACCCGTCGCGGGCCTGGCGCATCGAGGTCGCCAAATTCCGGGCGGCGTCGGGGTCGATCCCCACCACATCGTTCGACATCGCTCAATCCTCCTCGGCCCACGGTCCCGGTCGGGCCGGGCGATTCGGCCAGGCGATCGACCCGACGAGGTAGGGCGCCGCCGCCAGCTCTTCGTTGCATCGCTCGAGCGCGGCGCGGTAGTCCTCCATCATCCGGGTGTACAGCTCACACGCCTCGGCGCGGTCCCGGGCCACCTCGGCGGCCGCCCGGCACGTGCGGGCGTTGACGGTCAGGTGGTCGTTCGCCTCCAGCAGCGTGCGCGTGATCAAGCTCGTCAGCGACCCGCCCGTGACCACGCCCTGGCGGGCGTGGGCGAGCGCCGTCAGCGGTCCGCCGGCCAACTGGGCGACGTCGTCGAGGCGTTCGGCGATGGCGACGAACTCGCGGGCGGTCGGCATCGACTGCTCCTCTCGGTCGGGCCGGCCGCGAGTGGCCGACACCGGACCAGTGGGCGCGCGACCCCGGGGGAGGGAAATCAGCGCCTGAGCCGCTCGGCTCGGAGTTGGCTGCGGCGGACCTTGCCGGCGTCGTCGCGCAGCGGGGTGTCGACGATCTCGACCGTGCGCGGCAGCTTGTAGGCCGCCAGCCGTTCGGCGGCGAAGGCCACGAGGTCGGCCACGTCCAGCGTCGCCAGGTCGGCTTCGACGATGGCGTGGACGACGCTGCCCTTGTCCTCGTCCGGCAGCCCGATGACGCACACCGAGCGCACACGCGGGTGCTCCTGGATCACGGCCTCGACCTCGGCCGGGTAGATGTTGGCGCCGCCCGACAGGATCATGTCCTGCATCCGGTCGCCGAGGTAGAGGTAGCCGTCCTCGTCGAACCATCCCATGTCGCCGAGGCTCTCCCACCCGCCGGTCAGGGTGCGCGGCTCGGCGCCGACGTAGCGGTAGGTGGGACGGTTGGTGGTATTGCGGATCCACACCTCGCCCTGCTGGCCGGCCGGCAGCGGCTGCCCGTCGGGGTCGGCGATCATGAAGTCGCCGGCGGCGGGCCGCCCGACCGACCCGCGGTGGGCGAGCCACTCGGTGCCGGTGATGATCGTGAGGCCCTGGGCTTCGGTGCCGGCGTAGAGCTCGTAGATCTTCTCGGGACCGAGCCAGTCGATCCACTGCTCCTTGAGCCACGCCGGGCACGGCTCGGCCAGGTGCCAGACGACCCGCAGCGACGACAGGTCGTGACCGAGGCGCATGTCGTCGGGCAGGCGGGAAATGCGCTTCATCATCGTCGGCACCAGGTAGACGACGTCGGCCCGGTGCTGCTCGATGGCGGCCAGGGTGGCTTCGGCGTCGAAGCGTTCCAGCACCACGACGTGGCTCCCGGCCAGCAGCGCCCCGCAGCACCAGACGCCGGGACCGTTGTGGTACAGCGGCCCCGGCATGACGAGCGCGCCGCCATCGAGGAAGCCGAACCGGTTCGGTTCGTCCGGATCCAGTTCCGCCGCTTCGCCGGACACGATCAGCTTCGGCCGGCCGGTCGAGCCACCGGACGTCGGCGCCTTCCACGCCGGCGACACGACGTCGGGCAGGGGGCCGTCGTCGAGATCGGCCGGCGGCTGGTAGCCGACGGGCAGGCACGTGGTCCCCTCGAGATGACCCGGCTCGGCTCCTAGCGTGACGGTGGAGCCGGCGAGGGCGACGATCTCGGCGAGCTCGCGAGCCGGCAGCTTGGCCGACACGGGTTGGGGGACGGCCCCGAGCGTCCAGATGGCGACGTAGCCGACGAACCAGTCGAGCGAGTTGGGCAGGGCGACGGTGACGAAGTCGCCGACGCCGACGCCCCGGCCGGCCAGGTCCCGGGCCAGGCGATTGCCGGCGGCGATCAACTCGGCGCGGGTCAGGATGCGCCCGGCGCACGTGACGGCCGGCGCGTCGGGGGCGGCGGCGGCGAGGTCGGCGAGACGGCGGGGAAACGAGACGGCGGCCATCGGACGAGTCTCGCGGCCCCCGGTTGCGGGCGCCGTCTCGGGCCTTCCTAACGTCGGGCCCATGGCTGGACCACTCGACGGCATCCGCGTCCTCGACTTCACGCGGGTGCTGGCCGGGCCCCACGCCACCCGCATGCTCAACGACCTCGGGGCCGAGGTGATCAAGATCGAGCCGCCAGGTGGCGACCTGACCCGCTTCAGCTACCCCCGGCGGCACGGGATGGCCACGTACTTCGCCCAGCAGAACGTCGGCAAGGCCAACCTGTCGATCGACCTACGCCAGCCGGCCGGCGTGGCGGTGGCGACCGCGCTGGCCGACCGCAGCGACGTGTTGGTCGAGAACTACCGGGCCGGTGTGCTGACCCGCATGGGCCTCGGCCACGACGAGCTGCGGGCCCGCAACCCCCGCCTCGTCTACGCCTCGCTGTCGGGCTATGGCGCGACCGGGCCGTGGACGCAGCGCCGGGCTTACGCCCCCGTCGTCGGGGCCGAAGCCGGGCTGACGAAGAGCCAGGGTGACGCCCGCGGCGGCGCTTACGCCAACGATCCGCACAGCCACGCCGACGTCTACACCGGGATGGAGGTGGCGGCGGCCATCCTCGCCGCGCTGTACCAGCGCGAGCGCACCGGCCGCGGCCAGTGGATCGACGTGTCGATGGCCGAGACCCTGCTCTACGTCAACGAGCATCTCCACGACCAGCTCTACGACGGCGCGGTCGACCCGGGGACGATCCGCAGCTTCGGCAGCGCCGCCAACCTCGTGTTCGAGATCGCCGACGGCCGCCAGATGATCGTCAGCGGTCACCCGGCCGAGCGCGGCACGTTCGAGCTGTTCGTGGCCGCGCTCGGTCTCGACGAGCTGCCCACGGATCCCCGCTTCGTCGACGTCGCCGCCCGGCTCGACCACTTCGACGAGCTACGGACGATCCTGCTCACCGCGGCGCGGGCGATCCCCGACGCGGCGACGTTCGAGGCGATGTTCGCCCGGCACAAGCTGGCCTCTGGCGTGCTGCGCGACGCGCGGGAGATCGCCGCCACGGACTGGGCCGCCGCCCGGGGCGCGATCGTCGAGGTGTCCGACCGGGCCGGCGGCACGATCCGCGTCCCCAACTCACCGTGGCATTTCAGCGACGCCGACACGGGCGTGCGCGGTGAGCCGCGCTACCGCGGCGAGGACAACCGGCGCGTGCTGGCCGACGTGCTCGGCTACGACGACGCCCAGATCGACGCCCTGGAGGCCGACGGCGTGCTGTCGAGCCGGGTGCCATCATCGGCCGGGTGACGCTGGCATTCCCGGTGGCCCCGATGCGGGCGACGTTGGGCACGATGCCGACGTCCGACGAGGGCTGGGCCTACGAGATCAAGTGGGACGGCTACCGCACGCTCGCCTTCGTCGACGACGGTCGGGTCCGCCTGCAGAGCAGCAACCTTCTCGACGTCACCCACAAGTATCCCGAGCTCAGCGAACTGCCGGCCGCCGTCGCCGCCGGCCGAGCCATCCTCGACGCCGAGTTGGTCGTGCTCGACGACCTCGGACGACCCCGCTTCGAGCTGATCCAGCGCCACGAACGCCAAGCGGCGCTGTTCGTGTTCGACGTGCTGGCGATCGAGGCCCGCGACACGATCGCCCTGCCCTACGGGGATCGCCGCCGGCTCGTCGCCGAGTTGGTCGAGCCGGGCGCCAACTGGATGGTGCCGGCCCACCGCGTCGGCGACGGCCAGGCGCTGCTAGCGGCGACGGATGCCCAGCAGCTGGAAGGGATCATGGCCAAGCGGCTCGGGTCGACTTACCGGCCGGGCACCCGCACGAAGGAGTGGCGCAAGGTCAAGCACCGCCGCCAGACCGAGGTGGTGATCGGTGGCTACTCGACCGGCGGCGGCAACCGGACAGGAGCGTTCGGGGCGCTGCTCGTGGGGCGCTGGCTGGACGAGCCCGGCGAGACGCTGGCCTTCGCCGGCGGCGTCGGCACCGGCTTCACCGAACGCACGCTGGAGACGCTCGGCACCCGCCTGCGCGACCTGCGCACCATCGAGTGCCCGTTCGACCCGCCGCCGCCGACGTCGTACCGCAAGGGCGCCACCTGGGTGCGGCCCGAACTGTCGGCGGTCGTCGAGATCACCGAGTTCACCAACGAGGGCTACGTCCGCCAAGCCGCCTTCATCCGCCTCGCGCCATGAGCCTCGCCGCCTTGGTCACCGAACGGGTTAACCAGCGACGACGCGGTCGATGATTGCTGCAACCAGCCGGGGGCGACTGACGTGAGGGCAGTGTCCACCATCGATCTCGATGGCGGCCGCACCGA
>Ga0136617_10002018_pt1 | contig 18072 bp, 20 predicted proteins | sample AntDrymUQ3222106_2_FD_129672 | JGI IMG/M metagenome (GOLD analysis project Ga0136617, IMG submission 129672) | Polar desert sand microbial communities from Dry Valleys, Antarctica - metaG UQ322 (21.06) | ecosystem: Environmental > Terrestrial > Soil > Desert | place: Antarctica: Dry Valley... | reverse complement strand
CGACCTCGCCGGGTTCGTGCTCAACGACGAGCGCGGCGTGCTGCTCGAGGTGGAGGGTGGCGAGGCGGCGGTCGACGGCTTCCTGCGCCGGCTGGGGGAGGAGGCGCCGCCGCTGGCCGCGATCGAGGCGGTGCGCCCGCAGGACCTCGCGCCCGCGGGCGAGCGCGGCTTCCGCATCCTCGCGAGTCCGCGCGGCGGCGAGCTGGCCGCGCTCGTCTCGCCCGACACCGCGACCTGCGAGGACTGCCTCGCCGAGCTGTTCGACCCGTCCGACCGCCGCCACCGCTACCCGTTCATCAACTGCACCAACTGCGGGCCGCGCTTCACGATCGTCCGCGGGGTGCCCTACGACCGGCCTCTCACGACGATGGCGGGTTTCGAGCTGTGCACGCGCTGCCTGGCGGAGTACGAGGACCCCGCCGACCGGCGCTTCCACGCCCAGCCGAACGCGTGCCTGGAGTGCGGCCCGACGCTGCGGCTGCTGCCGGGCGACGACTACGGCGACGAGGCGCTGCGCGGCGCGGTCGCGGCGCTGCGCGAGGGCGCCGTCGTTGCGGTCAAGGGCATCGGCGGCTACCACCTCGCCTGCCTGGCCGCGCGCGAGCCCGCGGTGGCCGCGCTGCGCGCGCGCAAGCATCGCGAGGACAAGCCGTTCGCGGTCATGGCCCGCGACGTCGCCGCGGCGCGCGAGCTCGTGTCTTTGACTGAGGAAGAAGCGGTGCTCCTGTCGGGACGAGATCGTCCGATCGTGCTTGCGCCGCGGCGCGCGGGCGCGCCGCCCGCGCCGGGGAGCACCGACGTTGCGGCGGGCGGCGCCGTGGCGCCGTCGGTCGCGCCGCGCTCGGCCGACCTCGGCGTGCTGCTGCCCTACTCGCCGCTGCACCACCTGCTGCTCGCCGATGTGGGGGAGCCGCTCGTGATGACGAGCGGCAATGTCTCCGACGAGCCGATCGCGCACACCGACGAGGACGCACTCGAGCGGCTGGCCGGGATCGCCGACCACGTGCTCTTCCACGACCGCCCCATCCACACGCGCACGGACGACTCCGTGTTGCGCGCCGTGCCCAGCCGGCGGCCATTGCTGATGCGGCGCTCGCGCGGCTTCGTGCCCGACGCGCTGGCGCTGCCGGTGCCCGCTCGCCACGACGTGCTCGCGTGCGGCGCGGAGCTCAAGAGCACCTTCTGCGTCGCCAAGGGGGCGCGGGCGTGGGTCAGCCACCACATCGGCGACCTCAAGACGTTCGAGGTGCTGCAGGCCTACGAGGCGGGGATCGAGCACTTCGAGCGGCTGTTCGCCGTCGTGCCGGAGGTGGTGGTCCACGACGAGCACCCCGACTACCTCTCGACGCGCTCCGCGCTCGCCCGCGAGGGCGTGAAGGCCGTGGCGGTCCAGCACCACCACGCCCACCTCGCGGCGTGCCTGGCCGAGCACGGCGAGACCGGGCCGGCGGTCGGCGCGATTTACGACGGCTCCGGCTACGGGAGCGACGGGACGGTCTGGGGCGGCGAGCTCCTGGTCGGCGACCTCGTGGACTTCGCGCGCGCCGGGCACCTGTGGCCCGTGCGCCTGCCCGGCGGCGACCGCGCGGTGCGCCAGCCGTGGCGGATGGCCTGCGCGTGGCTGCTCGAGGCGGGCTGGGACGGGCCGCTGCCGGGGCCCGACCCGCGGCGCACCGAGCAGGTCGCCGAGCTCGTGCGGACGGGGCTCTCGTCGCCGGTCACGACGAGCATGGGCCGGCTGTTCGACGCCGTCGCCGCGCTCTGCGGCCTGCGGACCGAGGTGAGCTACGAGGGTCAGGCGGCGATGGAGCTCGAGGCGGCGGTGGACCCCGGAGAGCGCGGCCATTACGAGATCCCGGTGACGGCGGCGGGCGTGCTCGACGCGCGCCCGGCCGTGCTCGCGGTCGCGCACGACGTCGCGGGGGGCGCGGGGGCGGGTGCCGTGTCGGCGCGTTTCCACGCCGCGGTCGCCACCGCGACGGCGGAGGCGGTGAGCCGCACCGGCCTCGGCACGGTGGTGCTCTCAGGCGGCGTGTTCCAGAACCGCACGCTGCTGGCGGCGACGGCGAGCCGGCTCGAGGCGAGCGGCCTGCGGGTGCTCGTGCCCGAGCGCCTGCCGCCCAACGACGGCGGGCTCAGCTACGGGCAGGCGGCCGTCGCGGCGGCACGCGGCACGGCCTGAGGCGGCCGCGGACGACGCTCGATGCGGCTGAGGTCGAAGCCGGCCGGCAGCTCGAGGTCGTGCTCGGCGAGCAGCGCGGCGTCGGCGAGGATCTCGTCGGACGGCCCGTCGGCCACCACGCGACCGGCCGACATGATCACGGTGCGCTCGCACAGCTCGGCGGCGAGCGGGAGGTCGTGCGTGGTGAGCAGCATCGTGCGGTCGATCGACTCGAGGACGTCGAGCAGCTCGCGCCGACTGCGCGGGTCGAGGTTCGCGGACGGCTCGTCGAGAATCAGCAGATGCGGGCGCATGGCGAGCACGGTGGCGATCGCCACCCGCCGCCGCTCGCCCATCGAGAGCTGGAACGGCGCCCGCTCTGCCGCGCCCTCCATGCGCACGGTGGCGAGGCTCTCAGCCACGCGCGCGGCGATCTCGGCGCGGTCGAGGCCCATGTTGAGCGGCCCGAACGCGACGTCCTCCTCGACGGTGGGCATGAAGAGCTGGTCGTCGGGGTCCTGGAAGACGACGCCGACGCGCAGGCGCAGCTCGTGGAGCGCTTTGCGCGTCACGTCGAGCCCTGCGACCTCGAGCGCGCCCTCACCGGCCAGCAGGCCGTTGAGATGGAGCATCAGCGTGGTCTTGCCGGCGCCGTTGGGACCGAGCACCGCGACGCGCTCGCCGTGCGTGACGTGCAGGTCGACGCCGCGCAGCCCCGGCTGTCCGTTCGGGTAGGCATAGGTCAGCCCGGTGGCGTGGACCGCACAGCTCACGCGGCGATCACCCGCAGCGGCACCAGCGCGAGCAGCACGAGCGCCACGAACGCCACGTCGCCTCGCCCGAATGTCAACGGGACGAGCTGCGGCATCTCGCCGCGGTAGCCGCGCGCCTGCATCGCCAGGTAGACGCGCTCGCCGCGTGCGTAGGTGCGCAGGAAGAGCGCGCTCGACATGCGCCCGATCGCCGCTGCCTGGAGAGCGTTGCGCGGGCGGTAGCCGCGCGAGGAGAGCGCGGCGCGCATCCGGCCGACCTCCTCGACGATCACGAACAGGTAGCGGTACATGAAGGCCGCGATCAGGACGAACAGCCGCGGGACATACAGTGATTCCAGTGCCCGCAGCACGGCCGGGAACGTCGTCGTGGTCGCGAGCAGCACCGCGCCGATGGTGCCGGTCGTGGCCTTCAGCGCGACCGCCGCGAGGACGGCGAGGCCGTCCTCGTACACAGTCAAGGGGCCGAGCTCGTACGCCGTGCCGCCCGGGCGCAGGAATGGCACGAAGACCGCGACGAACAGCACGAGTGGCAGCACGAAGCGCGCGCGGCGCCAGATCGCACGCGGCGGGATCCGGGCAGCGGCGGCGATCGCGCCGAGGACGACGGCGCAGGCGACGAACACCGGCCACGCCGCCAGCGGCGTCGTCACTGCGATCAGAGTGATCGCCACGATCCCCACGACCTTCGCGCGGGGGTCGAGGCGATGGACGGGGCTCGCCGGATCGCCGGCGAGCCCGGTCAGCTCGAGGCTGTGGTTGCAGAGCGCGCCGATGGTGCTCCCCGCCTCCGCAGGAGGTACGCCGCGCCGTAGGCGACCGCGAACACGCCGAGCGTGCCCACGAGCCCGGCGACGCCCTTGGCGACGCGCTCGTTCTCGATGCCCGGGAACGCATAGCCGGGGATCGGGGAGTCCTGCTGGAGGCTGTGGAGCTTGCCCGCGTCGATGAAGCCCTTGTCCTCGGCGACCTTGTTGAGCCCGTCGGGGGAGGACGACGCGAAGGGGGAGACCGCCATCGCGAGCCCGACCGCGACGGAGACGGCGACGATGACGAACAGGCGGGTGGGGATGCGTGACACGGCTCAGACCTCCCGCGTCCGGAGGGCGCCCGCCGCTCGCTCGTCGGGGACCTTCATGGCGACGAGGTCCGGCCGCGAGGCGAGCACAGCGCTGACCGCCGCGACCGTGATCACGGCCTCGCCGATGCCGATCAGCGCGTGGACGCCGAGCATGGCCGGCAGCGCGGTGTCGAGCGGGATCGTGTCCGAGGCGGCGAGCTCGAGGCTCGTCGCGGTCGCTCCGATCATCACCGCGAGCCAGGCGACGGCGCCGACCGCACCGAGGAACGCGCCGCGCGTCTGCGGCAGCATGCGCATCGCCCCGCCGAGAAGGAAGCCCGCGAGCAGCGCGCCGAGCACGCCCATGTTGAGGACGTTCGCGCCGAGCGCGGTGATCCCGCCGTCGGCGAACACGAATGCCTGGGCGGTCAGGACCACCGCCATGACGAGGCAGGCGAGCCATGGCCCCAGGAGCACCGCGGCGAGCGTGGCGCCGAGGAGGTGACCGCTCGTGCCTCCCGCAACGGGGAAGTTCAGCATCTGCACGGCGAAGATGAACGCGGCGAGGACGCCCAGCAGCGGCACCCGGTCCTCGTCGAGGTCGCGGTCGGCGACCTTGAGCGCGTATCCCACCGCGGCGATCGCGAGCACCGCCGCGGCGGCCGCGATACTCCCGCTGAGGAACCCGTCCGGGATGTGCATTGCGAACGGCAGATCAGGCATGCGGCTCCTTTGCGCAGCTCTCGCAGAGTCCGATGATCGGGAAGTGGTTGAAGCGCGCGTGGTAACCCGTCGCCTCGCGGATTGCGGCGCGCGCGCCCGCGAGCACGGACGGGCGGACGGCGCGGAACGCGCCGCAGCGCTCGCACTCGAGGTAGTCGCTCTCCGTACGGTCGCGCAGCGCGTACAGACCGGGACCGTGGCCGCGGTGGACGTGCGAGACGAGGCCGAGCGCCTCGAGCGCCTCGAGGTTCGAGTAGACGGAGGCCAGGTCCAGGGGCGTCTGCCGCCCGTCCAGGCCCCCGGCGAGATCGGCCGCCGAGACCGGGCCCGGGGCGGCGTACAGCGCCTCGATCACGAGCCTGCGCGCGGCCGAGATGCGGAGGCCGCGGGTGCGCACCGCGGCGATCGCCGTTTCGACGTCGGGGGCGGCGATCGCCGGCCGGGTGGGGGAGATGGTCACCTGAAGAGAACCGTTCGTAACTCCGAAACGATCAGGATAAGGCGTAGAGGTAGCCTGTGTCCACCCCCGTACCGACAGGAGTCGCCGCCATGGCCGAGCACGACCACGAGCAGCCGCACAGCCACGAGCATTCACACGGTGACGTGTCGCATTCGCACGCCCACACCGAGCACGACCACGAGCACGTCGAGCACGAGCACGAGCATCCCCACGCGGACGTCGTCCACTCCCATCCCCACACCCACGAGGAGGGGCTGGAGCAGGACCACGCGCACGAGCACTAGGTCATAGCCGCCACAAGCTCCGCGTCGAGCGCGTCGACGCAGGCGAGCGCGAAGTCGAGTACGGCGTCGGCTGACGCAGGCTCGAGATGTTCGAGCGTGTCGGACGGCTGGCGCGAGCGCGGGGCGATGCCCGCGGCGTCGAGCGCGCCGATCCAGGCTGCGGGGAGCCGGCGGCCGCGGGCCGCGGCGGCCGCGCTCGAGCCGCGCAGCGGCGTCCGCCGCGAGCCACCGCCGAGCGTCTCGGCGGCGCGCTCGCAGGCGGCGCGCAGCTGCGGGTGGGTCGCGGCGTAGGCGGGGGCGCCGCCGCCGCAGGGGCCGAGCTCGAGCACGACGACGCGCGTCCGGTCGAGCCGCTCTCGGCGCAGGTGCGCGCGCACGGCTTGTGGCCCGCCGTCGCCGGCGCCGTTGAGCAGCAGGGCGGGAGCGAACGCGCCGGGCGGGTTGCGGGTCAGCTCGGCGTGCAGCGCCACCGCGACGCCGACGCCCGCTGCGTTGTCGCCCGCGCCGGGCGAGACGGGGGAGACGGCGATGTCCCCCGCTGCCGCGAGCGCGCCGAGCAGCGCGACCGTCGGGAGGAACTGCGCCAGCCCGAGCCAGGAGCCCTCGAAGCCGAGCGCCCGCAGCCCGGCGCACGCCGCCACGGCCAGCAGCGCCAGCGCGACCCAGGCCCGCGGCCCGGGCGTCCTGCCGCCGAGGCGGCGGCGCAGCCGGGCCGCCAGGCGCCGCGGCCCGTCCCGGGTCACGAGGCCGCCGCGCGGCGCGTCGTAGCGCGCGCAGATGAGGAGCGTGACGTCGGGCGCCGCATCCTCGTCCGCGACGGTCAGCACGTTCTGGGTCGCTCGCCGTGGGAACAGCCGGCGCAGCGGGCCGCTGCGCCCGCCCGCCTCGAGTGCGAGCGACAGCGCCGCGACGGCGGCCACGATCGCCGCGACGAGCGGCGCGGTCAGCGCCAGCACGCTCGCCACGATGCCCGCTGTCGCGTGCAGCGCCAGCGACAGCGCCCACTGCGGTCGCACCCAGTGCGTCTCCACCCACGCCTCGTGGCCGGCCGCCCGCAGCTCGTCGTGCAGCCAGCCCGCGGCGCGCCGCTCGGCGTCCGTGCAGGCGCCGCGATCCTCGAAGCGGGCGAGGCCCGCGGCGGTGGTGGGGGTGGTGGTCACGGGCAGCGGGCGATCATCCCACGCCCGGTAGCCTCCGCCGCCGTGACCGACCCCGTCTTCGCCGGCCTCGCGCGCCAGGCCGAGCTGATCGCGACGGGCGAGATCTCCTCGCGCGAGCTCACCGAGGCCCACCTCGAGCGGATCGCCCGCCTCGACCCGATCCTCAACGCCTTCCGCGTCGTGTTCGCCGAGCGTGCGCTCGCCGAGGCGGCCCAGGCCGATGGCCGCCGCGGCAGCGGGGATCGGCGCCCGCTGCTCGGCGTGCCCGTGGCGATCAAGGACGACACCGACGTCGCGGGGGAGGTGACCGCGCGCGGCTCGAACGCGTTCGGCGACCCTGCCGCTCAAGACGCCGAGGTCGTCCGCCGCCTGCGCGCGGCGGGCGCCGTGATCGTCGGCAAGACCAACGTGCCCGAGCTCGAGATCGCCCCCTTCACCGAGAGCCCGACGTTCGGCGCGACGCGCAACCCGTGGGACCTCAACCGTACCCCGGGCGGCTCGAGCGGAGGCTCGGCCTCGGCGGTCGCGGCCGGGCTCGCGGGCGGGGCGCTCGGCTCCGATGGTGGCGGCTCGATCCGCATCCCGGCCGGCTGCTGCGGCCTCTTCGGCCTCAAGCCCCAGCGCGGCCGGATCTCGCTCGCCCCGAAGGACGGCGCGTGGCATGGACTCACCGTCTACGGCCCGATCGTGCGCCGCGTCGCCGACGCGGCGCTGTTCATCGACGCAACGAGCGACGGCGAGCCGCTGGCGCCGGCGGTGACGCGCGCGCCCGGACGGCTGCGGATCGCGCTCTCGACGAAGCTGGCGCCCGGCCTCCTCGGCGGCCCGGACGCGGAGCAGCGCGGCGCCGTCGAGGCCGCCGCAGAGCTGCTGCGCGGGCTCGGGCACGAGGTGTCCGAGCGCGATCCCGACTACGGGCCGAGCGGGCCGGCCTTCACGGCGCGCTACTTCCGCGGGATCCACGACGAGGGGCGGGCGATGGCGCACCCCGAGCGACTATCGAGGCGCACCCGCGGCTGCATGCGCCTCGGCGCCGCGATCGCCCCGCCGGTGCTCGAGCGGGCGCGCCGCGAGGGCGCCGCCGCCGCGGAGCGCTTCGCCGGCCTGTTCGAGCACGCCGACGTCTTGCTCACGCCGATGTTCACGCGCCGCCCGCTCCCGATCGGCGCCTACGAGGGCCGCGGCGCGCTGTGGTCATACAACGGCTACTCGCGCTGGGTGCCGTACTGCGCCGCCTTCAATCACTCGGGTCAGCCCGCCGCTTCGGTGCCGATCGGCTTCACACCCGACGGCTTCCCGCTCGCCGTCCAGATCGTCGGCCGCCCGGACGACGAGGCGACGCTGCTGTCGCTTGCGGCGCAGATCGAGCTGGAGCGCCCGTGGGCCGACCGGATCCCGGCGAGCGCGGCGTGAACGAGCTGCTCGCACTCTCCGAGCGGATCGCGCGCGCGGCCGGCGCCGAGCTGCGCGAGGCGTTCTCCGGGGCGGCGGTCGACATCCAGACCAAGAGCAGCCCGACCGACCTCGTCTCCGCCGCCGACGTCGCTGCCGAGCAGCTGATCCGCGAGGCGCTGCTCGCGGCGCGGCCCGACGACGGCATGCTGGGCGAGGAGGGCTCGGACTCGCCCGGCACGAGCGGGCTGCGCTGGATCGTCGACCCGCTCGACGGCACCACCAACTTCCTCTTCGGCATCCCGCAGTGGTGTGTGTCGATCGCCGTCGAGGACGCGTCCGGCACGCTCACCGGCCTCGTCTACGACCCGATGCGCGACGAGGTCTGGGCGGCCGTACGCGACGAGCCGCCGGCCCTCAACGGCGCGCCGCTGCGGCGCCCCGAGCGCACCGGCGGGCTCGCGACCGCGCTCGTAGCGACCGGGTTCGGCTACGAGGCCGACGTGCGCGCCGCCCAGGCCGCGGACGTGACCCGCCTGCTGCCGCGCGTGCGTGACATCCGCCGCCTCGGCTCGGCCGCGCTCGACCTCGCGTGGACCGCCGCCGGCCGCTACGACGCCTTCTACGAGCGCGGGATCAAGCTGTGGGATATCGCGGCCGGCGAGCTGATCTGCGCGAGCGCGGGACTGCACACCCGGCGGCTCGAGCCGGCGCCGCCGGCGGAGGCGGGCATCCTCATCGCGCCGGTCGCGCTGGCGGACGAGCTCGCCTCACTCGTCGACTGATTGCGGCGTCGCACGGGTACCTCGAAAAGCATGCTAATCGCCGGCGTCATCGTGTTCTGCATCCTGCTCCTCATCCTCGCCTTCCTGTTCCCGAAGCTCTCGCGTCACCCCGAGCGCGGCGGCCAGAAGGTGATGGGCACCGGCTCGCGCGGCGCGAGCAAGGCGCCCGGCAAGCTCGGCAAGTGGCTCTCGAAGCCGTTCAACTCGTCGAGCAAGGCCATCTCCAAGAGCGGCAGCGCCGGCCGGCGCGGCCGCAACAAGGTTTCCTAAGCAGGGGTGCGGCAGCGCGGCGCCGTCCCCGCGTGGGGCCGGCGCCGCCCTACCTTCAGCTCGCGACCGGCGTGCCGGTCGCGTCGAGCCCGGCTCGCAGTTCGCGCAGCTTCTCGCGGTAGGCCGTCTCGTCGCCACCGAGCAGGTACGTGCCCCAGCGCTTGCCGTTGTGCACGTGCGGTACCTCGTCGGCGAGCAGGTAGTCGAACACCCGCGCCACCGTCGGCTGACCGATCTCGATCAGCACCTTGCGGCGATGCGAGTGTCGCCACATCGCCTTCTGCTCGCTGGTGCCGTTGAAGAGCGCGAGCCGCCCCAGGAGGTCGTAGGCGTAGACCGACTTGAAGTAGCCGAAGCCGACCGGGTAGTCGCCCCAGTTGCAGCCGAGCTCCGTCGCCATCAGCGCGTCGTGGACCTCGGCGTGGCGGATCTCGTCCCACGTCTGGCGCGCCATGTCGACGTGGAAGTCCCACGGCATCTCCGGGTGCTCGTGCGAGTTGCGGGCCATCAGCTCGGCTGCGCACAGCTCCGCGTCCATCAGCCCGTGGAAGAAGTGGCGCTGCTCCTCCGGGTCGGTCGGGACGTGGTTCTCGTCGCCGTTGACGTAGAGCTCGTCCGTGAGGAAGGGGTCGCCGTCCTCGGTCACCTCGACGTAGTCGTCGCGCGCGGGCTGGTCGAGCGGCGCCATCACCGTGAGCGCGCGCACCTCGCGCAGGCGGATCGGGAGCGAGCCGAGGTCGTCGAAGGCCGGGGCGGCGGCCGCGGCCGGCAGCTCGACGATGTGGGGCTCCTGGCGGTGAAGGAGCTGCGTGAGCTGGCGCAAGGACGGCTCGTCGACCAGCGGGTCGAGCGCGTCGACGTGGATCCGCACCGCGGCGATCAGCGCCGGCTTGAGCTCCCCGTAGGCGACCTGCAGGTACTCCGCGGCGCTCGTCGCGGCGTTGGCGCGGTCGAGGATCGCGCGGAGGTCGTCGCTGGGGGCGCCCGGGTAGTCCGACGGGGTGCGCAGCTCGTAGAGGCGGCGCTTGATCTTCGTCACCGCGCGCGCGTCGTCGTGCACGTGGTCGCCGAGCAGGTACTTCGTCTCCAGCCGCGGCTCGAGCGGCAGCCAGCCGCAGCTCAGGTGGACGAGCTCGCGGACGACATGGAAGTAGTTGGAGAAGCGGACGGCGTTCTCATCGACGTCGTAGCCCCCCTTGAGCGGCTCATGGCGTCTGGCCACCGAGCACCTCGCTTTCGTCTTCGTCCTCGGCCAGGAGCCGGCGCTTGTGGCGCCCGATCACGCTCGGCAGCAGTCCGCCGCCCGCGCTGACGTTGATGACGGCCCGGTCCGAGATACGGGTGATCGAGCCGGCATAACGGCCTCCGATGCCGAAGGGGTTGATGTTGAAGCGCTTCAACCGCATCTGGACGTGCCCGTCCTCGACCGTCGGGAACATCTCCTCCGGTACCGGGACGTACTCCTGGACGATGTAGTCCGCGCGGTCGGCGTGCTCGCCGATGATCCGCTCCCAGTCGCCCTGCTCGGTCTCCATGCCGAGCGAGACGCCGTGGCCGCCGAAGTCCGAGGCGGGCTTGAGCACGAGCCGCTCGCGGTTGTCGGCGACGAAGGAGAGCAGGTCGATCGTCCAGTCGCCGTAGGTGACGGGCCCAGGCCGCAGGATGCGGGTCCACGGGATCGTCGCGCGGATGACGTCCGCCTCCTCGTGGCCCTCGATCAGATACGTGAAGCGCGGATCCTGGAACAGCGCGAACAGCTTCTTGTTGTTGGCGACGCGGGAGCGGAACGGGTTGACGAGGCAGATCCGCCCGTCGCGCGCGGCGGCGACGAGGTCGGACTGGTCGAGGTCCTCGAGCAGCGCGCGGCGGTAGACGAGGTGCACGGGCTCGTCCTTGACCATGAGCGTGGTGCCGCCGTAGGTGACCTCGTCGAGCGTGGCATGGAGGGCGCTCAGGCCGGCCGCCTCGGCGGCGGCGCAGATGATGCGGAACTCGGGCACGCTGGGCGAGTCCGCGGAGTCGACGAGCGCGAGCCGCGGATGCTCCGGCAGGTCGGGGCGGCTGGCGCGGACGTGTGCGTAGGCGTCGCGCAGCGTCGCGATCAGCTCCGGCAGGATCGGCGTGTAGGCGGTGTCGAACTCCTGTCGCACGCGCTCGAGGTCGATCGTCGTGCGCAGGCCCTCGTAGAGGATGTCCGTGTAGCCGACCCCGGCGGGGGAGTCGGCGTTGAACTCGAGGAACTTCACGTCGTAGCTCTGCAGGAACGCGTCGAGGCGGCAGATGCGCATCGGGCGCGGGAAGCCCGGCTCGATCCGGATCAGCTGGTCCTCGAAGTCCGGGAGCTGGAGCTCCTCGCGCAGACGCGCGTCCGTCGGATAGGCATCGCAGAAGCGGTCGAGCACGCGGCACAGGGCGGTGACGGCGTGCTTGACGCGGCGGACCTGGCCGGGGGAGACGAAGTGCGGCATCAGCACGAACGGGATCGTCGCCCCCTTGAAGACCACGTCGTGCTCGGCGAGCCAGCGCTCGACCTCCGCTTCGAGCCCGGCGCAGCTGTCGCCGAGCTTCGAGAGCTCGACGAGGTACTGGAGCTTGAGGTTGTTGACGTGGTCGATCAGTGCGGCTTGACCTTATCGCCGCACCGCCAGCGCAACCCCGTCACCGACGGGGAGAAAGGTCACGCGCAGCTCCGCATGCGCCTTCAGGCCCTCGTTGAACTCGCGGATGGCCGCGACGCTCTCCGCGCTCCACTGGTTCGACCCCTCGCCGGTGGCCGCGCCCCCTCCCATGAGGACGTTGTCGGCGAGCAGCAGGCCGCCCGGTCGCAGCAGGCCGACGACTTGGTCGAGGTGCGTGCCGTAACCGGACTTCGGGCCGTCGATGAAGCCGAGGTCATAACCGCCGGCCTCGAGCTCTGCGAGCCCCTCGCCGGCGTCCTGCAGGCGCAGGTCGACACGGTCGGTCAGCCCGTCGCGGGCAAGATAGTCGCGCGCCGCCGCGTGGCGCTCCGGGTCGACCTCGAACGACGTGACGTGCGCCCCGCCGCGCGCGAGGTGCAGCGTCGAGACGCCGATCGCGGTGCCGACCTCGACCGCCCGCGCGGCCCCGGTGGCCGCCGCCAGCACCTCGAGCAACCCACCGGTGACGTCCTGGACGATCGGGATGTGGTCGCGGTCGCCGTGCGCTCGCATCTCGGCCAGCAGCGGGTCCTGCTCCGGCTCGAGCGCGGAGAGGTACTCCGTGACGGCGGGTTCGACGATCACCCGCGGACCGGCCGGTGCCGGCTGGCGGCGTACGCGGTCCCGGCCAGCGTGCCGGCGACGACGATCAGCAGCCAGCCGAGGAAGCCGAACAGGGTCACGACGACCGGGCCGCACATGATCGCGCCGGCGACCGTCCAGAGGAACGCGGGCGCGGTCGGCTCGTACCCGGCGAGGCCGAAGACGATGAGGCCGAGCACGCAGAGGGTGGGGATGAAGGCGATGACTTCGAGCATGCGCGGGGCTTTCGACGCACGTTCGACGCTCCCTCGCGCCTGCACGGTCGCTGTCAGATTGCTAGTGCCCGGGGCGGGATTCGAACCCGCACGCCCTTTCGAGCAGCGGCTTTTGAGACCGCAGTGTCTGCCATTCCACCACCCGGGCGGGCGAGGAAAGACTAGGGCCCTGGCTCAGGCGGGTGCCGGGGCGGGCTCGTCGCGGCGGCGCTTGTCGGTCGAGCGCTCGACCTCGACGTTCCAGGCCTGCTGGAAGCCGCGCATGGCGAAGGCGATCAGGAGGACCTGGATCGGCACGAGGATGAGGGAGAGCAGGCCGAGGATGTCCTCGTCGAGGGTCGGGTCGGTGAGGCCGGTCTTGTCGCGGTCGAACCAGGCCGGGCCCGAGACGGCGGCAAAGATCAGCAGCACGATCGCCAGCGCGGCCGCCAGCGGCAGCACGCCGCGGTTCCAGCGCATGACGAGGAACGCCATCCCGAGGTAGAGGCCGATGTAGGCGAGCTGGAGCGGAATGGCACCCTCCAGGGTGTCCCACCCGCCGACCGAGATCACGAGCACGATCACCGCCGAGACGACGAGCAGCAGCGCCACGATCGCCTTCGTCGCCTTCGAGGACGCCTTGCGGCGATTCGGCCGATCGAGGTAGGTGTCGTGGCTCTCGTTCTCAGCCATGGCGCTCGACCTTATTATCTTCACGCCGCAAGCGCGGCGGTTTTCTCCCCGCGCGCGGGCGTGGCGGAACTGGCAGACGCGCCGGCTTTAGGTGCCGGTGCCGGAAACGGCTTGGGGGTTCGAGTCCCTCCGCCCGCACTACTTGAAGGTCGAGGACTGATACCAGTCGGCCTGCCCGCGCCCGCCGCGCACGGCCTTGCCGCCGACCTTGATGACCTTGTTCTCGATCACCCACGTGGTCCGGCGCGCGACGACGTCCAAGTTGAGCGAGCCCCCGCCGCGTTGCGCGACGGTGAAGTCCGACGACTCCGGGAGCCCGTGCTGGAGCTTGGCGTCCGCGATCAGCTTGCTGTCGGGTGGCCGCTCGTCGAAGGTCACGGTCACCTTCCGGGGTGCGAGGCCGGAGCCGGTGGCGGTCATCTCGATGTCGACCTTGGCCCTCCCCGTCACCTTCTTGCGCTTGGTCTCGGCCACGTCTTCGTAGCCCATCGCCTGCAGGTTCTTCCAGTCGGCCCGGGTCTTGAACCAGGCCTCGCTCTCCGAGGAGTTGCGGGGCGCGACCGCCATGTTGTTGACGGGGATCGGGTCGGTGATCTGGTGCTCCTTCATGTCCTTGAAGAGCTCCCGCCACTCCATCTCGCTGACCCAGTCGTACTTGTTCCTGAACAGCTGGTGGACTTCATCGTCCAGCATCCTGGGATGTCCCGGCACCGAGACGTAGTACTCGCCCAGCGCCTCGATGGCGGTCGAGTTTCCGAACAGCTGGGAGTGGGTCGGCGCGATCACGGTGACCTTTCCGCCGAACGCCTTGTCCAGCAGGTTGAGCATGCCCGTGGAGCGGCCGACGTTGCAGCCCTTGATCCGGACGGTGGTCCTCTCGTCGAGCACCTTCTGATTGGCCTTCGGAAGGACACTCGTCGTCCCCGCCAGGTCGGCTTGGAGGTCGTGGAACTGAAGCATCGTCGGCGCCCCGTCGCCGAGCCCGAAGTACATCGTGCCCTCCGCGTTGCCGTGCGACACGATGAAGAGGTTCTCGATCGGGGTCTTGGCCTTGTTGGCCTCCTTGATCACGTCGGCGAGCGTCGTCGCCTTCGTCACCATCTTCGCCTTGGGATAGGCCTTCTTGTAGTACTGCTGCGCGGACTTGTAGAAGCTGTCGCTGCCCATGATGAAGACCATGTCCTGACGCCCGGCCGCAGCCGGCGGTTCGGTGGCTCCCAGCTCAGGGGTGGCGAGCGCGCCGGGAAGCTTGGGCGGAGGCGGGACGGGCTGGCGCAGCAGCTGAGCCATTCCGCGGTTGCCGACCGCGCGCTGGAGTGAGGCGAGCTCGGGCACCCGCCCCGGGGCGCGAGGCCGCGTCGCGGGGGCCTGACCGTCCCTGGTCGCACGCGTCCGCATGAGGCCCGACGCTATCCGGACCCCGCGGCGCGTGCTATGGGCGTTGACGTCCTCGCGTCGCCGGTGCAGGAAACGACGGCCGGCAAGGTGCCAACCCCGGGGGCGTGGGTGGGGTCTCTCCCTGCACATCCACCCCCGACCCATCGGAGTCACCCATGTTCTCCAGCCGTACGCTCATCCTCGCCGTGCTCGCCGTCGTCGCGGCGCTCATCGCCCCCGCCTCTGCCAGCGCGGGCTGGTTCTCGATCGACGAGAACGGCAACACCACGCCCAACGGGCACGGCAGCGCCCCCGACGAGGTGGCCGAAGGCGGCAACTCGTCCTCCTCCTCCGGCGGCTACGTCATGACCGAGTCCACCACGGTGACCGTCAACACCGGCGGCTCGTGCACCTGGCGGGTCGAGGGCCGCCTGCTCGTGCGCAACCCCACCATGAGCGGCCTCGCCGACGGCGACCCCGTCGAGGGCGTCAAGGTCAAGGTGTCCGGCCGCTCGAGGACCGGCGCGGTCCTCGGCGACGCCGGCTACAACGAGTGGAACACCGACGTGACCGACGCCAACGGCGAGTTCTCCGTCACGAAGACCGAGTGCAGCGACCGCCGGGTCAAGGTCGAAGCCAAGTTCGAGAGCGACGACCTGCGCGTCCTCGGGCCGAGCAGCCCCACCTGGTACCAGCTGCACGACACACTCGACGAAGAGGAGCCGAGCACGCTCGACCTCAACGGCGAGCCGTTCGGCGGCGAGTCCGGCGAGCAGAACACCACGCAGGCCCGCACCGACGCCCAGACGTGGATCCTCTACCGGCGCGCGATGGACTACGTGACCGGGACCGGCTTCTCGTTCCTCAACGACATCACGGTGCACAACCCGGCGACGCTGGCGCCGAACGGATCGTGGAGCGACCCGATCCTGCACGACATCCACATCGCGCCGCAGTTCACCACCAGCGCCTGGAACATGCTCCACGAGCTCGGGCACGCCTGGGCCTACCCGCGCGAGATCGGCGAGGGCTGCCTCACCTGGGCCGCCATCCAGGACGGCGACACCCACGACTTCTCCGAACAGCCGTGCGTGGCGTTCAACGAGGGGTTCGCGGACTTCTTCGCCAGCAAGCTGATCCGGGAGATGGACGACCACGGGCTCATCTCCACCATCTCGGGGTCGGTCACGCCGCTCAAGCGCGCGGATCTCGTCAGCCAGGGGCTCGTGAGCCTGACCAGTCTCGAGCGCAACGAGCTGGGCTGGGATCAGGCCTTCCGGGTGCTGACCTCGGCGGACCTCACGCGCCAGCTGTTCGGCCCGGGCTTCGGCGCCACCGGCACGGTGTCGACCTACTCCGGCCCGGCCTGCACCTACCAGCCGACCGGGCTGGGTGACCTCGCCGATGCGTTGCGCGTGGTGGGTGACTCCAGCGATCATTTCGACCTCCAGGACAGCAACAACCCGTCCATGGCCGACCTGTTCAACCGCGCGGCCGACCGGCTGTCGGGCTTCGACCCGCTCGACTCGGTCAAGTACGTCGACACCGTCGACACGACCGAGGACATCGAGCCGCACGAGGCCTACGGCTGCTGATCCACGCGTCGGCCCGCCGCCCTCCGCAACGACGAAGGGGCCCCTCGCGGGGCCCCTTCGTTCGGCCGCAGCCGGGTGACGGCGTAGCCTCTGCCCGTCATGACGCCCGACGATTACATCGACGCCCTCGAGGAGCCGCGCCGCGGAGAGATCCGGGCGCTCCACGATCTGATCCGAGAGACGGTCCCCGAGCTCGAGTCGCAGGTCGGCTCCGACATGCTCGCCTACGGCCCGTTCCACTACCGCTACGCGTCGGGCCGCGAGGGCGACGCGTCGCTGATCTCCCTCTCGAGCCGCAAGAACTACATCTCGCTCTACGTCCTCTGCACGACCGACGACGGCTACCTCGCCGAGCAGTACACGGAGCGGCTGCCGAAGGCGGACGTCGGCAAGAGCTGCGTGCGCTTCAAGCGGGCCGCGGACGTCGACCTCGGCGTCGTGCGCGAGCTGATCGCCGAGGCCGGGCGGATCGGGCCGGCCGCGGAGGGTTAGCCCTTCCCTCGGGGGTCGTGGACATCGCGACCAAGACCGTCAGGATGGGGCGCCGATGAGCCAGCCGACCCGCGCCGAGATCATGCGCTCGTTCGTCCCGGCCTCGCCGTTCGCGAAGGAGCTGGGGATCGAGATCGTCGACCTCCGCCTCGACCACGCCGAGCTGCGGCTGCCGTGGTCGCCACGGCTGGCGACGCTGGGGGAGGTCGTCCACGGCGGCGCGATCGCGACGCTGCTCGACACGGCCGGGATGGCCGCCGCCTGGTCCGACGACACCGTGCCCGAGAACCTCGCCGGCGCCACCGTCTCAATGTCGGTCTCCTTCGCCGCCGCCGCCCGCGCGACCGACCTCACCGCCCGCGCCACGGTCGTCCGCCGCGGCCGCTCGCTGTGCTTCTGCGAGGTGACCGTCACCGACGCCGCGGGCGGGGTCATCGCTCACGGCTCCATGGTCCACCGGTACGGCTGAGCCGGCGCGCCATTCGAGCGAGCGGGGGAGCCGGGATTCGAACCCGGATTCACGGTTTTGGAGACCGCGCGCATCGCCATTAACTCACTCCCCCGGGAGTGCGCGCGAAGTCTAGCCTCGAGGTTCCCTATCCGTCCGATGACGAACATACGTTTGTGTTGTGCCAACGCGCATCCGCTGGGAGCCTGACGTCGTCCTGGCGGTGATCTCGCGTCTCGAGCGCGGCGAGTCTTCGCGAGTCGTCGCCCTATCGACCGGGGTCCCGTTCGAAACCGTCCGGCGCTGGGGACGCGGTGAGATCCCACGCAAGGCACGCCGCACGGCCGAGGGGGCGCGCTGGTGCGGTGAGTGCGGCGCCGAGGAGCACGACTTCAGCCTGCTGCCCGCCGAGCCATACGCCTACCTGCTCGGCATCTACCTCGGCGACGGCTGCCTGTACGAGCATTCCCGCCGCACCTACGGACTCAAGGTCACGCTTGATGAGACGTACCACTGGATCGTCATCTCGGTGGCTGACGCGATCGAGGATGTGCGAGGGCGACGGCCGTCGATCTCGCGGCCGCGTCGCGACCGCTGCAACGTGGTGACCTCGTACTCGCGGTCTTGGCCGTGTCTGCTGCCTCAGCACGGACCTGGTCGCAAGCACACTCGCGACATCGGACTGACTGCCTGGCAACAGGCGATCGTGCGCGTCGCGCCCCAAGCATTCCTGCGCGGCCTGATCCATTCGGACGGCTGGCGAGGGTTGAACCGTGTCAAGGTCAAGGGACGCTGGTACGCGTATTGTCAACAGGAACCGAAAAGTGCAGAGCTTTCAGGAACCGAATAGTGCAGAGGTCGGGATGGTCCGGCGGCCGTGATTCAGGTTGTCGGCCGTAGGCCGGCGGGCTGGATCTCGGCCGCCGG
>Ga0136617_10002017_pt1 | contig 18072 bp, 19 predicted proteins | sample AntDrymUQ3222106_2_FD_129672 | JGI IMG/M metagenome (GOLD analysis project Ga0136617, IMG submission 129672) | Polar desert sand microbial communities from Dry Valleys, Antarctica - metaG UQ322 (21.06) | ecosystem: Environmental > Terrestrial > Soil > Desert | place: Antarctica: Dry Valley... | reverse complement strand
TGGAAGTTTCTAACTACGGCTACGTCCTGGAGACAGGGCATATCATTCTGCACGACAGCTCGAGTGCATTGCGCGTGAACGAACGCGTGAAGAGCGCCTACCTCGGCGGCACCTAAGATCCCCGGCTGCTTCCGCCGAAGCCGCCCTGTGGACTCGAGTTCCCGAAGCCAAGGATCCTCTCGATCTTCTTCCGGCTCCAGACGTGACCCGAAGCTTCCTGCGTTCGCTCCGAGGAGGACGCTTGAACTTCTGCCGCCGTAAGAGCGTGAACAAGCTCGCCCTCCTCCGCGCTCAGCCGCGCGCGTTCACTGGCTAACGCTGCGCGCTCTCGCAATTCAGCCAGCATTCCAAGCAATGACTCGTTTTCCTGCTTCGAAATTCGCAAGAGATCGACCATGTGTTGGAAACTGAGGTGAAACGGCACGGTGGCGAAGTCTACCTCTTCGCCGTGACCGGCTGCGGTGTCCGCCGGCGTTGTAATCACCTCCGAACTGGCGATCCGATGCCAAGCGGCGGCGGGTTGGAAATAGCCGATCTCGCCGGCATACGCAGTGTCGGCGGCGTCCACTGTGATGTAGCAACTTCCCGCCAGGGGCTCAACTTCGACGGTCATCTGCTCCGCGCCGTCTGCCTGCAGAATGCGCAAATACACCTTACGGACGGGAGGTGCTTCGTTTCCAAGGGTCGCTGTCCAATCAATGTCCCAATGTGCAAAAATGCTGCGCGGAGCACGCGCCATGAGCGTGAGTGACTGCATACCGTAGAATCGCGGAAGGTCGGGTGAGCCCGCTTCCGGCTCTTGCTTCCCGGCTTCTTCGATAACGGGCCGGGAAGAAATTCGGAATGTAGAGTCTCCCGAACTCTCGCGTTCGATATCGTCCGTATCGTGAGAGGCGGCGGGTTTTGACTCGAAATTCATACGCTCGGTAGGGACTGGAGATTACGCAGAGCAGTTCCCTCGCCAATGAGATTTTGCCCGCTAGAAAGACGCACGACGCGAACAGGAAGCTTGCCCGGTTGCTGTTTCGAGTTAGGCAACGAAGATTATTCGCGCCGGTCGTTCCCTTATGAAAACGTGCATCATTTGCAATCCCGGCGCGGGCAGCGTCGACGAGCGCGAGCCGATTCGGGAGAAGCTACAGCAATTCCCCTCTTCCACCGTTCATTTTACCGACGGCGAGGGTGATGCGGCGCGCTTGGCGAAAGAAGCGATCACGGAAGGTTGTGAGCTTGTTATCGCTGCGGGCGGCGACGGCACTCTGAATGAGGTCATTAACGGCATTGCGGTGAACGCGGGCAAAATTAAGGTCGGCCTGATCCCGCTCGGGACAGGAAACGATTTTGCCAAGATGCTCGATTTGCCGGAGTCGATCGAAGATTGCATCGAAGTGCTGCGCGCAGAGAACCTGCGGCCGATCGATCTGGTCCGAGTCACCAGCGATCAGGTTCGATATTTCATCAATGTTTCGGCCGGTGGTTTTAGCGGGACGGTCAACGAAAAATTAACGCCCGAGATCAAAAAAAGTTGGGGACCGCTCGCCTACCTGCGATGCGCAGCGGAGGCGTTGCCGGAGTTGCGCGCTTATCGCACGGAGATCATTCTCGACGATGCCGCTCCGCTCGTGCTCGACCTTTATAATGTCGTGATTGCAAATGGTCGTTACGTGGCCGGAGGAACTATGATCGCGCCCGAGGCATTGATCGATGATGGGCTGCTCGACATTGTCCTGATTCCAGAAAATGCCGCTGGCGATCTCGCACTTGTTGCTGCGCAAATTATGCTCGGGAAGCATTTGACCAGCGAAGGCGTGGTATTTCGGCGGGCGGCAAAAGTCTCGGTGAGGTCGGACCCCGGCATCTGGTTCAACGTGGATGGTGAGCCGGTAGGAAATGAACCGGCGGTTTTCGAGGTGATGCCGCGGGCGCTGCAATTTCTCGCCGGACCGGCATCATGAACTCAAAGGTGGTGAGCGTACACGCGCTCGCCGAAATCTCGTCGGAGTTGAGAAGCAAGGGTCGGCGCCTGGTCGTCACAAATGGGTGCTTTGATCTGCTTCATCTTGGACATGTCCGGTATCTGGAGGCAGCCCGATCTTTAGGAGACGTTCTCGCCGTCGGGGTCAATGGGGACGCTTCCGTCCGCGCCTTGAAAGGAGAGGGCCGGCCTCTTAACCGCGACACTGATCGCGCCGAAGTGTTGGCAGCTCTGCGCTCCGTGGACTATGCGGCAGTCTTCCCCGAAATCCGCGCGACGCGATTTCTCGAAATTATCCGGCCTGCGATTTACGCGAAGGGAGGCGACTACAAACCAGAGACACTTGATCCGGAGGAACGCGCCGTCCTGCATAAGATGGGCGCCGAAATCAGGATCATCCCGTTCGAGACCGGATATTCCACTTCGAGCCTGATTGCGCGAATGAACGCCGCCTAGGGGATGGCTGCGCTCGGGATTGGAATTCTGGGATCAGGCAACGGGACCAATTGTCGTGCGATCTTGGAACGGATCCGTGAGGGCTCCTTGTGCGCTGAGGCGCGCGTGGTGATCTCTGATGTTTTTGATTCGAGGATTCTCCACATCGCGCGCGAGTTCGGCGTGCCCAATGCGTATCTGCCGCCAGGCAGCTTTAAGACAAAATTGGCCGTGGACGCTGAAGATGCTCTCGTGCGGATGCTACGGGATTCGGCCGTGGAGCTCGTGGTGCTAGCCGGATTCATGCGGTTGCTGAAAGCGCCCGTTTTAACCGCCTATGCCGGCCGCATTCTGAATATACATCCGTCACTGCTTCCTAAATTCCCGGGACTCGAAGCATGGAAGCAAGCGCTCGCCGCTGGCGAAACGGTAACGGGTTGCACCGTGCATTATGTCGATGCCGGTGTGGACACCGGTGAAATCATCGCGCAACGCGAGGTCGCCATTCTGCCTAACGATACAGCCGAGAGCCTGCACGAACGGATTCAACTTGCAGAACACGCGCTCTATCCGGAAGCGATCAGTCGTTTTTGCGAGTAACGAGCGGTGATTCTTTTCGCCGGTCAGGCGATGTTCGTCAGCTATACGCGCTCCGATTTTTGGTCACGCTCCAACAGTTCTTGCAGCGCCTCACGCGGCTGCTTCGCTTCGTACAGGACTGCGTGAATCTGATCGATGATGGGTGTCTCGACATGCAGTCGTCGCGCACATTCGTAGGCGCTTTTGGTGGTGGGAACTCCTTCCGCAATTGTTTGCACGGACGTTGTTATTTCCTCGATCGATTTTCCGCGTCCGAGCTCTTCACCGGCCCGACGGTTCCGGCTATGCTGGCTGAAACAGGTCGCGATGAGATCGCCAGCACCGCTCAAACCATAAAACGTTCGCACGTTGCCGCCCATGGCCGTCCCCAGGCGCACGAGCTCCGCAAGGGCCCGCGTCACGAGCGCGGCCTTGGAATTATCGCCTAAGCCAAGGCCGTCGCTCGCGCCCGCCGCGATCGCGAACACGTTTTTGAGCGCGCCGCCAAGCTCAATACCCGTAGTCTCATCGCTCGAATAAATTCGAAAGCGAGAACTCCCGAGATGTCGCTGCAGTTCCTCCGCGCATTCTGGTTGGGCGCAGCCGAGGACTGTGGCCGTCGGCAATCCGCGCGACACTTCCACCGCAAGATTCGGCCCGGACAAGACTGCGACGGTATTATTGGGGAAGACCTCGGTGAGAATCTCAGTCATGCGAAGCCCACTGCCGTGCTCGATCCCCTTTGTGCAGCTGAGCAGGACGGAGTCCCGCGATATTAGTGGATGCAAGCGCTGGGCGACTGAACGTAAGGCGGTCGACGGGGTCACCAGAACGATCAAGCTGGCATCCGCGCAATCCTCGAGGTCACTGGTTACCTTGATGGACGGAGGCAACTCTATCCCAGGGAGATAATTCTTATTCTCGCGGGTGGTGCGGAGCTTTTCCACACGTGCGGCATCGTGTCCCCAAAGAAGGATTTCCTTACCGCTTTTTGCCCAAAGCACAGCCAACGCCGTGCCCCATCCACCCGCGCCAAGAATAGCAGTTCGCCGGAAAGTCACTCGCGCGTGAAACGTGGTTCGGTCCCGTGCCGGAGCCGAGACATGTTAGAGCGGTGCCGCCAGACAACGAGCGCCGTCATGGCGAGAGAGAAGTAGAGCAGGATCATGCCTCTCGTTCCCCCTGCGTAAACGAGTACGCCGACCGCGATTGGCAAAGCCAAAGCCGCGCTGATCGACGCGAGCGAAACGTATCTGGTGATGAGAAAAACCATCAACCAAACAAGGAATATCGCGATTGCAGCGATCGGCATCACTCCCAGGATTGCACCAGCAGAGGTTGCCACTCCTTTGCCGCCTTGAAACTTGAGCCAGATGGGAAACGAATGGCCAATCACACAGGCCGCGCCGGCCAGAATGGCGTAGAACTCCGTATAGTCGGCTGTCTCGGCGGTTCGTGCTGCCACGAGCATACCAATTCTCACGGCCAGGAATCCTTTAAGGGTATCGCCGAAGAAAACAGCGAATCCCCAGGGTTTGCCGAGAACACGAAGGACATTGGTCGCGCCTATATTTCCGCTGCCTTTTGTTCGAACGTCTATACCGGCGATCAATCCGGCAATGTAGCCATTCGGTATCGAACCCAATAGATAGCCAATAACGGCAACCGTGAGAGACTGGAGCCACATCATGCTCGTTGAACAGTAGTTCCTTTCAAGTTACAGCCATTATTCGTCCGGCACCGTCGATTCCACACTGCCCTTTTTCAGCCACACGGATATTGTCGCGAGGTCCGCTGGGGTAATCCCGCTGATTCGGCCCGCCTGCCCTAGGGTATTGGGCTGAACCAAGCCAAGTTTTTGGCGAGCTTCTGGGCGGAGTCCGCGGATTTTCCCGAAGTCAATGGACCGAGGGATGTGTTGATTTTCCCGAGTAGCGAGCTGGCGGTTATGATCGATCTGACGGCGTACGTAACCTTCGTATTTTAACTCGGTCGTGACGAGATCCCACACCGAATCCGGGGCGATGCCTCTGATGTGATCCGGCAACGATGCGATCTGAAAGGTCGTTTGTTTAAGCAGAGAGGCGATAGACCGGCCGCCCCAACTAATGTTTACTGTGGATGCCCGGAGCCGATCCAAGAGTTCACGCTTTCGTTCGAAAGCAGTCCACCGTTGTCCGTCGACGAGACCAATCTCGCGCCCGCGCGCTGTGAGCCTCTGGTCGGCGTTGTCATACCTCAACGTGAGGCGGGTTTCCGCGCGGCTGGTAAACATTCGGTAGGGCTCGTCAGTCCCCTTCGTAACAAGATCGTCAATTAGAATACCGATGTAACCCTCCGATTTAGAAATGACGAATGGCTTCCGACTCTGTAATTTTTGGGCAGCATTTGCACCGGCCATAAGACCTTGCGCCGCAGCCTCTTCATACCCTGACGTCCCGTTGACCTGACCGGCAAAATACAGACCTTCGATCCTTTTCGTCTCCAAGGTGTGATGCAGTTGGGTAGGTGGGAAATAATCGTACTCAACGGCGTAGCCCGGTCGCATTATCTCTGCGAATTCCAGCCCCGGAATCGTCCGGATAAATTCAAGTTGTACCTCGTAAGGAAGGCTCGTCGAAATTCCATTTACATAAAACTCATCTGTATGTAGTCCTTCCGGTTCTAAGAAGAGCTGATGAGAAGCTCTATCTGGGAACTTCACGACTTTGTCCTCAATCGATGGACAGTAGCGCGGGCCTATACCCTTAATCCGGCCGGCATAGAGCGGCGAGCGATGAAGATTGCGACGGATAATTTCGTGCGTGCCATGCGTGGTGTGCGTTATCCAACACGGAACCTGTTTCACGCATGATCCCGCTGAATTTAGCGTAAACACCTCTCCTATGGTAGACTCTTTCAGGGGCAAATAGCTGAAGCGCGTCGGTGGGTCGTCCCCACCTTGCTCCTCACACTTGGAGAAATCGATGGAAGAGCGAGAAACACGGCACGGTGTCCCGGTTTTGAAGCGACCAATCTCGAACCCTATTTCCGCTAGATTCGCGCTCAGGGTAGACATGGCGTCAGCCATACGCCCGCCAAGCTTCGAGGTATCGCCGACGTGCAAGAGCGCGCGCAAAAATGTCCCCGCCGTGATAATCACAGCTCGGCCCAGTATGGACACGCCGATATCCGTCTCAACGCCCGAAATCCTTCCTTTGCGCAGCAACAGGCGTTGGACCGTCGCTTGTTTTATGTGCACGTCCGAGATCGCTTCAAGCACTGCTTTCGCGCGGAATTGGAACGCTTTCTTGTCGCATTGTGCCCGCGGCGCTCGGACCGACGGCCCCTTTGTGCGATTTAGCAGACGGCATTGGATTGACGTCGCGTCAGCATTCTGTCCCATCAAACCTCCTAAGGCATCGATCTCGCAAACGATCTGACCTTTCGCTAAACCCCCGATGGCGGGGTTGCATGACATTTGAGAGATTGTGTCCAGATTTTGAGTCAAAACTAGCGTACTACAACCAAGTCGGGTGGCGGCAAGAGCGGCCTCGACCCCGGCGTGGCCAGCTCCTACCACGATGACGTCATACTCGGAAGGAAGAGTGAACATGTTCCACGTGGAACTAACCCATGATCCCTTGCCGTGGAGATGGGAGGAGCCTACCCAGACTGAACTCTTCGACCTTGCCGCTCAGGTTCCGACTGATTACGTGGAGATCCGGGCTGAATTCGGCCAGTACTTGCCGGCACGCTCCACATGGAACAACCGGCTCCCCTGAATCGGCAACAAGCACCAAAACCTCGAATTTGTAGATTCCCATAGCTACCGCGGCCCCCACGGCCACTCGCTCAGCACACATCGTAAGGCCAAAAGAAACGTTCTCGACATTACAGCCGCGGAAAACGCCTCCTGTAGTCAACAAGGCGGCCCCTACTTTGAAACCGGAGAAAGGCGCGTACGCCTGACACCGTGCGTCCTCCGCGAGCACGAAAAGCTTCTCATAACGCATAACGTTGATTAAAGCTACTTATTCACCACTACAGCTGCCGCCTCAAAAGTGGTCGGCAATGTCGTTCCGGCCCGCACGGTCTCCTCGGCCTCTTGCAGCAACCTGAGCGAAATGCGCCCGAGGGTCACGAGCAACACAACGGATAAAACAAGGCCGCCGCCCCATAAAAAGTATTCGATTGCCTGGGGGTGGGTTTTCCCGCGAATGAGCTTTAGCCCGAGTTGCCCCAACGTCCCCAAGTATGAATAGAGAAACAAGCCCGGGGCTTGTCCAATGGCGACCCACAGCATGCAAGTACGAAAGCGAATCCGAGTCAGCCCATAAAGGTAATTCAAGAGACTGGTGGGAAAGAGCGGGTGCAATTGGCTAAGCAGAATAATTTTCCATCCCTCCCGCTCTACCGCTGGCTCCAGCGCTTCCAACGTCGTGTGGCGCATCAACTTACGCCGTAGCCAGCGTTCTCCGATCCACCTGCTGATGAAAAATGAAATCGCGGCCCCTCCGACGTTGCCTACCAGAACGATCAAAAAGCCCCACCACAAACCGAAGAAAAACCCGCCCCCGACGCTTAAGAACCCGCCGGGGAGAAGCAACACATTGCAGCATGCATAAAGGAGAGGATAACAAACTGCGCTCCACGCCCCCCAGCGCATTACTTGTTCCTGGACCCGGGCGAGGACGTCAGCAATCGGGAAGACGCGCGATATCGAGAATAAAAACGCCGAGACGATCAGCAGGCCGGCCACCTGCACAAACAATGCTCGGCGCACGTGAATCATTGTCGCACAGTCGTCACATCACAAGCTGCGCGCAAATTTCTGCCGCACGGACATAAAAGGCTTGAGCGGGCCCTTCCAGCGAAAGCAACCCTCATGCGGTGCCGACGATCACCCGGTCGGGATTTCCCCATGCAGTCCAAGGCGGCGCGATCAGCGGCCCGGGTTCGGTCAAGGCTCATAGTTGGACCCCCGCATTGGGCGTTTTCCAACTTCGTGCGCGATGGGTCGCGCGGTGTAGAATAGCAGATGTCAGGCTTATGAAATCGACACGCGCCTTCTCTTGCGTCGCACTCTTCCTTGCAGGGTTTCATTCGTTAGGCTATGGCCAGGTCACGCACGAGGAGAGCAACACCACACTGAAAGCTTTCGATCGTGCGCGGCTGCCGGCCTCATTACGCGATGTACCTCTCGAGCGTCTTTCCTCGGGCGCTCTTCTTCGCCTCGATCGCGATGGTGATCTGGTTGAAGCCCCCGCGGCGTGGTTCGCGCGTACGAAAAAAATCCTGGAACGCGAAGGTCGAACAGAAGCCGCCACTGCGGTCTTAGATCTACGCGTGGGTCCGAATGTCCGTCTCGGAAACGATCCCGCAGCGCTGCCGCCCAATCTTCGCGCGCAGGCCGAACCACACATTATTCGCGCGCCCGCAGATGCCGACTTCCTCGTCGCTACATTCCAGGAAGGCCGATACACGAATGGAGGCGCGGTTGACTGCGGTTACTCTGTGAGTCACGACGGGGGTTTGACTTGGACCCGTTCACTCATTCCCGGTCTCACCACAGCCAGCGGCGGCATTTTTAATCGCGCGACTGATCCCGTCGCCGCTGTTGATTTTAACGGCAACGCCTACCTAAACACTTTGGGGCTCAAAGACGGCGCGGTTTCCGATGGCACTCTGCTCGTGAGTCGTTCCAGCAATGGCGGCAGCGTGTGGGGAGCGCCCGTGATCGCATATCGGCCTGCGAACACTGATCTGTTCCCCGACAAAAATTGGATGGCGGTGAACACTTTTCCGGGGACGCCCAGCGCGGGGCGAATCGTCGTCACCTTCACGCTGTTTTCGAACACCGGCGGCCGCGCGGCGCCGATCGTGCGAGTGTTGAGCGATAACGGAGGCGCGACTTGGGGCGGCGCCGCCTTTGTCCATCCCGCAAACTACGAAGTACAGGGCTCACAACCCGTTTTCATGCCGGATGGAAAACTGGCGATCATTTACTGGAACTTCAATCTCACTGACGACTTCGGCGATGACTTTCTGGAAATAGTCGTTTCAAATGATGGGGGTATTACCTTTGGGGCGCCGAAGTTCATCAGCAGCGTGAATATCTACGATTACCCACAACTTCGTGATGGCGCTTTTCTTCCTTCCGCGACAACCGATCGCACGACCGGCAATCTTTACGTTGTTTACCAGGCGGTCCACTTGGGGTTTCCTCGAATTCTGTTCACTAAGTCATCGGATGCCGGCACGACGTGGACGATGCCCATTCCCATCAGTGATAACCCGGCTGGGTTCGGCGTCTGCAACGCCGCCATCGCCGCTTCGCCGGACGGTCAAACGCTCACTGCGGTGTTCTACGACAAGCGCAACAATCCGAACTCGAACACGCTTGTAAACATTTACCTTGCGCAATCGTTTGACGGCGGCGCGAACTGGCAGCCGAACCTTCGTGTCACGGACGTTTCCACTGACGCAGCACTCGCTCCGCTCACTGGCGCCGGCTACATGCTGGGAGATTACCAGGGCATCGCAGAGGCGACCAACGCGAACGTGCCCGCAGTTCCTGTCTGGATTGATACGCGCACCGGCAACCCCGATCCGTTTGTCGGGCGAATCGGCATTGCCTCCGGTGTGAATTTCACCAGCTGGCAGGCTGCGCGCTTGTCGTTAGGCCAAATCAACAATCCCGCTTCCGGCGGTGAAGCCGGAGATGCGGACAGTGACGGAGAGGACAACCGATCAGAGTTCGACGCGAACACGAACCCGAATGATCCCATCTCCGTCCTTCGCACCGGACAGCAAATAAATATATCGACGCGGGCGCGAGTCGAATTGGGCGATAGTGTTCTAATCGGCGGATTCATCATCGACGGGACGCAGCCTAAACGCGTTCTCGCCCGCGCGATGGGGCCTTCCCTGACCCAAAGCGGTGTGCCCGGCGTCTTGGAGGATCCCACTCTTCAGCTGGTGCCTCAGAATGGTCCTTCGATCTTCAACAACAATTGGCAGGACTCAGATTCCGAAGCAATCCAGGCGACGAACATTCCACCAGGTGATTTTCGCGAATCCGCGATCGTGCAGACACTGGCTCCCGGTAATTACACCGCGATCGTGCGGGGTCGAAATGACACTACGGGCGTCGCTCTCGTTGAGGTTTACGATCTGGAGACAGCGGCCACTTCGATTCTTGGAAATGTAAGCAGCCGCGGTTTTGTAGGTGTTGACGACGATGTCATGATCGGAGGAGTCGTTGTCGGAGCTGGCGAGGGGGTAAACGGTGCGGGTAGCATTCGCGTTCTCCTGAGGGGAATTGGGCCGTCCTTGACTCAAAGCGGCGTGGCCGGCGCCCTCCAAAATCCCGAGCTCATGCTCTTCAACGGCAATGGCCAATTGATCGCGTCGAATGACGACTGGAGATCGACGCAAGAGACAGAGATCATCGCCACGCGCATCCCCCCGGCAGATAACCGCGAGTCCGCCATTCTTGCGACCCTGTCGAAAGGCAACTACACCGCCATCGTCCGTGGCAAAGATCGCACGACCGGTGTCGCGCTCGTGGAAAGCTATAAAATACAGTAGCCGCCGGCTTCCCCCGGCTGACTCGAATCCAAGCTATGGCCGCAACTGCACCCAGCGCCGCTTCCCTCGCAGCTCACTCGGATAAACATCCGAAAGGACTCTACGTCCTTTTCGCCACGGAAATGTGGGAGCGCTTCAGCTACTACTCGATGCTCGCGATGTTCACGCTCTATCTGCGTGACACGACCGGGGAAGGCTTCGCGTGGACGAGCGATAACGCGACGAAGCTTTACGCGAACTACCTGATGTTCGTCTACGCCAGCCCGCTCATTGGCGGCTGGCTGGCGGATCGCAAGCTCGGATATCGCAAGGCGGTCATGATTGGTGGCGTGTTCTTCATGGCGGGACACCTGTTGCTTTCGTTCCGCTCGATGACGGCTGTCTATACAGCGCTGACCTGCCTGGTCATCGGCAATGGTCTCTTCAAACCGAACATCTCCGCGATGGTCGGCAACCTTTATCCCGAAGGCAGCCATCTCAAAGACCGCGCCTACAACATCTTTTACATGGGTATCAACGTCGGTGCGTTCCTCGCGCCGGTGGTCGCGGAATTTGTCCGCGGGCGGTTCGGATTCCACCCGGCCTTTGCGGTCGCTGCGGCCGGCATGGCGATCTCGGTCACGATCCTCTGGAAGTTCAAACGCCACATCGAAGCGGCCGACGAAGCGCGTGTGAACCGGATGACGGCCGCGCATGCAGGCGCCGTTACGGTGGACGCTCCGCCGGCCAGCGTCAGCCATCAGGACGCCAGTCGCGCCAGCCGGCAAGACACGTTGGAAGCCGTGCCGGAATGGAAGCGGATCGGTGCGCTCATCGTGATCTTCTTCATCGTGATCGTGTTCTGGATGGTGTTTCACCAGAACGGCTCCACCATGACCTACTGGGCGAACGAAAACACCGACTGGAAAGTCACCGGCATCATCTCAAACGCGATCAACCCGATGTGGGTGATCGTGCTCACGTTCCCGCTCGTCGCCTTCTGGCGCTGGCTGGACGGCAAAGGCTTGGAGCCCTCCACGCCAGTCAAGATGGCGATTGGAATGTTCCTTACGGGCGCGGCGTTCTTCGTCCTGTTCGTCGGCGCGAAAGTAGGCGAGGCGACGATTACCGATGGCAGCATGTACAACTTTCGCGTCTCGCCGCTGTGGCTGCTCGGTGCCTACGGGGTATTGACGTTGGGCGAGTTGATGCTGTCGCCGATGGGGCTTTCGCTCGTCTCGAAAGTCGCACCAATCCGGTTCCGAGGAATCATGATGGGAGGCTGGTTCATGGCGACGGCGATCGGGAACAAGCTCACGCAAATCGGCGAGCTATGGGACGACTGGCTGCATTCCACCTTTTGGCTGCTGCTGAGCGGACTCGCGGTGTTCATGGCGGTCGTGCTCTTGTTTCTCTTGCGGCCCTTGAAGAAGGCGATGCCGGGCGTGTAGTGAGCCGTCCGTTTCGCCAAGCGTACTTTTCTTGCCCTCACCGACGCCGAGTGCCAGCCTTTCGCGCATGAGCTTGCGCGATGATTTGCTTCAGGAACGCCTCGCATGCTACGGCCGTTTGCGCGGTGGATATCCGATCCCTCTGGCGGGCGTCGTTTACTGGGCCGGCCTCGGAATCGCCGGGTCTTGGTTGCCGCCAAATCGATGGACGTTTTGGGCATTTGTCCTGAGCGGATCGATCTTCCCCATGGCGCTGCTGTTCGCGAAGCTCTTTCGAAACAAATTTATGCGCGACCAGACCGCCGTCAGCGATCTGCTCTTCCCCGCCTTCGCTTCGATGCTGCTCTTCTGGCCCATCGCGATTGCGGCCTGGGGCGCCAATGTGCAGCTCGTCCCATTGGTCCTCGCCATCGGAATGTCGATCCATTGGCCGGTCATCGGGTGGTGTTATGGCCGCACCGGGCTCTTCACCGCGCACGCGATCGCGCGGGCCATTACTTGTCTGATTATCTGGTCGTGGCTTCCAGACGCGCGCTTCACGCTGCTTCCGTTCAGTGTTTCCCTCGTCTATATCGTCACCGTTATCGCGATCTTGATCGATTCCCGTCGTTTCGTTTCGCAATCCGCAGCTCGATGAAGGAGCGCATCCGCGGCAGCTGTCTCTGCGGCGGGGTTCGGTTTGAAGTCGCGCCGCCGTTCATCCGCGCGAGTCATTGCCATTGCGAGCGATGCCGCAAGCATTCCGGGACTGCAGTCTGCACGCAGGCGCGAGTGTTGAAGGAGCAATTTACCCTCCTTCAGGGCGAGGAACTAATTCGCGTGTATGGAAAAGGCCAGGGGGCCATGAAGGCTTTCTGTATCACCTGCGGTTCCACTCTTTTCGGCGGCGACTGGCCGAATGGAGCACAGGTTTCCATCCGCATGGGAGCGTTCGATGACGACCCGGGGATCCGCCCGCAATTTCATACGTTCGTAGACGATCGAGCCCCGTGGGACGAGATCACGGACCATCTGCCGAAGTATTCCGCTGCGCGGACCGAGGACCCTAGGTCCTAGCCGCTTCGACGATTCCGGCTTCAATCAAATCCTTGAACCGGCCAAGGTCGTTTTCGAGTTGCTTCTCCGGTGCTTCCCCGAAAAATTTCGCGACGGCTGCTCCCAGCACACCCGCAGGCGGCAGGTATTGTAACGATACTTTCACCTCTGTTGATCCTTCGCCCGCAGCTTCGAACCAAACCGAACCTGCGTTTTGCACCTCCGCGCCGGGCAGTGACTCCCACGAAATCATTTCGTTCTCACGATCGCTGATGATGCGCGCGGTCCATTCCACATCGTGTCCCATCGGTCCTTTCACGACCCAGGCCGAACGCTCGTGATCGAGCTCGCGCACCGATTCCACGTGCTCCATGAAGCGCGGGAGATTCTCGAGCTTCCGCCAGTAGCGATAAACTTCCTCGCGTGGCCGCGCGACTACGATTGACTTCACCACCTTGATCCCTTTGTTGCCGCGGACGCCGCTCTCGGTCTTCAACTGACGCGAATTCACGCCCAGCTTTTCGTAGACTGCGCAGTGGCCGGTCGTGCCGCGTCGGATGAGCGCCCCGCCGGCCAGAGCGACCAAAAGGCCGCTGAGAGATCTGCGCGAAAGTCCGTAGAGTGCCAGGCCCGCGCCTGCTGCGACGGAGCCGATCCGCTCCGGCGAGGGGATGTTGACCTGGAGTGCGGCGCGGACGCCGTCGAGTGCTTTGCTGTCAGCTAAAGGTTGGGTCGTAAATGGCATAAGAAGATGGGTGTGCGGGATGGTTCGCGCTGGCCTCCATCTTTGGCTGTGAGTTTACCAAGGCCGCGTGCAATTCCTCGACAGGAACACGCGCCTTTCGTAGCCTTCCGCCTCGTATGCCGAGCAAAGACCCTCGCTTCGATGCTTACATCGCGAAAGCCGCTCCGTTCGCCCGGCCTATCCTAAAACACCTGCGCAAGGTCGTGCACAGCGGATGCCCGCAAGCCGAGGAGAAGATGAAATGGAGTATGCCGCATTTCGATTACAAAGGGCCGATGTGCGGAATGGCTGCGTTCAAGGAACATTGCTCGTTCGGTTTTTGGAAAGGTTCCCTCATTGTGGGCGGCGATCCGACCGCTACACGCGAAGCCATGGGGCACTTTGGCCGGATTACTGGGCTTTCAGATTTGCCGTCGGAGAAAACCTTGATCGCCTATGTTCGCAAAGCCGTGCAATTGAACGACGCCGGGGTGAAATCGCCTCGCTCGAAACCGAAGGAAAAGTCGGAACCGTTGGAGATTCCTCAGTATTTCACGACCGCGCTGCAGAGGAACAAAAAGGCCCGCGCTACCTTCGACAGCTTCAGCTACAGCAAGCGAAGAGAGTATGTGGAGTGGGTGACCGAAGCGAAGCGGGAGGCTACGCGTGAAGATCGCCTTGCGACCGCGGTCGAATGGATGGCGGAAGGCAAAGGCCTCCACTGGAGGTATCAGCCCAAGTAATCGAACGAACGGGCCTTTATTTGCCGATCAGAATCATGATCCCGGCGACGAGCGCCAAGATTCCCAGCAGAATGCCAGGCAGAGCGACTCCGGCCAAGGACATGATCCCAACAAGGATCAGATAGATCGCCAACAACAGCATCCCGATATTTTTCGTGAAGTTCATGGAGGTTTCATCCTTCATGACGCCTGCCTTGTGTCGATCCTAAATCGCGCCAATCACGGAACGATCGCAAAGACTCGCGCAGGAAATCCCGAGCCGCCTTTCGGTTTCGGGAAGCTCACCATCACAATCGCGCCGGATTCGGGGACTTGGTCGAGATTGGTCAGTAACTCTATCTGATAGTGATTCGTGCCTAAAATATACGTCTCCAGCGAATAGTCGCCCTTCGACGTCGCGCTTCCCGGATCCGTGTCGGTCGTCTCATGACCGCTCGCCGTGATCTTGCGTTCTTCGTAGAGGTATTGCAGCGCCTCCTTGCTCCAGCCTGGGAAATGCGATACGCCCTTCGCGTCCTTGTTCGCGATCGCCGCTGCGTCCGGCCACCTCTTCGACCAATCTGTGCGCAGCGCTACGAACGCCCCCGCGGGAATCTGTCCATGGTCCGCTTCCCATTTTTTTACACGCTCTAGCGTAAGGGTGTAGTCCGGGTTCTTTGTTACCTCTTCGTGGACGTCGATCACGACCAGTAGAAGGATCATCTCCTTCAGTTCAATTTGGTCGACGGTCCGTAGTCCCCGGATGAAATGCGCCGGTGGATCCACATGCGTGCCCCATTGGCCGACGTGTGTGTAGGTTTCGGCGAAAAATCCGGCTCCCATTTTGCCGCGGCCCTTCTCGTACCAATAAAGCGTTTCGCGTTTTTCATCTGGAAAACCAGGCCAGTGCGGAATCCCCGGCTCGAACGCGTGCGTCAGGTCGACCATCTTTTTTCCGACCAGAATCTGCTGGATACGCGCAAGCGTCGGGTCTTCCGCGTTTTGGGAGGCACCCGTGACTGCACCGGCTGCGAATAAAGACAGCACGAGTAATATTTTCTCGAAGCGCATTTCACCGTGTTAGTGCAACCCACAGCAAGAAGCCAACAAGTTCTAATAACCTCCAATAGAACTCGGCCGTTCCATTTTCGGCGCGGTTGTGGGGGCGCGAATGGCGCGTTATCAACACGACTCTCGATCACGTCCGCCAGAGGTAAAAGCGCCGGTTACACCTACTTATTACCTCGCTTAAGATTAAGAGTTACGTTTGATTTAAAATTTTAATCAAAGAGGCGCTGTGCAGAACTTTCCCCGAACTGAATCACAATGCGGCAATGTTTTTTGCAATAACCGCGCCCAGCCTGCGTCTGATTACGTAACATGAACCAGACAGCGGAAACAGAAAGCAGGTTCATGGCCACCGAGCCCGTATCGTCGGTCGTCGAGAAAGAAAGAGTGTCCACGACGGCTGCTCCGGCCGGGGAAGTCGAGAAAGACGACAGCCTGTTTGAGAGATTTGCCTGGCTCTACGTTTTCTTCCGAGAAAGAGTCTTCCGCGATGATACAAGCCGCATTATTCGAGCTCTCTGGCCCACAGGAAAACCTCCCGCGGAAACGCGTGTTATGGAGCTTGGTTGTGGACCGGCTTACTACTCGTGTCAGTTGGCCTTGCGTTTTCCGGAGATAACCGTTCTGGGAGTAGACCGGGCCGCGCGCCAACTAGAGTGGGCTCAGAAGAAAGCCCATACTCTAAACCTAAGAAATTGCACTTTTGAATCAGACAACGTGCTGGATCTCTCGCACGCAGATGAAACGTTCGATGTGTTGATCGCAGCTCGGCTCTTCACGGTTCTTCCCGATCAAGAACATGCGATTAGCGAGATGCATCGCATCCTGCGCCCAGGTGGACGATGCTTCATCGCCGAACCGCGTTACGCGATTTGGGCTTCACTGCCTTTACTCGCCATGTGGTTGATGGCCGCTCTCACAGGTATGAACAGTTGTTGCCGTGAGCCGCGCAAAGCGAAGGTGTTGTCAGGGCCCGACTTCAAAGGCCTTTTCGCGTCACAACCCTGGCGGCAGTTAAAGACGTGGCAGGACGGTCGTTATCAGTACGCGCTCTGCGAAAAGGGTTGACGCGCTCCGCGTTCGAAAGCAGACAGCACGGCCATGATTGCCGTCCATCGCGTGCTGGATCCCGCTGCTGGAAGGCAGGTCGCGCCCGGCCTTTGCGCACTGGCGGTAATGACCAAGGCGCCGCGCGCCGGCAAAGTGAAAACCCGCCTCACGCCTCCGCTCACTCCGGAAGAAGCGGCTGCCCTGAACATCTGCTTTTTACGGGATACGACAGCCGCATTCTCAGTCGATGCAACGTCCGGCTTCGCACGTGGTATCGGGGTCTACACGCCTGTCGGATCGGAAGAAGCGTATGACGATATCATGCCACTGGGTTTCGATTTGGTGCCGCAGCGCGGAGACGCTTTTGGAGAACGATTGATTTTCGCGGCCGAGGACCTTTTCCGAATTGGTTTCGAGTCTGTTTGCCTGATCGACTCCGACAGTCCCACCGTTCCGCAGGAGGCGTATTCAATGGCCGCGAGGTTGTTGTCAGAACCTGGCGATCGCATTGTCTTCGGGCCTTCGGATGATGGCGGATACTACCTCATCGGGTTGAAACGCCTTCACCGGAGGCTCTTCGAAGATATCGACTGGAGCACGGAGCGCGTGGCTGAACAGACAGTCGAACGTGCGAAGGAAATAGGTGTGGCGGTTGAGCTGCTGCCGACTTGGTACGATGTCGATGATCGCATGACCTTGCAGCGCTTGTGCGATGAGCTGCTCGGCAATCCGGAGGCCGTTGCAGGTTATCCTGCGCCAGAGACACACCGGTTTCTGGCTGGAATTGTCGAAAGAGAAGGCCGTGGACGTATCTGGCCTGAAGGTGGCGACGCGCTCACATGAGTTCGCACCGCAAAAACGGGAAGCTGGCTCTCGTCACCGGCGGGGCCGGTCTGATCGGCTCGCACATTGTGGACCTGCTTGTTCGGGAAGGATGGCGGGTGCGAATTCTCGATAACATTGAGCCCAATACACACAAGCAGGGAAGGCCGCCTTGGATCAATCCGGATGCGGAATTTATCGAAGGGGACATCCGCGACCGCGCGGCGACCACAGCTGCGCTGACTGGCGTTAACGTCGTCTTCCACCAAGCGGCCTACGGCGGGTACATGCCTGAGATCGCAAAGTACGTGCACGTTAACAGCTTCGGCACTGCGCAAATGCTGGAGGTGATTCGCGAAGAGAAGCTCCCGATCAAGAAGGTCGTGGTCGCATCATCGCAGGCCGTCTACAGCGAGGGTGCAGGAATTTGTCCGGTGCACGGCCTCGTTTTTCCAAACGTGCGACCAGTGGAACAGCTGAGAGCTGGTGATTGGACCGTCTATTGTCCGATCTGCGGCGAAGCAACCACCAGTGTCCCCACACCGGAAAACGCACCCGTCGGCGGCGAGACTGTTTACGGCCTGACGAAGGTGGATCAGGAAAAACTTGTTCTGCTCTGGGGAAAACAAGCGGGCATTCCGACTGTCGCGCTCCGCTATT